>OKRX01001716.1_pt1 | contig 15624 bp, 10 predicted proteins | sample 1601241 | NCBI WGS metagenome assembly OKRX01 (sample SAMEA3541500, study PRJEB24748) | human gut metagenome | biome: human gut; feature: human-associated habitat; material: faeces | place: China | collected 2012
TATAGGAAAGCGAATATTACGCAGAGCAATCCCAGCAGTATCAGTTCCCAACCGCCGTGAGGCAATTGTCCCCAGCACTGCTGCAAGAGTGTGCAACCTATGAGGCAGGAGAATATGAGCATGCCTGCTATCCCCCGTTTCATGGCTGTGGGAGTAATCCAGCCTTGTGCGCAGGCACGTTCGGGGCCGAGGCGGTCTGCACGGTCACTGCCTTTCAGGTAATCGTAAAGGTCGTTGATAAAATTGGCGGCAATCTGCATGCCGCAGGCAAACAGCGCACATAGCAGCGCCGGTATGATGTTGAATGCTTCATCGGCAAATGCCAGGGCAGAACCTGTCAATACGGGAATAACGGCTCCCGTCAGTGTCTTGGGACGGGCGGCAAGTATCCATGCGTGGAACGAGTTGGTAGCTATTGCTTTCATGTCGTACTTTTAGAAAGTTATACTACAAAGATAGCGAAAGGATTTGTTATCTTTGCACTGCTATTCGGGTAAAATTATTCATTGCGTCAAACAATAAAGATAAATCTATGGCTCAGGCACTGTTTTATAGAGGGTTCGGGAGACTGCTGTTTTTTTCTTTTCCGGTATTGCTGTTCTTTTCATCGTGCCGGTCTGCGAGTAATTTTACCTCGCCTCTTCCCGGTGAGTATTCTGTCCGGATATCCGGATTTCCGGCATCCGGATATAAGAATGTGAAGCGCGTCAGGCAGTATGAGTTTGCACACCGTGATGTTCCTGCCGCATTCGACGGTTGCAGGCTGGCTTTTGTCTCGGATTTGCACTACCGTAGTTTGCTGAAAGAGAAAGGGCTGAAGGACATCACCCGCCTGTTGAATGATTTGCAGGTTGATGCCCTGCTGATAGGCGGCGACCTGCATGAGGGCTGCGAGTATGTTCCGGCTGTGATTGCGGCATTGGGAGCTGTGAAAACGCCTCTGGGCACTTATGCCGTTCTTGGAAACAATGATTATGAGGCTTGTTACGATGATATTCTAAAGGAAATGGAGCGTCAGGGCATTCGCTTGCTGGAGCATAAAGCGGATACTTTGAAGCGGAATGGTGAGCGGATTGTGATAGCCGGGGTGCGCAATCCTTTCAATCTTGAACGGAACGGGCAGTCGCCCACGCTTTCCCTCTCTCCCGATGACTTCGTCATATTGCTGACGCATACTCCCGATTATGCCGAAGATGTTCCCATAACCAATGCCGACCTTGTGCTTGCAGGACATACGCACGGCGGGCAGGTAACGCTGTTCGGGCTGTATGCTCCTGTAGTTCCTTCTCGTTACGGGCAGCGTTTCCTGAAAGGGATAAGGACTAATTCCGAGAAGCAACCTGTCATCATAACAAACGGTATCGGAACTTCCAGTAAGAATCTGCGGTTGTTTGCACCAAGTGAGGTGGTAGTCCTGACACTGAGAAAGTTATAAGCGTATTTATATTTGTGCCAAGCTTGTGGCACAACCGTGCCTATTAAATGGCACAACTGTGCCATCCTAAAAACACAATTATGCTGTCAGGGTGGAATAGCTGGAGGATGTCTCTTGCGTCATCATTCTGATATTACAAACAGATGATGGTGCTGCTGAAAACGTAGAATGGATATATCCCGCGTTTTATAAGTAAGGATTTACTTCTACATCTTGAGGCTTTTCTTCTACGGTGTCGTCAACCGAAATTCCCATGCCAATTCTGCCGCTGGCGCTGGTTTTTATATTCAGTTTATACCATTTTGCCGCTTCAAGCTGAATGGTTTGCGTTGCTGTACGCACATTGCCTTTATATGTACCGGAAACGGTGCATTTCAGATTAGGATTTTTACTGTCGATGTTAAAAAACGCTGCATCGTATATACTGTTGCATTTGCCGTTACTGTCGAAGGTGATGATCCGTGAAGGTTCCGCCTCTGTAGAAACCTCAACGGTATAACCATTGAAGACTTGTGCAAAGACTTCGTCATAGGCAATACTTACTTTGGCATTGGCCATAGTGCAGGTTACTTTGACGTTGCTTATTTCATTGGTTCTGACTTCAAAAGGAGCGCTTGTTCCGAAGTAACGTATTTGTCCCACTCCGTCATTAGCAGATTGTCCAACCTCTTCCGTGCAGCTTTCAGCCGTAACTGTGTAGCCACTTCCTATGGGGAAGATGAAGGTGGTGTTCTTAAAGGTCAGAAAGTTGGTTGACTCTAATTTCACATTGCCGTTTTGGAGGACTTGTATGTTGTAGTCCTTCGCATCCGTTTCCGTAAGGTCTGTTACCGTGCGGGTGCTTACTTCGATTTCAGGAGCAGTGGAGTTTTCCAGAGTGAGATTAATCTGTCCGCATTCTTGTACCGGTTCATCATTATTGGTGCAGGCTGCTGCAATCAGCGCAATACCTGCTAAAGCTAAAAGTTTCTTCATTGTTATAATTGGGGTTTAATTATTCGTAATCATAGTTTAAGACAACATTATCTATTTTGAGAACACTGCCCACGACACGGTCTTCTCCAAAGGGAGAACTACCGTAACCACCGTTTTCTCTATGCATATTGGAGATAGTGGTATCGTAACCGGATTGAAAAAAGACAGTAATATATTTGGCCTTGCTTTGCATATGCTCTTTATTATATTCAAATTTGAGAGTCTGCGCGGTATACTCCTCTTGTTCGGATGAGTTGAATTCAATGGTACTTGCAATTTCTTTTTTATCCGCATTATATACTTTGGCATAAGCCAGGCACTTGTCATTGATGACAGGGAAATATTTGTAGTCGAACGATATGCTTGTAGGACGGCTTTCATGCTGTATGCCTAATGTGTATGTATCGGTGTTTTTATCGAATGTGCCTGTGAAAAGGTAACCTGCATATGCTGTTCCGTTATCCCGGGTATAAGTATATACTTCATCTCTGCTCCAAGTGCCACTGACTTTTTTGTTGTAGAATGCCAATGTTGAAATTTCTACAGCATTTGCGTCTTTGCTGCTGTCTGCTGTTGGAACAGTACCGGAACACCAGCGCCACCAGACTCCATAACCGACTCCTGTTCCCCAGCCTGTGGCACTTTCCCCACCTTTGGTCGTTCTTTCATTTCTCGTGTTCCAACCTGGAAGGTAATAACAATATAATGGACGGCTCCAACTGCCGTTACCTCCATTTATCTCTTTTTTATTCCAGACTGATTCAAAATTGCCATTCTCCAATTGTTCTGCACTTTCCATTGTTACTTGCTGTGAATTAGTACAGATGATGCTTCCAAAGCGGGAACGGATGGTATATTGGTTGTTGGCAACGAGCCCCTTTATAACAGTCTTTCCATTATCATTTATAGCTTGTATCCAGTTAATTCCGTCCGCTGAAGCTTCGTACACGATATTGGCCAATACTTTTTCCGTCATTTCCGGTTTGGAGCTCATATTCGCTGCCGTCATAGGAGTAATATATATAAATGTACTCCATACATCTCCTTCCATTTGCTCCGGTAGTGTAAAAGAAGGCAAATCGGGATTGCAATTCAGTGTATAGCGATTAGCGACAAGCACGTCTTTTAGTTCCCAAGAGTTCGATTTTGCTTCATTTAAAGTATTCGTACCGGATAATGTTAATGTATAATCCTTGCCTGCCGGTACAAAAAAGTCAGCGTTATTAGGGATTTCTTGTATGCTTGTCCCATCGGAAATCTCGATTTTGTAGGTGTCGTAGTGCTCAAGCAAATTATCTGCTATTGCAGGATGGACGATTGCGCAGGATAGCTTTACGGAAAGGCTCTTTGCTGTTTCCGTGGCTGTTGTAATCCGGAACTCTTCTGTTGCGGCATACAAATAAGGGACGGTTCCCATGTATTCCGTTCCATAAGATGCTTCTAACCTGTAAAAGCCTTCATCCAATACTAAAGACGTGAACTCTCCTGTTTGGTTGTACACCACTTCTCCGGTCTGTGTATCGGTTACTTTGTATGTCAGTTCAGATGCTGTCGGTGCGGTAAAAGTGCTTGTGGCACGGGTGACAGTCTCTGCTGAGGCTTCTGCCGAAATATCCACATCTTTCAGCACGAGCCGTCCTTTGCCTTTGTACGAGGGTTGCAAAACGTCTTCCTGGCAGCTTGCAAACCCAAGGAACAGGCAGAGTATGAATATGTATCGCATTCCGTTTCTCATATCTTCTTATTCTTTTCAATAGTCATAATCCAAACTAAACTCATCTACGTGAAGTGTGCTTCCTCTGCCCCCTACGAAGTAGTCGCCATATTTACTTGCCGAGCATACAATGATAATGTAGGTAGGTACACGGTTAGTAACACGGTAGTCCAGGTTCAATTCGAACTTTTTGTATTCCGTTACCGTTGTTCCGCTGTACATTTCGGCATAGGCGATGATATGCTCGTCGTTTTTGTCAAACAGCTTTCTGTTGGTAGGGCGGGTGCGTATCTCTATCGGTTCCGTCCAATCGCCCAAAGCGATGTATATGGCACATGTATCGGGCTTTCCTTTGTAATTTTGGAAACGCGTATAGTCCTGGCTGCCTTCGGCTGGTAAGTCTGTAATAGGTGCGGTGGTATATTTGTAGTATCCTTTCAATTTTGTCGGGCGACCTGTAAATGGCTGGCCGAAGTTCAAAATACCGTTTGTACCGTCCACCTTGATGAATTTTCCCGTAAACAGGTTGCCGGCAGCAAATTTCACGATTACATTCTTCGATTCCAGCCTGGCTGCTTTGCCGCTTCCGGCAGCGGTGTCATCGGTGGGGGTGGAATTGCTCTGACTGGCTGTGGTAACGCCTATATTGCCGGTATCCCAAAATGGCGTACTATTTTCTTCCCAGGGGTTTGCCACTTTGCCATCCATGCTCCAATAATCGAAAGAAGCATTGGGCAGTTCTATTGCCGCTGTAGTGGTGAAGGTCTTTTCCGTACTTATGGAAGTTCCCGAATATGCACGGCAGACATAGGCGGTCGATGCTTTCAGGTGAGGAATACGGGCCGAGAAACTGCCACCGGTCGCTATCATATAGGAAGCATCTACTTTCTGCCACTCTTCAGAGGTTGCCTCACGTATTTCGAAGCCGTTGTCTTCGCCTTCAAGCCCCTCTCCATACAGCCAGGCTACATTGACCCAACCGTCTGCCGATGTTATCTTGACAGCATCTGTTTCGAACACATTGAGTGTCCAGTCTTCCAGTATATCCCGGTAAGTGACGATTACGATTTGCGGTTGTCCGCCTGTAAAGTTCATTACCGTGGCGTTGCCGTCGTATCCGTGTATGGTGGAGCCGGTAGGTCCTAACTTTAGTTCTTTGATTTTAATTTTGGACAAATCCTGCTCTTTGCTTACATAGGCAATGGCTCTTCTCTCTTTTTCGTTTACATAGAAAATGGCCTCACCGATTTGGCCTTCTACAACAAAACGGCGGTCAATCGGCTGTTTGGCTATGATTTTCCACGGATAATCCTGGTAGAGGGACAGGATAACCGTTTGAGGATTTGTCAGGTCGAAAGTCGTGTCCGGACGTAAGATGCTTCTTGCACCTTCCGTCATTTCCACTTTCCTGATATATACTTTCTTCATATTTACGGTATCGGCAAGGGTCACTGTCACTGTACGGTTCTCCGTACTGATAACTGCTCCTGTAGTTTCCCCCTCTACTTCGAGCGCGGTAATGTCGAGCTTTATAATAGGATAGGGTACATTGTTCTCTATGCAGGAGCTCAGCAGCCCTGCCAATATCAGGAACAGTCCGGTTGCATATGTTTTTATTTTCTTCATGTATCTTACAGGCAAAGTGTAATTCCTATATTTATGTTGAACAAGTTTATTTTGAAGTCGGCGCCGCTGGCAGTGCGTTTGCCTGTTTCACCTTCATTGTTCTTCTGTTTTTCTATTCTGTACTTGAAGCCGACAACGCCGAATGACATCTCGGCGCATACATTCTCCATGATGAATACGGCAACACCGGGATTCAATCCCAGATGTATCTCGTGTATGGTGGTTTCCGTGCGCTTCAATGCTTCGTCCTTGCCACGGGTGAAAGTGCTGCTGCCATTGTTGTAGGAAAGCGAACTCTCATTGAAGAATCCGAAGCGCTTGCCTCTGTCCAGTCCCACATACGAACGGTGGAACAGTGCGATGCTATACGAGTCTTCCGAATAGCGTATGTCTTTGAGGTCGAAACTCAAATCGTCGTCAATGTTTAGCGATATGTTGCCCAGGTTGGCTACGGTGTGGTTATACCCGGCTTTGAGTCCGACTATGACATTGTCCTTGAATGCATAACCTACAAATGGTCTGACGGATATTGTACGGAAGTTGCAATCAAAGTCTTTTATCAATGAGAACAGCATCCGGCTGTCTTCGCCGTCATAATTGATATAGGAGAACGTAAGTCCGCCTACCCATTTCTTTTTGGGTATAAAACGGTAATTGATAATTCCCCGGTCGAAGCGTCCGACCGGTTTGGTATAGATAATTTCCGAACTGTCCGGTTGGGCCGCTTCAACAGCCGGCCGTTCAATGTATATCGTGTCGTGTACATAAACTGTCCGTACCCGTAACGAGTCGTGCGCTTGGGATAACGCTTCCTGCATTTCTTGTGCCCGGACTGTTTCCATACCCACTATGATGCACACCATATATATAAGTAACTTCTTCATCCTTAATTATAAATAAAAGGCCAGTCCCAGACCTATGGAAAACAGGTTTATCTTGAAATTGGCGCTACTTGACGAATGTTCGCCTTGATACACCTGGTTGGTTGTCTGTTTGGTTTTACTGAAGTTCAATCCAAGCACACCGATACTGACTTCTACGGCAGTATAGTTGTTGATGAATGCCACAATGCCCGGTGCTGCTCCGATGCTCATGCCGGTGGTTGTGGCGAAAGTTCCGGTGACCGACTCGTCCTTTCCGTTTATTACTCTGGATTGGCTGCCCGACCATTCAAGCTGGGTTTCGTTAAAGAGTGCAAACCGCTTGCTTTTGCCCAAACTGATGTAGTTGCGCAGTATCAGCATACCTGAATATGTGTGTTTCAACTGATACAGGTCGTTGATGTCAAACTGATTGTCATCATCGATATTCAGCGTCAGGCCATCTATCTTTATCAATGAACGGCTGTAGGCAAACCGACCTCCGGCCGCTATATTGTCTTTAAACGCATAGCATACCAGGGGACTGACTTTGAATGTATAGCCGTCGGATTTGAATCCGTCGATAATCAGGAACTGGTAGTTATCCTCGGTATGTTCGGAGTAAGATATCGAACTGCCTGCTATCCATTGGCCTTTGGGAACAAATGTGCTTTGTTCGATTTGGCGTTTGAATTCTTGCGCTTGGACTTTACCGCCTGCGATAGCTGCCAGGGCTAATGTTATGATGATTGCTTTTTGTCTCACTTCACAGATGTTTTTATTCATAAACTAATTCGAAGTCGTCGAGCCACATCGTACTTCCTGTTCCGCCACTGAAATAATCGCCGTACTTACTGGATGAGGCTACGATGATGATAGCTGTCGGCTTCCGGTTGGTATAACGGTACTCTACCGGAATGTTGAATTCAATCATTCCTTCTCCTTCTGTCGAAGATGTGAAGTCCTTTTCACCATAACCTATGATATACTCGCTGTTGACATCGAACAGTTGTGCGCTGCCCGGAGTCTTATAGTTGGTTCTGACTATTACAGGCCATGTCTCACCGCCGTATGTTTCGCCGGGCCAGTTGCCCAATACGATAAAGATGCTTCCTATATCCGGATCGCCTTTGTCGATAAATTCGCAACTGTTGTCGTAATTCACGGTATTGGATTGGTAGCGGACATATCCGCGCAATGCCGTAGGACGAGATTCGAACGGACGTCCCCAGCCCAGTACACCATTACCTACGACACCATCCATATTGGTAGCCAGGTATTTGCCGGAAAATACATTGCCGGCCGCAAACTGCCCGATGCCTAACATGCTGGCGAATTTGGATTCCAGTTTGGCTGAGTAGCTACCGCCATGCTTCACAGAACCGTCTGCGGTGGTTATATCCGTTCCGGCTTTTTGTGAACCGTGGTTGCCGGTATCCCAAAACATCGTTCCGCCGGATTCGTATACATAGGTCGGCTTGGAACCATGCCACTTCTCAAACCCGGCATTGGGAAGTTGGGCGGCTTTCTCCGTAGTGAATTTGCAAACCACGGAAGATGCCTTTTCTCCGGCAACCGCTACATATTCATAGGTGGTAGCCACTTTCAGACCGGTGATGGCAGCTGTCATTTCTTTACCGTTCAACACAGCTTCCACTTCCTTCCAGTCGGATGAGCCGGTTATCCGGTAACGGAATATCAAGGGATCGGATGTTTCTTTCATCAGACCGCCCCGCAAGACTGCTTTCGATGTCCATATGTCACCTTCTGTAACCTCTTTGGTCAGCACCACTGCATCGGAAGCGGATATGGATAATACCCCTTCATTGGTGCGGTTGCGGACATCGGTAGCATGTAATATTATGTTATAAGTCCCTTCTTTTGCTGTGATATGTTTCATTAAACCGTCTGAAAACGTCACACGCATCGTACCGACATCGCTGCCGGTATTGTATTCGGATTTGTATGACAGGCCGGAAGCTTCCAAACGCCCCCTTTCCATTTCCGTCAGTCTCATGAGGTTCATCCGGACGGGAAGTCCACATTGTGCGAATTGTTCGCAGTACATGGACAGTTCATTGAGTACGGATGTACTTGTTACGGTATACGATAATTCCGTTCCCATGCCTACTTCATAGAATGCGGAAGAGGTTATATCGAAGTTTTCGCCGCGGAAGATAGGTCGTTGATAAATCTGTACTTCATCGGTTATTTCTCTTATCGGATTGGCGTTGACACTGACTTTTACCGTACCGCCACCGTCTGCGTAGTCTGTCGGTATGAAGTTGAAGGACAAGTCGTAGCGATAGGCGGATTGCGCATCCGGAATGTTTCCTTCTTTTGTATAGCTTTTTCCGTTGGGCATGGTTGCTTCCAGATGCCATTGCAGCTTAGTATTGCCCGCCGGCAGCATGTAGTAGCCGATGGAGTCTTTGGTTTCGGGAAGATAATCTAAAGTGCCGTCTGCAGTGGATACCGTAACTTTATAGGTTTGGAATACGGAGCTCAATGCTTCATCATATTTTACGGCAACTACCGTATTGGCGATGCCGCAAGTCAGCTCCAGGTTGGTAACTTCGCCGCTGTTAATGTGGAAGGGACGTTCTTCTTTATAATATACAGTTTCGAAAGAAGCGGGTACTGAGTCGCCTGCCGTAACAAGGGCTGTGTAGCTGCCGGCAGAGAGGTAAAGCGCTTCCGGAAGTTCGTTTACTCCTTTGTACCGGCGGACGGTTCCCTTTTCATTAAGGATGCCGATTGTGCAGTGGCGTTGTAAAGAATCCTGTAATTCATCGGTCATAGAACGGGTTGTAACTTTCACCTGGTCGGTTACACCTACTTTCAAATGAAGCATTCCCTCTCCGTTCAAGGTGTCCTTTTCCGAACAGGCGATAAATGAAATCACTGTTATGGCTGTCAGATAATATTTGAAGTATCTCTTTGGCATTGTGTTTTGCTTAATTTACGATAAGGGCTAATATTGCGGATGCCGTGTTTCCTTTGTCATCCGTAACCTTTAGATTGAATCTGTGGGTTCCGGGAAAGCCCACCAATAATCCTGTAAATCCACTGATATCAAAGTCAATATCGGTTTTACCGGTAACTTTATCCCCATAGGGTAGACCTAAGTTCTGGAGTATTCCGATTAACGCTCCCGGATTTGCCAGGTCAAAGTCGGTGAGTCCCAAATCGGAAATGGCATCTGCAAAATCGGTACTGCTGGACGTTATTCCTATTTCTAAATTCCGGATACCTTCCGGTACCGCTATTTTTACAATTACGGGATAGGGATTGTCCGTTGAGACACCGGGTGGTATGGTTATGCTCTGGGTAATATCGAAATCTTTGCCGGTGATTGCCGGTTTGGTTCCGGGACTCGGTTCGGGATTCGGTTCGGGTTCGGGTAGCGGCTCTTCTTCTCCCGGGGCTATGGTTATGTCTTTCTCTACAACCTCACATGTTGCATCTATCTGGATGTCGACCTTTCCAATCTCTCCATTGTCACCGTCGCCACCACTGTTTTGCTTCATCGAATATTTAATGATACGTTCTTCACCGGGAAGGACGTCGATGAAGGCTTTGGACATCGTAACTTTCTCTCCTTGAATGGTTGCGCTGAGGTCGGCAATCAGAATGTTGGTTTCACCGATGGATTTGAAATATCCTGCACGTGTTTCGTCTTTTGCATATTCCAAACGTCCTTCACCGACGGATACCTTGACCTTGGAGTCTTCATCCAACAGCTTTTGAAGTTCGCTGTCATAGGCTATTCTTACCTTGATATTATTCAAGGTACAAACCAGTTCTTTAAGATCCGTTACCGTATTTTCAGTAATTTCAAAATCCTGTTTGGAGAAGTAATAGGGCTTTTCGAACTCTGCCGGTTGTACTTCGTGAGACATGGCTGTGATACTATAGTGGCTTACCTTTAGCGTGAATATTTCGGGCATCTCGCTGTATTTCCACTCTTGCACCATTTTTCCTTCTTTATCCATATCGTAAATGCGGATGATGAAATTGTCGGTATTGATTCCTGCACGGGTAACTGTAGTAGCTGTTTGCTCGTCTACGGAGACTTTTAATGCAGACAGTCCTATTTGACCTTCGGCACGATTGTCTATGTCGTCAGGACCTTTTTGGGCGTTTCCCCATTGTTCGCGTTCGCATGAAGAGAATGCCAGAATAGCAAAGAATGCCAGAGTAAACAGGGTGTTTGATTTCTTCATATTTTGTTATTCATATATAAGTTCTAAATCGTCTATTTTGAGGCGGCTGCCTAAATGGGTGGTCCAGCCTGTTGCACAATCTGTCAAATCAATTGTTCCGGCTTTCTGTAAATCGTCACTGCCGAAAGAGGTTTTAGTTGTTGATAGGATATTGACATATATGTCAGTTGCTTTTTCCATATTTCCTTGGTAGTCGAGGTTGATATATGCTTCCTGATATTCGCTGTCTGCAGAACTTGCGGCTTCTGATATGTACGAGCCGCCTGCTATGACTTTATTCCCGCTGCGTATCTCGATTTCAACTTTAAAGTTGTCTGTCTGATAGGGAGTGTATTTATACCAGAATTTCATTCCGTAGGGTCTGGAGGTGAAAGGATGTCCAGTTGTTACGGTTTCTTTCTTGTCACTCCAATTATAGGTTCCTATGAATAAGCGTCCTGCTTTTGCTCCCTCGGGGTACATCGTGGCAGGGGTACTCGAATATCCTCCGCCGGAACCGGCTGTGTGAATCTCCGCTGCTTTAGCACCGCTTTTTGCGTCTTTTACATAGATAACGGCCGGACAGGTTGTTGTCTGTACCGGTGCCACAACCCATGCTTGGGAATATTTGTTGTTTGTATTCCACCATATATCAGTAGCACCTTTAGTATAAGGGTAATAAAAATAGTGGGTGAAATTTCCAAAAGTCCCTGCAGACCACCGTGTATCGGAATCTGTATACCAGTCTTCAAAACCGGAATTGGGTATCTGTAGTGCTTCCTCGGTTTTTACGGATACTTCATTCTTGACGGTAATTGTATTGGTTCCATCTATTACGGCTTTAAATATGTAATCGGTGCCAGGCTCTAATCCGCTAACCTCAACCGCATTTTTTATTTTTTCTTGTGATGGAGAAAACCAATCTCCTGACGCTTTTCTGCATTTTACGGTAATATCCTTAACCGTCTTCAGATATTCGGTTGTTCCCTCTGTGTCTCCAACCAAATAGAGAGTGGCTTTTTTAGCCCATACATCTCCTTCGGGAGCAGTCAGGGAACAGGATGATTCACCGATTCCTACTGTCACGGTCTTTTCTTTATCTCCCGCAATTACTTTTATCTGTTGAGGTTCCTGCAACCCGTCTTTGAACGTGATGGTTACTTGGTGCGTATCTTTATCGCTCTCTATGCTTGTAGGAACTAAAGGTTGCCAATAGCCGTATGCCTGATATTGATAGCTGACTTTGGATATGTCCCCTTTCAAAATGACGGTCAGCAGTATGGTAGTGCTTCCACGTTCGGCATTCATAGGCTTGGCTACGTCAAAACCATTAGGCAGAGATTTGATTTTGAGTACCAATGGCTCTTTGTTTACTTTACTCAATTTGTCTGTTGCGGTCAAGGTAAATGTATTTTCTTCGTCTGTTTCCGAATGAGATATATTGACCAGTACTTTTGTGAAGTCCAATATTGCCATTTTATCGACATTGGCACTTAATCCTTTTAACTCCAGCCCCAAATCTTGTAATGTGGTAAGCATGCCTGGTTCCGGATTTACCAGATCAATCTCGGCAGGCCATCCCTTGCTTAACAGAGAAGGAGAGCGGGTTGTCAAGACACATTTGGATATTCCGCCACGCGCCGTCAGCAAGGCTGATAAAGGGGATTCGGGTTCTGTCCATTCCGTTAACTCCCGGGCAACTCCCGATTCAAACCCCGTTGGTGTAAAGAACGGTGGCTGTGTGTTCAAGGCATCGTCCGAAATATCTATGGTTATCGGTACTCTTTCCGTTTCGTCCGTGAATGATACATCCAATTCCGTACCCCCTGCTTGTACATCAAATTTCAGACGGTAATGCTGGCGTGCCTTTGCATTCTCTATGGTAGCGGCTTCAAATGTGACTTTGTTTCCTTGTTGTTTGCTTCCTGACAGGTAAATGCTTATCTTGCCAGGCTTTACGTATGCGGCCCTTGTTTCATTCTTGTCGAACGAGATGTCCGTACTGCCGGCAGGGCGTATGTTTACGGTGTAGTCTGTAAAATATTTTTTGAAAAGTTCCGTGTATTCTGTCGTAACTTTTACATTGGCAAGATAACATATGACCGATATGTTTGTACTTTCGTTCTTTTTTATGGAGAACTCTTTTGCTCCTTCGTAGTAAGGGGCTTCAAAACCTTGGGTTTCTATGTTTCCATAAGTGGCCTTTAGTGTATAGTTGCCGGCTGCAATTTCCGTTCCGTCTGTAAAGTCGGCATACCTGTTCCAGGTAAGTTGTACATTATTATTTTGAAGAACGGCAATTGAGAAGTCGTTGATGTCGGGTAATGTCTCTTCATCAGCGGTAGCACGTGTTACCATGTTTTCTACATTTGTATCAACTGCTAATTTCAGATTAAGTCTGCCCTGGTTTGCAGTTTGTTCATTCTCCCGCTCACATCCGGTCAATGTGATACATATTACTGTAAACAGGGTTAGAAAAGTCGTATATTTTTTACCCATTAACAACAGTGTTTGGTTATCTTTTTACCTGCTAATTCTTGAAGTCGGGTACAAAAATATGTTTTTTAGATGAGATAATTAGCGATTGTCGCCTTGTTTTGCAGTTATAAATGAAAAATGGGACATCATTTGTCCCATTTTTCTCAAAAAAAGAATAGTTGATTAATCTTGTTTTAATCTTGTTTTAGACATAAAATCTTATCATGAGGGTAGCAATACTACTCCCTGTTTCTTCTTTCCGTCCATTTTGGCGGTTATAGGATGTTCAAAGTGCACGTGACGCAGGTATTTGGACTCATATACAGCAGGTTGCGCATTCAGAAGGTCTTGATTATACACACCGTCATTCATGAAAGCATTGATTGTGAAATAGCCTACTCCGAATGAAGTCAGGTTCTGGAAAAAGTGTGTTCCCTGGCTAGGATCGACACGATAGTTCGTCAGTCCTGCTTCTACAATGATACGCGCTGCACTGATGTGGGGCCATTTAACGGGAATGCCGAGCCAGGTATCACTGCTGCCCCAACGTCCCGGTCCTATCAGTACATAGTTCTTGCCCTCGTCCAAAAATTGCTGGTTCAATTTTTCTATCTCCCAGGCTATTTCCTGATTGTGGGAAGCGCTGTAGTTGTCGGTCTTTACATAAATTACGTCCTGTAATTCATTCATTATGCCATGCCCTAATGAATTATTGGATCGTAGCAGCAGTTTTTCATCGGGAATGGCTGTGAGGTCCTCGTCAAGCATTTCCTTGCTGTCGACAATCGGGCGTATTTGCAATAGGTAGAACGTCCCAGTCTTGTCCTTTTCACGGTTCATGGTAGCTGCAAATTCGATTTCTACAGGACGGCGCATTTCCTGCTGTCCGTATTTCAATGCCAATTGCAAAATGCGGGGCAGAGGAAATACATCATGCTGCAAGATATTGGCGAAGGTGATAACCTTGCGCCCGCCCGGATATAAACCGTCACGGATTATCTGGTCGTAAGGGTCGTAGGTGGAAGCTATATATTTGAGAGCACCGTCTTTCTCGGCCTCTTTTACGTGTAATTTCAATAGGTTGAAACCATCGTCAATGGAGAAGTCATGTCCGGCGTTTATGCCTCTGACTACGGCCTGTGGGATACCGACCCCGGCGCCATCGTCCGCCACCAGATGAAGCTGGGCCTGAAGAATGTAAAACTGCTGTGGAACATTGTGCCCGAAGCGGCCAAGTATCTGGCCGATCGTCCCATTGAGCAGATTGCCAAGACCACCGTGTTCAACAACAAGCCCGACGTGATTTGCGTCTCGGGCATTACTGCGGGCGCCGCCACGGATGCCGACGTGCTGGCCCGGGTGAAGAATGCGATTCCCACCACCGCCGTCTTTGCCAACACCGGCTGCAGGCTGGAGACAATCGAAAAGATTCTGAGCATTGCCGACGGTGCCGTTGTAGGCACCACCTTCAAGAAGGACGGTCTGTTTGACAATCATGTGGAACTGGACCGGGTCAAGGCATTTATGGACAAAGTACACAGCATTCGCTGAGCGAACCGTTCAACGAAGCAAAGGGGGCACTGTCACAGCGTGCCCCCTTTCTTTATTTCCGAAGGAGGTCATATGGATCGGTCTGTGTTTTTGTCGGACATTGACGGTACTTTGGTTCGCGGCGATGTTCTGCCCGCCCCGGAGGTGGTCCAGGCCGCCGATGTTTTCCGGGCGGCAGGCGGCCTGCTCTCCCTGTGTACCGGCCGAAGTGTGGAGGGAGCCCGCCCTGTGGCGGAGTCACTGAGCGTAGACACCCCCTGTGTTCTCTATGGAGGAGCGGCCCTGTACGATTTCTCGGCAGACCGTTTTCTATGGTCTGTTCCCTTCTCTCCCCATATTTTAGACTGTATGGAACGGTTTCTGCGGGAGTTTCCCCATCTCAGTCTCCAAGTGCTGACCGAGCAGGGCAGTTTTGTGCTCCGACGCAACGCCCTGCTGAACGCCAAGGGGGTACGGGTAGAAAACCAGGGCCCCGAAGTCCCCTTGTCGGCTCTTCCGATTCCGATTCTAAAGCTTGTCCTCTGCGGGGAAAACCGGGAGGAGCTGGAGAACTGCCGGCGGTGTTTCCCGCCAGAGCTGTGCTGCTTCACCTTCTCCAGCCGTCACTTTGTGGACGTGGTGTCCGGGGAGACCGGCAAGGCCCGCGCCATGGCAGAGCTGGCCGAACGGCTGGAAATCCCCCTCTCCCAGTGTCTGTGCGCCGGCGATGGAATGAGCGATTTGCCCATGCTAAAACAGGCCGGCGTTGCCTACGTCCCGGCCAACGCACCGGAGAAGGTG
>OKRX01001728.1_pt1 | contig 15584 bp, 9 predicted proteins | sample 1601241 | NCBI WGS metagenome assembly OKRX01 (sample SAMEA3541500, study PRJEB24748) | human gut metagenome | biome: human gut; feature: human-associated habitat; material: faeces | place: China | collected 2012
CTTTTCAGACTTACAAAGCTATATGCTTAATCCCCCTGGTTTATCGGGTGAGCCTTATTCCTTACAATTTATTATTTATCATCTGACATTCTAAGGTATGAAACAAATCAAGATTTATTTATTCGCTCTCCTCGCTGTACTCTCTATGGCTGCCTGCAGCAGCGACGACGGAGACGGAAATGGTTCAGGTTCTGGATCAGGCAGTGGCTCTTCAGCCATCAACACCAACAAGAACGAGGCAACAACCGACAAGGCTGTCACTCGACTGGAGTTTCCTAAACTGAAAGGCGGAAACAGCATTATCCGTGTTTATCGTGATGGTAACAGCAAGCAGTACGACCCGGACAACGTAAACTATTCTGTAGAATGGGATTGCGACAAGAAATCGCAGCGCTGGTCTTGCTACATCATCACCAAAAAAAACAGAGCCAAAAATACAAATCGCTATTACAACAAAGACAACCAATATCCCAACGATCCGGATTTGGCAACTTCAAACAGATGGGAGAAAGACTACATCTACAGATCAGGCTTTGACCACGGACACATCTGTCCTTCGAACGACCGCCTGTACAGTTTAAATGCCAACACGCAAACTTTCTATCTCACCAATATGCAGCCGCAATATAGCGTCTTTAATGGAAGTCACCCAGACCATAAGTATGAAGGGCTTTGGATCAAAATGGAGAACTATCTGAACGGATTCAAACTCAATGACACAGACACCATGTACGTATGCAAGGGTGGTACCATTGACAAAGAAGAAAATATCTTGATGCGTATTCAAAACAAACTGATTGTCCCCAAGTATTTCTTTGTGGCAGTCCTCGTCAAGAAGATGGTCAATGGACAGGCTTACTACAAGTCTATCGGTATGTGGTTCCCTCACACCAATGTATATCATGGAGACGACAAGCTGTCTGATTACACCATGAGCATCAAGGATTTGGAAGCAAAGACCGGCATCGACTTCTTCTGCAATCTGCCCGACAATATCGAGCAAGATGTTGAAAGCAAAAAAATACTTAGCGACTGGGGAAGTATAGAAAAATAAGAAGTCAAAGGATAATAGCCATTTAGCTTAGTTTCCTATACACAAGTAATACTTCAGTAAGACAAAAAAAATATCGCATGTTTCAAAAGTTCATTACAGAACTGTCGAAACATGCGATTTTTTATTTGGCAACTTTGTATTTATCGTAACATCCTTCGTTATCTACGATTATTCAGTCGAGAAGAGTCTGCCTTGAGAGGCTTGATGGTCGCACCCCTGCCAAACGACTTCTTAATGGTCTTCTCATTGGTCTTAGAAGAACCGAAGGCCTTGGCCTGACTGGTCTGGTTGATACGCTTTAAGTCAATATAAATCACATCACCCTTCGAACTTCCCGTACCTATCATGTAGCCAAAGAAAGTATCCACGTCATATCCCTTTTCTGCCCCTAAGTGGAAGCCTGCCTGTGAAGAACCATAATCCATGACAAACGTAGCCCCAAAGTTCTTATACTGGATATAAATATCGTAATTATCATCAATATACCATTTAAACTCCAAGGTCTGTTGATCCGCTACAGAACCATCATCGTTATACTTATAGTCAGTCTCCACGCCCTCTCCACTCAAAGCATCACGAGTGTTAGCATATTGGAAGAACTTCATATCGGCATAGAACTCATCAGTCTGTCGTGACTGCCCATCATCTGAAAGATAAGAATAGGTTACCGATCCATACCATTCGCCTGTAAGCAACTGTGCCATATCAACAAGGTCACTATTCTGCGAACCACCTTGAGAGCCATTGTTCCAATCATTGTTGTTCCATCCCCAATCATCATAGTGGTCGTACCAACCATAAGGATCATTCCAATAATCGTCACCATCGCAACTGGTCATTGTAAGCGACATGGCAGCTATCACAGCCATTGTCAGCAAAGAATATACTTTTTTCATATCAATAGTAGTTTAATCAGAAATTATTTGTTTCCGGAAAGAATCGCTTCGGCAGCATGGTGCTGTCGTTCTGCTCCTGAGCACTCTCCTGCTGTTCTTCCTTGTTATTACTACGTGTCTTGGCGTAACCATAATATCCCCAAGAGTCGTACCAGCCATCGGAACCATACCAGTAATAATTGTCCCAGTCGGGCGTATCTACCTTCACAAACTGGAAGCTAATCCATCTATTCGTACTGTTGAAGTCAATATCACCATAGAAGTAACCATTGTCGTCAAGATGATAGTTGCGGATGACAGCCTTCTCCTGTGTGTCACGGAAAGTGATATAAATGGTTGTGCCACTCACCTTCCAGTAAATGCGGTTGGCTACATAGTCCCAGGGCGCATTGCTGTAATAGTCTATCCAGTAGCCATCACCAGAATCATACCCCGAATTGAAGGTTACCTCAGACATGTTTGACTGATAATAACGTCCATCATAATCCAGCTGCGTCTGCATATATCCCTTCCATGTACCATTGAGGGCATAAGCAATATCTGCATCCTCATCACATGAAGTGAGCGAGAGCATCATGACTGCCATAAATATCATTGAGAAGTAATAAGTAATCTTTTTCATATCGCTTTTGTTTATAAGTTAATATTTTCGTTAAATTCTGGTGCAAAGATACCTTATTCTTTTCTTAGGGCAAAGGGAATAGTAGATTATTTTAAGGAAAAATCCCTATTAGAAAGCGGATTTTCCCTAAAATGTTTGGAAATATCAAGTTTAATGCCTAACTTTGTACCAAACTTTATCAAAAAAAGCATGAAACGCTTACATTTTTTAATTATACTATCATTTATAACAATCTTTTCATCAGCAGAACCCTATTGCGATGTCAGAAAGTTTTCAATCCTCGATGGACTTGCAGCCAACTCCATTTCCGATTTGGCACAAGGCTACGACAATATGATGTGGTTTGGCACCTGGAATGGTCTGTCCTATTACGACGGCTATCATTTCAAGACATTCCGTGACGAGCCCGACGACATCGACAACATGAGTACCAACCGCATACTCTCCATCTTCCCAAACCCAGACAATAATGTATGGGTAGTAACCTTCGATCGCAAGCTATACATCTTTGATACAGAGCAATGCCAGTTTATCAAGGTTGGCACGATGCTCTGCAAGCGTTTCGGCATCCATTTGGAGTCGAGCGAGATATATCCACTCGCCAATGGATACACCTGGATTACGACTCACAAACAGAACTTCCTGATTCGTGTAGGCCAAGGAAAGGACATAGAGAGCATGAAGCCCGAGCTCATCAAGGTGGGCGAAAAAGGACTGCGAAGCGGCAACGTATGGTTTATCAAGCAAGACAAGCAAGGCCGTGAGTGGATTCTCACCGACAAGGGAACATTCATCTACGGCAAGAACTTCCATACCTCTACGCCCTTCAAGTGGTTCAGAGAAGTGGGCAACACCATCTTCCTCGCCACGACTGATGGCAAGGTGGCTGTCTACGACAAGCAGAACCATCTCTCCTGGATTCCCATGCCAGCAGGCGTCACTCGCATCAACGAGCTGAAGAATACTGGTTATCAGTTGATTATCGCTACCAATATAGGACTCGTAGTGTACAATCCACGCACATTCAAGACCGACGTCATCAGTGTGCAGAATCCCAACCAGCCCGTAGCAGAAGTGAAGAAAGCCTACGTAGACAGACACAACATGGTATGGGCATTTACCGAAGGACAGGGCGTGACCGTCATCAATCCTAAAACCATGTCAGCTAATTGGCTCTACGCTGATGCCCCTACCCCTGCCGACCGCACCATGAGTGACAACTTCTTCATCATGGAAGACGAACACGGCACTTTGTGGACTATCCCTAACTATGGCACCTTCAGCTACTACGATCGTAAGACAGGGAAACTCGTACCCTATATGCTGACAAGCAACTCTGCAGGTAATTTCTATGTACCTCGCATTTCTAAATTCGTTGTTTCAGACCAAGGCATACTTTGGTTGACGGGTGTACACGACTTGACTCAGGTAAACTTCAAGTTCCACAACTACTCCATGATCAAACTCGATGAAGGAGAATCGGAAGTAAGAGCCATGGCTTACACTAACAACGGATTCCACTGGGATGGTTTCAAGTCGGGACACCTCAAGATCAGCGACAGCCACTTCAAAAAGATTGGTTATCTGCAGTCCAACGGACAGATCAGCCAGAAGCAGACACCCTTCTCACGCGCAGGTATTTATGCCATCTATCAAGACATAAAGAAAAGAATGTGGATAGGCACAGACGGCGACGGACTGTATCTGTATGACCGAAACACCATGCGCCATTTCCGCTACAATGCATCCGACAGAAATTCCCTTCCGGGCGACAGCATCTATGATGTGGTGAGCGACCGACAGGGCAACATCTGGGTAGCCACATACGGAGGAGGCTTGGCACTTATGCGTGAAGACCCACAGGGCAACATCACATTCCTTACTCCTCGTAACGGACTGAGATGGCCAAAGAAATATTACAGTAAAGTACGTAGAATCACCTGTACCGCCAGTGGCGAAATACTCATCGGAACCACAGGCGGCCTCGTCACCTTCAAGGAAGAAAAGCGCCCTTCCAAAAACATACAATTCCACACCACTTCCTACAGGGAGAACGACACGACATCTCTCACAGCTCCTGACATCAACTTCATTCTGGTGCGTTCCAACGGCGACACCTATGTATCGAGCATAGGAGGAAGCCTCGACAAGATAACAAGCGAAAACCTGCTGCTGGACAATCTGAAGGTGAGATTCTGCAATTTCATCAATACCAGCGAGGGAAATGTGCAGAGCTTGATAGAGGACAACAGTGGCAACATCTGGCTCATCAGGGAGTCGAGTGTCGATAAATACAACCCCAAGACAAGGAAGCTGACCGTCTTCGGTCCCAACGACTTCGACCTCAACATGACCTTCTCGGAGGCACGACCCATACACGACCCTGTAACCGACAACATCACAGTAGGCACTGCTACGGGCAGCCTGACGTTCAACCCCGCGAGACTGAAGCAGACCGACTATCAGCCCCGCATTATCTTCACTGAGCTGCACTACAACGGAAGCAACGAGAACATACCTATCCTGCACCAGAAGAAGATAGTCATCCCAGCCAACAAACGCAACCTGTCCATCAGCTTCGCCGCACTCGACTATACACGCAAGTACCAACAGTTCTATAAATACCGCATCGACGGACATACCCCCGAAGGCGTATGGATCGACCTTCGAGGACAGAACCGCATCGGCTTCAACCGAATCTCGCATGGCAACTATGTGCTCAAGGTCATCGCCACCAATACGCATGGCAAATGGAGCAAACACGTGGCTTCGCTGGAACTCGACGTGCAACCGACGTTCTGGGAAAGCATCTGGGGCAAGCTGCTCATCATCCTCATCATTGCCGGTGTTGCGGCTTTGTGTTTCATCACATACAACAAGCAGCAGAAGGAACGCATCAACCACGAGATGAACGAGATGAAAAACAGGTTCTTCAGCAAGGCTTCACACAAGCTTCGCACTCCACTCACGCTCATCGGAGGTCCGATAGACGAGGTGTTAGAGAAGGAGGACAACCTCTCTACCGAGAGCCGCAGCCTGCTGCAGATGGTTCAGCGCAATGCCAAGGAGATGCTCTATATGCTCAACAAGATGCTGAAGTTTGACAACGGAAGCGACTTCTATCTTGACGAAGGAAGCGATCAGGCATTCGTGTCAAGCGAGAACAACGGCAGCATCAGCGACGAGACAGCCAAAGGCTATCTCAAGGAAGTAGAAGAGACAGAAGAAGACGACAAAACAGAACAGGCGGAAAAGGACATCACCATCCTCGTCGTTGAAGACAACCCCGACCTGCGCCAGTTCCTCTTCACCATCCTCAAGACAGACTATAATGTACTGCTTGCCGAAAACGGCAAGGAAGGCTTGGTAATGGCAAGAAACAAGATGCCTGACTTCATCCTTACCGACGTCACCATGCCTGTGATGGACGGTTTCACGATGGTACACTACATCAAGCAGGACACCAACACCGCCCATATTCCTATCATCGTACTGTCGGCTAAAGCCAGTGTGGAAGACCACCTGCGAGGCTTCGAGGAAGGTGTGGACGGTTATCTCACCAAGCCGTTCTCGGCCACCTACCTCAAGGGACGCATCGAGGCTGTCATCAATCAGCGTCATGCCCTGCAGCAAGACATGCTGAAACAGATACAACGAGCCGAGGGTGCCGAATTCCATATCACGCACGAATATCCACAGACAGCATCCGGACAGGGCGACAACAGAAGCCCGGCTACAAATAAGCGCATGACGGAAGAGGACGCTCTGACCGAGAAGATCGTACAGTTCATCAATGAGAACATGAGCAATCCCGACCTCAAAATCGATGACATCGCCGTAGCCATGGGTATGAGCCGCAGCGTGCTTTACGGCAAGATCAAGAATGCTGTGGGCATGAAGCCTATCGACTTCGTACGCCACATCCGCATCATGCGTGCCACCGAGTTGCTCTGCAATACCGACGAAACACTTAGCAGCATCGCCTACTCTTTGGGCTTCAGCGATCCTAAGTATTTCTCGAAGGTATTCAAAAAGGAAATGGGTATCATTCCAAGCGAATATAGAGAAAATTCAAAGTAATAACACTTTTTTATACCTGGTGCACGAAAAAAAAGAGAGTTTACACCTTGATTCTGTACGAAAGCAGTACCTTTGCACCAGTTCTTAGAAAAGTTAAATGATAGTTTAATTCTTGAATACTCCTTTCCTTCAACAACGAAAGGAATATTCAAAGTGATCCGGGGATTGTGAAATTCCCGGATTTTTTTATAAAAAAATATCAGTAACTATAGACACATATGAAAGAAAAATCGTATCTTTGCACTCGTTAAAGATACGATAACTGAGATAAAACTATAAAAAGATACATAAAGAAAATGAGAACCGTTTACGAATTCTCTGTCAAGGACAGAAAGGGAAAGGACGTTTCCCTCAAGGAGTATGCCAACGAGGTGCTGCTCATCGTCAACACAGCCACGAAGTGTGGCTTCACCCCACAGTATGAAGAACTGGAAAATCTCTATGAGAAATATCACTCACAAGGTTTTGAAATCCTCGATTTCCCTTGCAACCAGTTTGGTCAGCAGGCACCCGGTACCGACGAGAGTATTCATCAATTCTGCAAGCTTACTTACGGCACAGAGTTTTCACGCTTCAAGAAGATAAAGGTAAACGGTGATGACGCCGCTCCTCTTTACAAGTTCCTCAAGGAGGTGAAGGGTTTCGCTGGCTGGGACGAGTCACACCCTCTCTACCCTGTCCTCGACAAGATGCTGAGCGAGGCCGACCCCAACTACAAGGAGAGTGCCGACATCAAGTGGAACTTCACAAAGTTCCTCATCAACAAGAAAGGTCAGGTTGTTGCCCGCTTTGAGCCTACCGAGAAGTTTGAGAATATCGCCAAGCAAATAGAGGAACTTCTGAATTCATAAGAATCAACGAATATGTGCAATATCGCTACTTTCTGATATCGCCATCATCGTTTGTAGGAATCTATCCCTCAAACATCAAAAAAGCCAAATGTTTTACTTGCATGAAACATTTGGCTTTTCTATTTACACATCTCTTGCCACATGGCTGTCAATACAGAAGAATCACACCACAGAATTTACAGACCTCATTTGGATATATATTTCCTACCATTGCAGATGACAAGACCACGATAGCTATCATCCACACGCTGTCCGTTCATATTGTATATCGCAGCTTTCGCGGGCTGCGGCTTTGACGTAACTATTGCACTGATGCCTGTGAGCACTTTCTGTGTGATATCTTCGAAACGGCCATTTTTCTTCTCCTTATGCTCACTCTTTGGAGCTTGATAGAAGCGATAATAGGTGTCGCGAGACACATTCAATATATCCTCCGTCTGCGTTTCCTGATCACCATAGCTGAAGATGATATTGGTTCCATAAGGCAAAGAAATATGATAGAAGAGTTTGCCACCTATCATCCTGGTATCGGTCAGTTGATTGCCTGGCCATCCTCCGTTGTTTCCTTCACCCCAAGCAAAGAGGTAAGGCACACGATCCTCGTCGCAAGTCACATAGATGTTCATCTTGTCAGAAGGAGCCTCGCCACCACCCCATTGCTCAACAAGCCATGTGGCCTTTTGGCGCATATAGTTCTTAAAAACGGCAGCCTTGGCCAGTTCATCTTGGTTCTTGGCGACATTGCTGCTATTCTTCCAACATAGATAGTCGTTAGCTGCAGCATCGGAAATCTTTGCCGCCACACCATCAATATAAGCGTTCATCTCTGCATATTGATTGGCATAAAACCCCTGCCATACCTCCTTCACCTTGTCGCGGAAGTGCTTAAAATTCCAGGCACGATCAATGATAAACTGCTCAAACTTATCTCCCTGGAAGATAAAATGACGGAAATTGGTTTCATTATAAGCATTACCAAAGTCCCATACAGGGCCAAAAGTCCACTTGGTATCTGCACCTTGTTCCTTGTAGAGATAGCAACTGCCATGAAATCCCTCCTCATCTTGCAACAGCTCACGCACGATATACACCTTTGCCAAAGACTCGATGTCTACATACTTTTCCCATTCCGTATCGTTTTCATTATTGCTACAGATAGCCTTGGCGATGGCATTCCACTGTGTCTGCAAATAGTTCTCTTGCTCTGCGGAGAGCGCCTCTGGGGTATGATAAGTAAGCACCATGTTCTGGCTGCCCAACTTCACATTGATATGAGGATCTGTATCATAATTGTCTATCTCCACGAGCCATCCGCCCGTGATAGCCTCAGGATCAGTCGCCTTGTCAGCCTGCTCTACGATGTTAACTCGTTTTTTATCAACACGTATCTTTTCGGTTACGAAATACAAGCCCTGATATTTTCCATTGAGCACCAATTCAACAGGTTGTGAATCTGTGGTATAAGGCAAGCCCACACGACGGCTCAATTCATAGCCTACCAGATTGCGGAGAAAACCCAAATCATCATCGGCACCAGCCATGAGCAAGAAGTGCTTACTCTTCACCATACCCACAGGACTCACCTTACTATCAAACTTCAAGCGATAAGGTTTCTTGTCAAACCCATTCCACGTCCAGTTACCACGTCCTTTAATTATCAAGGTTTCTGGTTTATCTGCAGAAGCCATATTCTCATACCCCTCCAATCCCAAGGCATCAATATAGGCCGTGGCTGACACATAAGTTTCTTTGGAAGTGATAGGCTGTGCATCCTGAGTGTTAACATACATGACGGGTAAAGTCCCCGATGGTTTCAAAGCTGATGTCATGGTTGGATCTGTTGCGGCATGGACAGCAGACAGACTGCCCAAGTTGCACATCACAACGAGCAGCAATAACAATAATTTTTCTTTACTAAACATAAAATATAAGTCTAATGATTCAAAATTTCAAGTTATAACAAGTTATTAGAAGCAGAAAGAGAAGGCGCATCATTGCCTGATGAAGTTGCGCCTTCTCTCACATATATATATTGAAAAATCAGCATAAGCATACTTACGCCTTGGCCTACATCTCTACCTGTGGCACATCCTTGAGGAATTTTCCTATTTCTTCATCGCTGACAGAATAGTTCTGCAGATCGCCATTGATATAGCTGTCGTATGAAGGCATATCAATAAGACCATGTCCTGAAAGACAGAAGAGAATAACCTTCTTCTCGCCTTTCTCCTTAGCCTTGAGCGCCTCACGGATAGTAGCAGCGATGGCATGACAGCTCTCTGGAGCAGGAATGATTCCCTCGGTACGGGCAAAGAGCATACCAGCCTGGAACGACTCCAACTGTGGAATGTCCACACCGTGCAGATAACCGTCCTTGAGCAACTGCGAGATGATCATACCGGCACCATGATAACGCAGACCACCAGCATGAATGTTGGCAGGCTTGAAGTCATGACCTAAGGTGAACATCGGCAGCAGCGGAGTGTAGCCAGCCTCATCGCCGAAGTCATATTCGAACTTACCCCTTGTCAGCTTAGGACAGCTCTCTGGCTCGGCTGCGATAAACTCTGTGTTCTTCTCTCCGCTCAGATTATGACGCATGAATGGGAAAGCCAGTCCACCGAAATTGCTTCCGCCACCGAAGCAGGCAATCACCTGATCGGGATATTCGCCAGCCATCTGCATCTGCTTTTCTGCCTCCAGTCCGATGATCGTCTGATGCAGAGCCACATGGTTGAGCACCGAACCCAATGTGTACTTACAGCCCGGAGTGGTAGTAGCCAGTTCGACAGCCTCGCTGATAGCAGTACCGAGTGAACCAGGATGATGAGGGTCGCGTGTGATAATGTTCTTTCCGGCACGTGTACTCATTGATGGAGAACCCTCCACCGTAGCGCCAAAGGTACGCATGATGCTGGAGCGATAAGGTTTCTGACGCATGGTGATCTTCACCTGATACACAGCCGCCTCCAGTCCGTAGAGTTTGGCTGCATACGACAAGGCTGCGCCCCACTGTCCTGCACCCGTCTCGGTGGTGACGTTGGTGTCGCCCTCCTGCTTGCAGTAGTAGCACTGTGGCAAGGCCGAATTGATCTTATGAGAGCCTAAAGGATTGACACTCTCGTTCTTGAAATAGATGTGGGCAGTAGTACCCAGTGCCTCCTCCAGACCGTAGGCACGCACCAGCGGAGTAGAACGATAGAAGGTGTACTTCTCCTGCACGTCCTCAGGGATGTCGATCCAGGCATGTTCTGTATCGAGCTCCTGCTTGGCACACTCCAGGTTGAACACGTGCGACAAGTCCTCAGCCGTCATGGGCTTGTGGGTCTGCGGATTAAGTGGTGGCAATGGCTTGTTGGGCATTTCTGCCTGAATGTTGTACCACTGTGTAGGAATGTCTTTTTCCTGTAGGATGAACTTTTTCTGTCTCATAATTTTTAAGTTGATATTGATTGTGATTGTTATTGTTATTCTTAGTCTTACACTTTATCTTATTCTTGTATTCTTGATTTTACTTTTGTATTTCCTTCAGAATCCCCACAGCCTGTTCCACACTCGTGATGCGGGCGATACGAAGGAATCGCTTGTTGTTCTTCTCTTTCAACGCACATTGCTGTACGTGGCAAGTGGCATAGTTGAGAACCTTCGAGAACATCGTGCTGCGATAGAACGGACTCTGCACGTTGCTAACAAACTGCATTTGCATAGTACCCTGTTTGAGCATGATCTTCTCGCAGCCCAAGCGTTTGCCGAGGCGTCGCAAGCTCACCACGTGCATCAGTTCCTCACCCTCACGGGGCACAGGTCCAAAGCGGTCGATGATTCGCTTTCGGTAAGCAGCCAGGTCGTCGTCATTCTCTATGCGGTCCAGTTCCCTGTAGAGCAACATTCGCTCGCTGCTTCCCGGCACATAGGTGTCGGGGAAATACATCTCCAAGTCGCTCTCGATAGAACAGTCATCCACGAAGTCGTCACCCGTGAGCTGCTGTCCCTCATCCATCTCCTCCTGATACAGGTCGCCAAACTCCTCATTCTTCAGTTCGGTGACAGCCTGCGACAGGATCTTCTGATAGGTTTCATACCCCAGGTCTTCCATGAATCCGCTCTGCTCCGAGCCAAGCAGGTTTCCAGCACCGCGAATGTCAAGGTCCTGCATGGCGAGGTTGAACCCGCTTCCCAGATCGCAGAAGGTCTCCAATGCCTCCAGTCGGCGGCGAGCATCGAGTGTCAGTGTACTCTTCGGCGGAGCCACGAGATAACAGAAAGCCTTCTTGTTGCTACGCCCCACCCTGCCTCTCATTTGGTGCAGGTCGCTAAGACCGAAGTGATGGGCATTGATGATAATGATGGTATTGGCGTTCGATATGTCGATACCGTTCTCCACAATGGTTGTCGAGAGCAGCACATCGTAGTCGTAGTTCATGAATCCCATAATGACCTTCTCCAGTTCCTCGGGCTTCATCTGTCCATGTCCTATCGCCACGCGGCAGTCGGGCACGTACTTTTCTATCATCAGTTTCAATTCCATGAGCTTCGAGATACGGTCGACGACGACATACGCCTGTCCGTTACGGCTCATCTCGAAGTTGATGGCATCTGCCATGGTATCACCGCTGAAGGTCACCACCTCCGTTTGTATCGGGTATCGGTTGGGCGGCGGCGTGCGCATGATGCTCATGTCGCGTGCACCCATCAACGAGAACTGCAGAGTGCGGGGAATAGGTGTGGCACTCATCGTCAGCGTGTCGACATTCACCTTCAGCTGGCGCAGCTTCTCCTTGGTGCTGACGCCGAACTTCTGTTCCTCGTCGATGATGAGCAGACCGAGGTCATGCCATTTCACAGTCTTTGAAATCAGCTTGTGCGTCCCCACTACGATGTCTGTCCTGCCCTCCTTGAGGTCTTCCAGCAACTGCCTCGTCTCCTTGGCGGAGCGTGCCCTACTCAGGTAGTCCACCTTTACCGGCATTCCCTCCAGTCGGTTTTTGAAAGTCTGGTAGTGCTGAAAAGCCAGCACCGTGGTAGGCACCAGCACAGCCACCTGCTTGCTGTCGCATGCTGCCTTGAAGGCTGCGCGTATCGCCACCTCCGTCTTTCCGAAGCCCACATCGCCGCACACCAGTCGGTCCATGGGTCGTGCGCTCTCCATGTCGGCCTTTACGTCCATGGTGGCTTTGTTCTGGTCGGGCGTGTCCTCGTATAGGAACGAGGCCTCCAACTCATGTTGCAGATAGGAGTCGGCGCTGAAGGCGAATCCCTTCTCCCTACGGCGGCGGGCATAGAGTTTGATCAGGTCGCGCGCGATGTCCTTGATGCGCTTCTTCGCCTTCTCCTTCAGTCGGTCCCAGGCACCCGTGCCGAGGGTCGACAGTCGGGGCGGCTCGCCCGTATCGCCGCTGCGGTATTTACTGATCTTATAGAGCGAGTGGATGGATACATCCACCTTGTCGTTGTTCGTGTAGACGATGCGTATCATCTCTTGATAGCTGTTGCCCACCGGCACACGCACCAGTCCGCCAAACTTTCCGATGCCGAAATCCACGTGCACGATATAGTCGCCCGGCTCCATCTCCTGCAACTCCTTCATCGTGAGCGCCATCTTGCCGGCACGTGCTGAGTCCGAACGCAGACTGTACTTATGGAATCGGTCGAAGATCTGATGGTCGGTAAAGAAACAGCATTTCTTGTCGTTGTCGATGAAGCCCTCGTGCAGGGTCTTGTCCACGGGCACAAACCTCACCTGATAGCGCTTCAGTTCCTCACTCTCAAAAATATCCTTGAGTCGCTGTTGCTGCTTGCTGCTATCGGCCAATATATATAAGGTGTACTGCTGCAGAAGATAGTCTTCCATCATCTGGCCTATCAGGTCGAAATTCTTATGGAACAGGGGCTGAGGCACGATATGGAACGGCACCACGTCGGCAGCCTCCTCTGTCTTGCGCTCCGCCACACCCTGTTCGGCGATGCCAAACTCTATGCGCTGGCGCTCCGCCACACCCTGCTGAAACTGCAGGGCCGATGACAGGTTCAGCTCTTTCTTCATGGCGCGTCTTATCCGTTCCGCCTCCACCTCGGTGGCTCCCTCCATCTGTTCCACCATGCTCTGCGAGGAGAAGCCCTCCTTGTATATCTGGTCTATACGGTCATAGACGAACGTAAAGTCCTTCATCGCCACCACAGCCCGCTTGTCGAGGAAATGCAGGAAGGGCTGTTTCTCACCCTCAGCAAGCGAGAGTTCGGGCACAATCTCCACACTCTCACGCCGGTCGCGCGACAACTGGTCCTCTATGCTGAAAGTACGTATGGTGTCTATCTCGTCACCGAAGAAGTCGATGCGGAAAGGAAACTCGCAGCTGTAGGAATAAATATCGAGTATGCTGCCTCGAATGGCAAACTGACCAGGCTCGTAGACATAATCTGTCTCCATGAAGTCGAAGTCGCGCAGTTGATGCGAGATGTCCATCAGCGACACCTGGTCACCCACTGCGAGCTTAATGATACGCTCGTCGAGATTCTTCTTCGACACCACCATTTCTGCCAGAGCATCGGGGTAAGTAACGACATAAAGTGGCTGCGAGGATGCCAGTCGTGCCAGCACCTCGGTACGCAATATCTCGTTGGCAGCATCCTTCTGTCCGTATTTCACAGCACGCCTGTAAGTAGAAGGAAAGAAGAAAGCCTGATCCTGCCCCAGTATCTGCACCAGGTCGTGATAAAAATAGCCCGCCTCGTCGGCATCATTGAGCACGAAGAGCACCGGGCGAGCCAACCGCTCTTTGACAGCGGCAAAAAACAAAGGCGCAGAAGAACACACCAATCCACTGAGGAAAACGGTCTTCTGCGTTTTTCTATCCAATAATTTCAGGAGCGCCTTCGCCTGGGGCGACCGCTCAAAAATATGTTCTATTTCCTGTATTTCCACTTTTCTTCAGTCTTCGCCCCCTACACCTTCTTGGGATATTTCTTAAACCATCCATCCCAGCGCAGGCGCATCACACCAAAGAAAGCCTCACCAAAGATTCCACCGCTCATCTTGCTCGTACCCTCACGTCGGTTGACGAAGATTACGGGCACTTCCTTGATCTTGAAGCCAATCTTGTGGGCAGTGTATTTCATCTCTATCTGGAAGGCATAACCCTTGAAACGGATCTCGTCAAGATTTATGGTTTCCAGCACCTTGCGGCGATAACATACGAAACCTGCCGTAGTATCATTCACCTTGAATCCCGTGACCATTCTCACATACTTCGAGGCGAAATAGCTCATCAGCACACGACCAATGGGCCAGTTCACCACGTTGACACCCGAGACATAGCGCGAGCCCACAGCCACGTCGAATCCGTCGTCGTGAGTCGCGGCGTAGAGTCGTGGCAGGTCGTTGGGATCATGACTGAAGTCTGCGTCCATCTCGAAGATAAACTCATACCCCTTCTCAAGCGCCCATTTGAAGCCAGTGATATAGGCTGTACCCAGTCCCAACTTGCCCTTTCGCTCAAGGATATGGAGACGGGAGGCAAACTCGCCAGCCATCAGTTCCTTCACGATGGCAGCAGTACCGTCGGGGCTTCCGTCATCAATAACAAGGATATCAAAGTCTTTCTCCAGACCGAAAACGGCACGGATAATCTTCTCGATATTCTCCTTTTCATTATAAGTAGGAATAATTACAACACTATCACTCATAAGCTATTATTGGTTTAAATGAATCGACATGATAATAATTAATATATCTCATGCAAAGATAATGCATTTTTCTGAGTTTGCGAAAAGAAAAAGAGAATATTTTTATTTTCTGAACGATGATTATATTTAATTCACGTTGTTGCGAAATAAAGTAACTACTCAGCACCCCCTATAGCCATAAGTAGTTACTTTAAAATCGTTGAACCACATTAAAATCTTCGTTCAAAGGCTTTGAACAGAACTTTCATAGGCTCTGAACAGAACTTTTATAGGCTCTGAACGGAACTTTTACAGGTTTAAGAAAAAATTTATATAGTATAGAAAAAAATCCGACCTGTACGGATGGAATTACGCAGCACGCCCTGAAAGGGCAGAAGCTCTTAGCCCAGGGCAACGCC
>OKRX01001732.1_pt1 | contig 15542 bp, 21 predicted proteins | sample 1601241 | NCBI WGS metagenome assembly OKRX01 (sample SAMEA3541500, study PRJEB24748) | human gut metagenome | biome: human gut; feature: human-associated habitat; material: faeces | place: China | collected 2012
TTTTGGAAACCTGGAAGTTAATCGTGCAAACTGGAAGTTACTTTTGCAATCCACCTATTTGAGAAAGTCATTACAGTGTTCTTGCGGTCTGAGCCTATATCCTTGTGATATGAGCGTATCCGCTTTCAAAGCCACAAGGTTTATATCCGAGTTCAAGGTTCTTGCTATTTGCTGAGTATCGTAACCTCGCTCAGCCAGCTCAAGAAAATCATCATCGGATAAAGCAACTTGAGAAGCAAAAATGTTTGCTTCATATTCCATACGGTTGTCCTGCATTTCAAAGATGTTAAATTCTTCAAAGCCGCCTGTCCGGGTGGCTTCTTCTCTGTGCAGCGTGTCGTGTCCAAGTTCGTGCAACAGGACAATATTCTCCATAACCGGATGCAGATTGTCTTTGATGAACATAAAGCGATTTCGCATGATAACCTTATATGCTCCTCGCTGTTTGGAAAACGGCAAATACATTACCTCAATTCCGAGTTCCCTTGCAATGCGTTTCGGATCACGGGTGCCGCACTGAGCAACAATCCGATTCGCCTTTTGCACTATTTCGGAATTACAAACATACATTGATTCTCACCCCTTTCATACCTTCCTACACTAATCCTATCAAAAGATATGTCACAAAAAACGGACTTACTCGGAACGGTATTTCTTTGGGGTGTATTTTTTATTCTTTTCTTTTGCAATCCAATAAGCGTCCTGGATAGCTTTCATCATAACATCCATATCTTCCTGTGCCATTTCACCGCCTGCAAACAAGCCGGTTACTTCCTCGGTAAGCTGCTGAGCCTGCTTTGCACCCCTGGAGCCGTATTTCTCGGCGGCTTGTGCAACAAGCATATCGCCGTTTCCGAGGAGCTGATCTGTAGTTACATTGAGAGCTTTTGCGAGCTTTTCTGCCGCATCTAAACGAGGACGAGATGTTCCGTACTCATATCTCTGTATCATACGAGAGGAAACACCTGAAATCTTTGCGAGCTGCTCTTGCGTTAATTTGCTTTTTTCTCTCAATTCTTTAAGTCTCTCGTTGAATTTCATAATCATACCCCTTCGTCTTAAAATCTGAAAATTTTGCAACACGACATTTATTTCGTAAATTCATATTGACACGACATTAGTGGCGTGCTATAATCTAAAACACAGAAACGACATTTATGTCGTGCCTATATATTACAGCACGACATTTCGTTTGTCAAGTGGTTTTGCAAAAATTTCATGAAATGAGGCGAAAAAGAGTTGAACCGTTCCATTCTGCATTGTGATATGAACAATTTTTATGCAAGCGTTGAATGTATGCTTGATCCTTCTTTAAGAAAATATCCGGTTGCAGTTTGCGGTTCTGTTGAAGAACGACACGGCATTGTCCTTGCTAAGAACTATGCGGCAAAAGCCTTTGATGTGAAAACTGGAGATGCCGTTTGGCAGGCAAAGCAAAAATGCAAAGATTTGGTGGTCGTTCCTCCTCATTATGAAGAATACATTAAGTATTCAAAACTTGCCCGGAATGTTTATAGCCGATATACAGACCAAGTGGAACCGTATGGTATGGACGAGTGCTGGCTTGATATTAGCGGCACAGAGCATATCTTTGGTTCACCTGAAAAGGTGGCAAACGAGATACGGGAAATGATTAAGTTTGAACTCGGCTTGACTATCTCTGTCGGAGTGTCTTTCAATAAGATATTCGCCAAATTAGGCTCAGATATGAAAAAGCCTGATGCCGTAACGGTAATCCCGCAGGACACTTTCAGGGAAAAGATTTGGGGACTCCCCGCAGCGGATTTGCTCGGTGTAGGTCGGGCAACGCAGCGTGTATTAGATAGCTACTGCATACGAACTATTGGAGATTTAGCCAATGCCGAACCTGATTTTCTAAAAAGACGGCTCGGTAAAAATGGCGTGGCTCTTTGGCAATATGCAAACGGTAATGACCACTCCCTTGTTCACAACTCTGACTTTGTATCACCAATTAAGAGCGTAGGACACGGAATTACCACAGTAGCAGATTTAGAGAAAAACGAGCAGGTGTGGCCCGTTTTCCTCGAACTAACCCAAGACATCGGACACAAGCTCCGTGTCCATCAGAAGTGTGCGGATGGAGTCGCTATTCACATACGGGACAACACGCTTTTGTCAAAGCAATGGCAAACGAAGTTGGATATGCCTACACAGTCCCCGATGCTCATTGCAAAGGCTGCTTTCAGCTTATTTGAGAAAAGATACGACTGGAGAAATCCAATTCGCTCTGTCACGGTTCAGGCTATCAATTTGGTGCCACAGGACACGCCCCGACAGATTGATTTGTTTATGAATGTGGAGAGAATAGAGAAATTTGAAAAGCTCGATTTGTGTATTGAAACAATCCGACAGAGGTTCGGCAAGGACAGCATTAAAAATGGTGTCCTATTTCAAAATCTTAGGATGCCACCTGAAAGGGCAGAAATCGCAATGCCGACCGGAATGTTGAGTTAGGAGAATTAGGCAATGGAAGAACGCAGAAAAGTATATGTGGAGGTAAGAGCAAGACATTTGATTGATGGAACTTGCCGACCTGAAACCATTAAGTTTGAAAATGACGAGGTTTACGAAATCGACCGTGTGAAGCAATGCTGTCGAGCTGCTTCTACTAAAGTCGGCGGTACGGGACTTCGGTATACTGTGATGATTTGCGGCAAGGAAACCTATCTCTTTGATGAAGAAAACGGGAAGTGGTTTGTTGAGGGTAAAAGCAGAGTTGCCACTTGATAATAGCATAATACTCTGGTTTTACAAAACCTCAGCAAAGGTACAAAGCAATTTGATGAGGTGATGTAATTGAAATATGATACTTGGGCTCCGGTTCCTATGTTTTGCGCGAACTGCGGACATCTAAACTATGGATACCGGAATGAAAACGGAATAATCAAATATGAGTGCAAGAACTGTAAAGCAGTTTCAGTCAGAAAACAAAAAGGTCGAAGGCACGACACGATAGACTTATATGCTCCCGCAGGGCAAGTGCGATATGAGTGAGGTAGATAAAATGACTTACTATGATTTGAAAACGAATGAGATTTGGGCGGACTCGAACATTGCCGGATTTCACGACGAGCATATTGAGATTGACGAAGTGATAGCTCCGTTAATCCGAGAACTGAATATTAAGGGTTACAAAACAAAGTTCTGCTGTTCGGGACATCCCTTCTATTCTTTATGCGAAGCTATGGTCGATTCCGAAGAAACGGCAAAAGCGTTTGTAGGCTTGATCGGCACAGAACGAACAGATAATCCAAGGATGCCGGTCAGAGCTTTATATGTGACGCCGGATAATGACTTCTATATCACATTTGAAGAAAACGAGCAAGAAGCTATCACCCTTGCTTTGCCGGAAGGCTTTGAATGGGACGATGAAAAAACCATAAGATACACATACAACAACGACGAGTTTTATGCTTTCCTTGCAGAACGGGCAAAGACGGCAAAAGCTCTGCACGATTGGGCGATGCAGTTGCCGCCCGTCGCTTAAATAAATCAAAACTGAATAACGGCGAAACGACGGTAAGGTTGAGATGAAACAGGCTGCGTAATTCCTTATCAGGTCACTTGCTTTGATAACACTTCGGTCAGTTAATCCAGACCTGCGAAAAGCAAACATGAGAGGCTGCCGACAGGACAGATAGCCACAGGCTAACTCTGTCTTGCCGGTGGCTTTTTGTTTTCGGCAGATGACTGAACAGCAAGGAGCTTCCGGCTGAGAAATCAGAAAGGAAGCTCTATTTATGTTATACAACTGGCTTTGTTACATAGCTGAATATCCGTGATCTCCGAATTTTGAGTTCAAACAAAAATTCAAAATTCAAAGGAGATTACGATAATGAATAACAGCATAAATCTTACACTTGACGAGCAGTTCGATAAGGATTGCAAAGTTATCAAGTTGAAATACGAATATCCCGGATATACAGGCGAGGAAAAGTGGGCAATTATAACCGGATTAACAGAAGAAGAACTGAACGAAAAATATGCAGAAAAAACTGCATCTCTTAGACCGTTTATCGTTCTTGATCTTGCTTTCGGAAAAGCTCGTACAAAGTTTATTAACAACGAAAATAAGCACTATATGCGGGGAGTCAGGAGTATAGAACCATTTGATTATGATGATGAATTGCTGACAGCACACCACCCGGAACTTGTTGTAGATAGTTTTGAAGAAAGCTTCCTGCGCAATGAAACCTGTCAGAAGGTTCGTTCTGCATTGGCAACACTTCAGGATGTGCAAAAGGAACGGGTGATTAAATACTTTTTTGATGGTAAAAGCACACACGAAATAGCACAGGAGGAAGGTGTATCACACCAAGCGGTATCACAGTCGATTGCTGTTGCTCTGAAAAAATTGAAAAATATTTTGAAATAGACTTGCCACACGCCTGCGCTCAGTGGGAATTAGTGAAGGGACTGATTTTTGTAATCCCTTCTAATAAATCATTGAGAGGTATTACAAATGCAGAAAAAAGATTTATCCAAAATCAAATGGGGCGAGATTTACACTTGTGATCTCGGCAGTATGAAAGGTTCGGTACAATGTGGAGTGCGTCCTGTATTGGTCGTGCAGACGAATAAGCTGAACAGCAACAGCCCTACGGTTGTAGTAGCGGTTATTACATCGGCTCGCAAAAGAGAGGATATTTCATCTCATATCTTCTTAGAAACGGATTGCGGACTTCGTGAGCCGTCTATGGTGATGCTTGAACAGATGCGAACTATTGACAAAGCTGAAGAACTCATTTCCTATGTTGGCAAGGTCGAGGACAACGAGATAATCGCCAAAATCAAGGATGGTATTCGCTATCAATTTCAACTGATGAGAGCAAGAAAGCCTATTCGCACCGGGTATATTCTCAGTCTTTGTCCAAAGTGCCGTTCTGAGTTTTTCAGTGTGCCGGAGAATATTCTTAGACGGGTTGATCCTTTGCAAGTGGAAAAGGAACCCTGCGATAAATGTCAAGTTGGATATGGCTATGACTACCTGATAACCAAACGCACAAAGCACATTCGTGATAACGGAGGTGGGTTTGATGTTTGATGATAAGATTGCCGAATTAAACAGACAGACAGAGCTACATCCGCCCACCTTTGAAAAGCGAACATACACGGTGTCAGAAATTCAGGATATTCTCGGTATCGGAAGAAATGCTGCCTATGCCATTGTCAAAAAGGGGTATTTTAGTACGGTTCGCATCGGAGGAACAATCCGGATTTCAAAAAGAAGTTTTGATGCCTGGCTTGATGAAGATAGCAAACCCTGTCAAGTATGCGATGACAACTAATCGCATCATTAACAAAACCTCTGCTTTTGAGTACCATATAGCCAAGCGAAGCAGCTTGGCTATATGACTCAGAACAAAAGGAGGTTGCGAAATGAACAAAACGAGTATGTCAGTAATGGAAATGGGCAGGTCACTCGGTTTGGGCAAAACAGATTCATACTGGCTCATTCACAAAGAACAATTTGAAACACGGATCGTAGCAGGTAAAATGCGTGTTATGATTGAGAGCTTCGAGAAGTGGTATGCAAATCAACTTCACTATAAGAAGGTCAACGGTGAATTGCCCGGTGCAGAGTTGCTCCAACGAACAATGACCATCCCGACTATGGCTAACCTTTTGGGTATCAGCGAAGGCAGTGCTTATGACCTGATACACAGATTACATTTCAGGTCTGTCAAGACCGAATACAGCAGCCAAAGGTTGCTGATTGAAAAAGCGAGTTTCTATGAATGGCTTAAAAATCAAACTCACTATAAGATAGTCGAGGTAAAGGAGGACTTCAATGATAGAGCAGAATTGTCAGAAGCTCAATGAAAGCGCCGGGGCTTCAAAAGGTAAAAAAAGCTACACCGTCAAAGAGATTAGAGAAATCCTCGGCATCAGTTCTTCTACTGCCGCAAAACTAATAAAGGCGAATATGTTTCGGAGTATTCGTGTCGGCAGAGAGGTTAGAATACCCAAGTCAGATTTTGATGCTTGGTTGGATAATGAAGGTAAGGAGGTAAATCAGTATGGCATCAATAGTAAAAAGAAAAAATAAGTATTCCGTCGTTTACACTTATCAAGATGAAAAGGGAGAGAAACGGCAGAAATGGGAAACCTTTGCGACCAATGCAGAAGCAAAAAAACGAAAAGCAGAGGTGGAATTTCAACAGGAATCAGGTACTCTTGTTATTCCCGAAGCAAAAACTGTCAGAGAACTGCTTGAAGATTACACCTCTATCTATGGTGTAAACACTTGGGCAATGTCCACTTATGAAGCAAGGAGAAGCCTGATATTCAATTACATTAACCCGATTATCGGGGATATGAAACTTTCAGATCTTAACACCCGTGTGATGGAGAAGTATTATCAGAACCTTCTTAAAGTCAAATCAAGGGTGGTAAACAACCGCAAGCCAAACAACGAGTATTTATCTTGTCATGTTGTTCGAGAAATCCACAAACTTCTCCGCTGTGCATTTAATCAGGCGGTCAAGTGGGAACTGATGGCAAAGAACCCTTGTATCAATGCTACACTTCCTAAAGAAGAACACAAAACCCGTGATATATGGGACGCACCGACTTTGTTTAAGGCTCTTGAACTTTGCGATGACGATATTTTGAAGCTCGCAATCAACCTCTCCTTCTCATGTTCCTTGCGAATGGGTGAAATGCTCGGTTTGACTTGGGACTGTGTGGAGATTTCCGATGCAAGCATAGCCAACGGCACGGCATTTGTTTTCGTCAATAAGGAGCTTCAGCGTGTAAACAGAGACGCCCTTGAAAAGCTCAATGAGAAAGGCATCGTGTTCAAGTTTCCCGCTTTTGTAGCGAGAACCAATACCGCTTTGGTTCTCAAGGAGCCAAAGACAAAAACCAGTACCCGAAAGGTGTTCTTGCCAAAAACGGTCGCAGAAATGCTCAAAGTGCGGTATCAGGAAATTCAAGAATACAAGGAACTGTTCGGAGATGAGTTCTACGATTATAACCTTGTATTCTGTAATGCCAACGGCAGACCGTTAGAACACCAAATTATCACCCGTTCCTTGCAGAAACTCATACGAGAAAACAACTTACCGCCTGTTGTTTTCCACAGTCTCAGGCACTCAAGTATCACTTATAAACTGAAACTCAATGGCGGCGATATTAAATCCGTGCAAGGCGACTCAGGACACGCACAGGTTAAGATGGTCACGGATGTGTATTCTCACATCTTAGACGAGGACAGACGGCTCAATGCACAAAGGTTTGAAGAAACCTTCTACCAAAAGAAAAACCCGTCAGAGGTCAACGGAGCGACCGTAGAGCCGAAGAAAGAGCCGCAAGGCATAACCGAAGAAGCAATGCTAAACTATATGGTTCAAAACCCCGACTTCTTACAGAAGTTCAAAGTCCTGCTCGGTGTAGGAAACTAAATACAAAGCAGAACGGCAAGATCACAAAATGGTCTTGCCGTTTTCTTTTCGCTTTAATGTGTAGAATTTTTCATATTTATGTGGTATAATCAATTAGCTAAATAAGAATTTGACGGAGAGATAGTATGGCTATTATTAAAAACGAAATACCGATTTTGGAGTTTGATACAGAGCAGACAGCAGTTCTTAATCCCACTCATGAAAATCTTGGTTTGAACTTACCCAAGAAATGTGTGTTCGCATTTCTTGGTGCTTACATAGATGAATATGCCAGTAAAAGTGATACCAAACAGGTATCCACTTTTGAGAGTGCAACGAAGCATTATCCCATTTACATCACCAAATACAAGGGTGAGGACATTGTGCTTTGTCAAGCACCCGTTGGTGCGGCAGCAGCCACACAGATACTTGATTGGCTGATTGGTTATGGTGTAAGAGAGGTAATCTCGGCAGGTAGTTGCGGTGCTCTGGAAAAGTTCCCCGAAAGTACATTCCTCGTACCAAACAAGGCTCTGCGTGATGAGGGAACATCTTATCACTATGCGCCCCCTTCTCGATTTGTGGAAATCAGCGAGAAGGCAAGAAAAGCAATTGAAGAAACCATTCTTGAGCATAGTATGAAATATCAGGAGGTTATAACCTGGTCAACGGATGGATTTTTCCGTGAAACCAAAGAAAAGGTGGCTTATCGCAAAAGTGAAGGCTGTGCAGTTGTAGAAATGGAATGTTCTGCTCTGGCGGCCTGTGCTGATTTCAGAGGGGCAACCTGGGGTATGATACTTTATACCGCAGACAGTCTTGCAGATGTTGACAAATACGACGAAAGAAACTGGGGCGGTAATGCATACGAATATGCACTTACGCTCTGCCTTGATGCGGTTATCAAATTATAAGAACAGTTAGAATCAATCTTTTTTTTGTGATATAATTTTATTGAGGTGAATGAAATGAGGACTGAAAAAGAAATATACGATTTAGTTTTGAATTTTGCTTTTCAAGATGAGAGAATTAGAATTGTAACTCTTGAGGGGTCTCGCACTAATGTTAATATACCAAAAGACAATCTTCAAGATTATGATATTACTTTTTTTGTTATAGATATGGGAGAATTTTTGAAAAGCGATGACTGGCTTAGTGTTTTTGGTAACAGAATTATGATGCAAAAACCTGAAGATATGGAATTATTTCCTCCAGAAGAAAAAGGATTTTCTTATATAATGCTTTTTGATGATGGTGTAAAGATTGATTTAACTTTGTTACCTGTTTCAATGCTTGAGGAGTATCTTACTCGCGATAAACTTGTAAAAATCATGTTAGATAAAGATAATATGATTAAAACAGAAATAGTTCCCACAGATGAAGATTATTACATTAAGTGTCCAACAGAAAGAAAGTTTGATGACTGTTGTAACGAATTTTGGAATGTTGCAACATATGTATCCAAGGGCTTACTTCGTGGTGAAATACTATTTGCAATAGACCATATGAATGAAGTATTACGTCATGAGCTTCTTAGGATGATTAGTTGGTATGTCGGTACTGAAAAAGGATTTAATTTCAGTTTGGGTAAAAACTATAAATTTTTAGATAAGCATATTTCAAAAGAATTGTGGGATAACTTACTAAATACATATTCAATGAGTTCGTATGAAGAAATGTGGAAATCGTTTGATTTGTGTCTATGTTTGTTCAAAAAAATATCTAAAAAAGTGGCAGATTCACTTGGTTATAATTATCCTGATTATGATGAAAACGTTACAAAATATTTGGAAACACAAAAGAGAATTTCAAATAAATATCTTTATGGTAATAGGTATTGACAAATTCCAATTTAGCGAAGTGAGTAAAATAAATAAAACTCGGTAACAGACCGAGGTACAAGCGATTAAATAAAGGCATCTTGTGGGAATATAACCGTTTCCCTAAATCCGACCACCTTGCTAATTCCCATCTAATGAAACGGTCGAAAACGGGGTAAAATTAGCAGTAATTCCGTAACACAGCTTAACACTCAAAGTGCGAAAAAGCCTTGAAAATACGGGATTATCGGGTACAGGAAGTGACTCTACAACCGAGTTTCGAGGTCACTCCTAAGGGCTAGTTGAGGGTTCGATTCCCCCAGGGGGTGCCAAAAGCCAACGTCGCAAGCCGCTTTTTGTGGTTTGCGGCGTTTTTTGTTATCCATTTCCCTGGTGTTCGGCGTTTTGGATTTGCAGAGATTTTATGCGCATTTTGCTGTATACCTGTTAATTGGTTCACAGGCGAAGGCCAGGTTCATGGCAACATAGAGCTTGCCGTCCGTAACTGATCCAGGGCGGTGCAGATGATATCCGCAGTCCAGATGTCCCGCTTCTTGTACTCCGTCTTTGGGAGGACCACATTGTCAAAAGGATTTCTTGCAATGATCTCCCACCGCACCGCCTGTTTGAAATAAAAGAGGCAGAAAACGGATGTCTGCTGGCCACAGCTCCACGGGAATCTCACCCCGGCCCATGCTGATGGGTGCGCCGCGCAATGCTTTGAGGGCGTTCAACGCGAGAGTCTCATTATCCTGCCTGTGCATCTTCGCCCGCAAGCTACCACACTTGCTTCCGGCCTGGTGTCTGTCGCTCTCCCGTCACAGCCCCCAAAAAGTCTTTGACTTTTTGGGGAGAGGAGGAGCAGCGGCGTGATTGAGCTTTCATGCTTGCATGGAAGCGAAAGATACACAGCTTGCTCCGACGAGGTCATGGCGCACCGGCCAACCGGCTCCACACAGACAGATCGTATCCGTCTGCCTTATGCTGCCCGAAGGCTTTCTTTGTCAAGGTGGGTTCAGCTACCGGCATCGGCAAAGGAGGAAAGGATAAGCCGCTTGCCTTTTGCCAGAGCTGAAGGAATCAGGCGCGCATCACGGCCGGGATCAGTCGGATTTCCAGACAGCGCTTCATGTGGGTATCCACGCACATGTGAGGGGTTCTGTCCTTGTCATAGAGAGTACGGGTACACAGGCGGCTCATGTAGTCGTCGTAGTACCGCAGCACTTGCTCCATGGCCTCGCTGTCACCGCTGGAGGCCGCATGGATCACCCAAACGGGCGGCAGGTACTTTCCCTTGTGGATGGGCTCTGTCATGTTCCTCAGCCTCCTTTCGGCATCAGCGCCGACAATGTTTCGCGCAGCTCCTGCAACGCCTTCGTCCGGTGCCGCTGAACGGCGCTCCGGGACATCCCAACGAGGTTGCCGATCTCACCGTCTGCCAGGTCCAGGGTGCAATGCAAAATCAAAATGCTCTGCTCCGTATGCGGCAAAGCGGAGAAAGCCTCGGCCACAAGCTCGTTGTCGATATGTAGATCGTAGCCGTGCGACGAGAACACGATGCTGTCGCTGGGGTAACGATCCACGACGCAGAGCTTGTCCAGTTCCGCCTGGGACAAGTCGCTGAAAAGGGCTTCACGCTCTCTCTGGCGTTTCATGTTCCGCAGGTAGGCTCTGGCCTCGTTTCGCAATACCTTCTTGCAAAAAGCATCGGACCGGCATTGCTCGCCATAGTCGCGGGGGTTAGATTCCATCAGTTTCACCCCCTTTCCATGGGGGGATCAGGTGGTTCTCTCCCTTTCCGCTACTACTAATCCTGCGAGAGCGTGTTCTGCCCGCCAAACGCCTCCTTTTTGAAAAAATTTTAGAAAAAGTACAGGCCAGCCATCCCGACCGCAGGAAACGACAAAAAGCGCCCGGCAGGTCACAGACCCACCGGGCGAGATAGCAAGTGATATGAAATTTATTTACATAGTATAGTTCATACTCATGGTCAAACCTCTCCGCCGACTGGAACGGGCTTTTTTTGAGCGGCTAGCCCTTGTCAGATCAGGCGGGGACAGCATCCGGCGCAGCATGGCGGCATCCTCCTTCTATGCCGCCGTGTAAGCTATCAGGGTAAAGAAATCGGCGGCTCACATCGAACCGCCGTGAAGAAAGTACTTTTGAGCGCAGAAAGCCATCTGTCCCGCGGCGGTTTTTTCTTTTCTGCCGCCGGGCAGATCATAGGAAATATGAAAAGAACAGAGCCGATAACATCCGAGGTTTTCCCTCTGTGTTATCGGCTCTGCGTCTTAGCGTCTGGCTCTTGGATGATGGATAGATTCAGTTGTCTTACCGCAATCAAGGTTTCGTGTTTACATTTGGGACAATACAGCGGGAAGTTTTCCAGGACTGTATCATCACGGATTTTTAATCGCGTTTTGCTGCTACAAAAGGGGCATAAAATCCATTCTATCTTCATGTCATTTTCCTCTATGCTTGGCTTTCTTCTTTTCTTGCCGTAGCGCAAACTGGCGATCCTGCTCCGCTTGGGGAGCCTTCCAGTCTGGAATGTTATTGCTAATCCACAATCCCAGAAAGTTCATTTGCTGCTCTGTGTGGAACCAATGCTCCCCGTGTTCCATAACCGTTGTCGTGCAATGAAACCTTTTTGAAAAGTTCTCCACAATGCTGTAATCGATCATGTTGTCATGCTCTCCATACAAAATTCGTGTAGGAGAATCCCATTTCAAGATCGGATGTTCCACTGCATATTGCCAATATTCCCAAGACAGGGTTTGTCCAAATGATGTAGGAATGATCTTTTCCAGGCGCAGTTGTTCTTCCGTCACATTTGCCCAACCCATCATTTTGAGAATGAGCTGTTTCATATCAAGAACCGGAGATACAAACAGACACTTTTCAAATTTCTCATGTTTGAAGCATAGCATACTAAACCAAGCCCCAATACTGTTTGCATATAAAGCGCGCTGCTTCCAATGTCCCTTCACATATTTCATAATAAAATCAAGTTCAGGAGTAATATGCCAGGGGTCAAAAGAACCATTTTCGTCTTTCCGTTCTCCATGTCCGGGAAGGTCAAAACTTAGGACTTGCCACCCCTTCACACAGATGTTTTCCGCCAAAAAAGACGCTTCTTCTTTGTTTCCGCCTTGCCCATGAACGTAAAGATATAATCGGTTTGAATCATTCCCCCAGAGTATAGCAGGGACATTACCAATTAACATTCGCTGTGTTTTCATTATAATCTCCTTTGTGGATACTATTCAAAATAGTCTAGACACTAATTCTATTAGTATTTTACTCTGTTTCACCTCTCATATCAATGAGGTTCGTGTATTTCCTATGAGCAGTGTTGACATCACTAATCGCATTAGCTAATATAAAAGAAAGTGTAATGATAGGAGAGCAATTATGCGTGTTACAAAAACAGCAGTGATACAGGCTGCTTCTGATATAGCCGATGAAAAAGGTCTAAATAACGTTTCACTTAAAGTGGTTGCTGAACGGCTTAAAATCCGTACCCCATCGTTGTATAACCATATCGAAAACTTGGATGATTTGCTGCGCACAGTAGCTCACAACGGAATGCGCATAATGAACCAAAGAATGGCTCAAGCTGCCATCGGTAAATCTGGTGATGCGGCAATACAGGCCGTCGCTATAGAATATCTAAACTATATGATTGAGCATTGTGGGGTCTATGAAACGATTCAGTGGGCTACTTGGCATGGCACAGATGAAACCGCAAAGATATTTTGTGATTATACTGACCTTCTGAAAACGCTCATTCTTTCCTGTAATTTTGGAACGGAGAACGCAGCCGCAATCTTGAACTTACTTACAGGATTTCTTCACGGATACACAACATTACAATTACGATATGCATTTTCTGACCCTGATAAGGTCAGAATGGAGTTACGTATGGCTCTTGATACTGTTTTAATTGGCCTTCATCAAAAATACGATCAACATGCCATTTGAAACCATCAATTCTTTAGCTAACTGATAACAAACAATATTGCGGAAAAGGGCAGTAGATTGCAAGGTAGCCTGCAATCTATCGCCCCTTTTTCTTTTGCAAAGTATAAATTATAAAATGTAAATTAGGCGCATATAGTCACATTTCACGGACAAGGTATGAAATATACAATGTAAGTGGGTGATGTTATATGGCAAACATCAAAGATTGCCACGGTTTTGAAACTTTCGGTGCCGATGTAAAAGCTGCACAGAGCGCAAAGCATCTGTCGCGCAAGACATTGGCGGAGATCGTCAATATCGACTCCCGGTATCTTGCAAATATAGAGAACGAGGGTACGATCCCCAGTCTGCCGGTTATCATACAGCTTATCAAAGAGTGCAGACTTCCCGTGGAACGGTACTTCAATCCAGAGGTCATGCGGGAGGAAAGCGCACAGAGGCAGCGTATCAGTCACAAACTGAAACTTTGTCCAGAGCAGTATTTGACCGTCATCGAGGGTGCGCTTGACTGGGCGCTGAAAATTGAAAAATCAGCAGATGAAACGGAGGGTGTGTGAAAGCATCCTCCGTTTTCGTTTCTCCAGGGCGGCTCTGCCGCCCTTTTCATTTGAAAAAACCCGGGATTTTGCGGGCAGATGAAGGTATTTCCGGCATTGTATTTACGGGGGAAGGAGCGTAGAGCAAGCACAGCAAGTGTAGCCACACTTGCGAATTTTCGGTGGAACCCCTTGCCCCTAACCACAAAAATTGCCTGCTCCCACCCCAAAAAGTCTTATGACTTTTTGGGGCCCCGGTGTTGGGATAGTCCCAAACCCTTATGCAGAAAGGACGGTGCCGCCCTATGGCAAATCGAAAACGCCCCATCATCCTGCGCTGCCCGGTAACAGCGGAAGAACGAACTCTGATTGAGCAGAAAATGGCCCAGCTCCAGACAAAGCGGATCGGTGCCTACTTGCGGAAGATGGCGATTGACGGATATATCATCTATGTGGACACCAGGGACATCAAGGAGATGAATAAGCTCCTGTCCGCCATTGGCCGGAACATCAACCAGATTGCCAAGCGGGTCAACGCCGGAAGTCCCACTTATCAGGCCGACATGGAGGAAATCCGGGAAAGGCTGGATCAGATATGGCAGTTACAAAGACGCATCCTATTAAGTCAACGCTGAAAGCGGCCATTGAATATATCTGCAACCCCGACAAGACGGACGGGAAACTGCTGGTGTCCTCCTTCGGCTGCGCCGCCGAAACCGCCGACATTGAGTTTGGCTGGACTCGCCGCCATGCCATCGACAAGGGTACGCACCTGGGCCGCCACCTGATCCAAGCATTTGAGCCTGGGGAGGTCTCCGTCGAGGAAGCCCATGAGATCGGGATGCAGTTGGCAAAAGAAATATTGGGTGGCAAGTACGAGTTTGTACTTACCACCCATATCGACAAGGGGCATATTCACAACCATCTGATTTTCAATGCGGCCAGTTTCACCGACCACAAGCACTACCATTCCAACAAGCGCAGCTATCACGAGATACGCCGAGGTATATCTCCGCCAGGGTGCCAGACCAGGAGAGGTTCACCCGGCTCAAAACCCTGGGCGCCGATTACACGGAAGAAGCCGTTGTCTCCCGCATTGCCGGAGGTCCCAGGCCCTCCAGACAGCCCCAACAGCGCAGCGGGAAGGTCAGCCTGCTCATTGACATTCAGAACAATATCAAGGCCCAGCAGAGCGCCGGATACCAGCGGTGGGCGACCATCGAGAATCTGAAACGGGCGGCCGCCACCATGAACTTTCTCACCGAACACGGCATCGGCAGCTATGAGGAATTGGTGGAACGGTGCGACGCCGTTGCCGCCGCCTCCATTCGTGCTAGGGAGAATTTGCGGGATACAGAGCAGCAGATTGCCGACCTTGCGTTGCTGGGAAAGCAGATTGACACCTACCGCAAACTGAAACCCGTCTATGATCGCTACAAGGCATCAAAGGACAAGGAAAAATTCCTGCGTGGCTTTGAGAGCGAGATCATCTTATTCGAGGCGGCAGCCAGGGAGATCAGGTATGCCGGACTCACCAAACTTCCTTCTTCCGAGAAGCTGAAAGCGGAACTGGACGGGCTCGTCGCCCGTAAGACCGCCCTGCAAACGGAATTTCGGAAAATACAGCGGGAGGAAAAGGAATATGACACCATCCAACAGAATGTGGACGCCCTGTTGGAAAGGACGAAAGAGCATCAGATAAATTCACACGAAATAGAATAAACGCTTACACACGCATGGTTTGTGGGTTTGTCAATGATGTGTTACACATTAGGGAAAGCGAATAAGACCTGCTT
>OKRX01001747.1_pt1 | contig 15436 bp, 15 predicted proteins | sample 1601241 | NCBI WGS metagenome assembly OKRX01 (sample SAMEA3541500, study PRJEB24748) | human gut metagenome | biome: human gut; feature: human-associated habitat; material: faeces | place: China | collected 2012
GCTGGGTTCAGAACGTCGTGAGACAGTTCGGTCCCTATCTGTCGTGGGCGCAGGATATTTGAGGAGCGCTGTCCCTAGTACGAGAGGACCGGGATGGACGCACCGCTGGTGCACCAGTTGTCACGCCAGTGGCACAGCTGGGCAGCTAAGTGCGGAAAGGATAAACGCTGAAAGCATCTAAGCGTGAAGCCACCTCCGAGATAAGATATCCCACAGCGTAAGCTGGTAAGACCCCTCAAGGACTATGAGGTTGATAGGCTGCATGTGTAAGTGTTGTGAGACATTGAGCTTGGCAGTACTAATAGGTCGAGGGCTTGACCATGCGAATGGTTAGAAGGGTAAATGGTTTTTCTGAGTTGTCTCTCTCTTCTCTTTGTTCAGTTTTCAGGGTATAAAAGCCTTGACAAAATGGCGCGGATGTGCGAAAATATTTGCGCCGAAGGTACACACCGAAGAAGAAGCAGGATAAGCACCATTAGCTCAGTTGGTAGAGCACCTGACTCTTAATCAGGGTGTCCACGGTTCGAGCCCGTGATGGTGTACCAAGCGTGGCCCGTTGGTCAAGTGGCCTAAGACTCCGGCCTCTCACGCCGGCAACAGCGGTTCGAATCCGCTACGGGTCACCAAAAACGCTTAAGGCAGCGGGAAACGCTGTTTTAATAGAGAGCTGTGTGAAGAGCACAGAGCAGAAGTCGGTGCTAATGACGGTGAGGGTCCACCCGTTCCCATCCCGAACACGGTAGTTAAGCTCACTGGTGCCGAAAATACTTGGCGGGAGACTGCCTGGGAAGATAGGACGGTGCCGACACACAGGAACCCGGTTTGGTTTGCATGGCAGCATGCGGATCAAAACCGGTTTCGACATTCCTCCTTAGCTCAGCCGGTAGAGCATGCGGCTGTTAACCGCAGGGTCGTTGGTTCGAGTCCAACAGGGGGAGCCACAGAAGCCGCCGTTGTTCTTATAATAGCGGCGGCTTTTTTCAAAACAGAAGATAGGCTGCTACATAACATGGGCCATTAGCTCAGTTGGTTAGAGCAACCGGCTCATAACCGGTCGGTCCGGGGTTCGAGTCCCTGATGGCCCACCACATTTTGCTTTTGAATATAGGGGCATAGCTCAGTTGGTAGAGCAGCGGTCTCCAAAACCGCGTGCCGAGGGTTCAAGTCCTTCTGCCCCTGCCATTGTCTTCTCCGGGTTTGAGAGGACTTGAACCCGTGAGGGTTTCCACATTCAAAAAAGATGCCAGGGGCATCTTTTTAGTGGAAAACGCCGATGGACAAGAGTCCGAGGCGGGCGGCGCGCAGCGCCGTGTCAAGTCCTTCTGCCCCTGCTATTTGGCCCGGTAGTTCAGTTGGTTAGAACGCTAGCCTGTCACGCTAGAGGTCGACGGTTCGAACCCGTTCCGGGTCGCCACTTGCTGCTATGGCTCAGGCGGTAGAGCACATCCTTGGTAAGGATGAGGTCACCAGTTCGAATCTGGTTAGCAGCTCCAAAAAATCCCCGTAGCTTAAGTGCTTCGGGGATTTTTTGTTGAGTGATTTTTTTGCATTGTTTGTGAAGTTTCTTGTGCTTATATTTCAAACTGCACTTGTATGTTACTGCGCGGATGAGGAGATGCGAATGGATCGATATGCTGCAAAGGCATTTTGCGAGGATAGGATCGGCCGGATATTTGGAAAATGATGCATGCGAATGAACCATTGGTTGATTTTTAGATGTACGCTTGCAACCAAAGCGCCATTGTGCCGCAATTACCACTGTGTTATGCTATAAAAAATGAAACTGTGTTTCGGGTAACCCAAGGGGGCGTTTGCAGTGAAAATCAATGAGACGATTCGCATGAGGCGCAAGGAACAGGGGATGACGCAGGAACAGGTGGCGGCCGGTCTGGGCGTTTCAACATCCGCAGTGCATAAATGGGAGAAGGGAACCTCCTATCCGGATATTACGCTGCTGCCCGCGTTGGCACGGTTGCTCAGGGTGGATTTGAATACGCTGCTGTCTTTTCAGGATGATCTCACGCCGGAGGAGATTGGACGCTTTTGTGATGAAATTGTTCAGATCGTCCGGGAGCAGGGATATGATGCCGGGTTTCAAATGGCGATGGAGAAAATGCGGGAATACCCCACCTCTGATCTGTTATTATCTATGGCAGCGGGGACATTGGACAGTGCCCTGATCCTGTTTGCACCGGATCAAAGAGAGCGCTATGAACCGGAGCTAGAGGTGCTCTACCGCCGCGCAGCACAGAGTGAAACGGCCGAGATCAGCGATCATGCAAAATTTATGCTGGTATCCAGATTGATGGAACGCCAAGATTATGAAGGCGCACAGGAGCTGTTGGAGGGCCTGGTCGAGCCTTCCTTTGACCGGAATGCAATGCAGGCAACTCTTTATCAAAAGCAAGGGAAGCTTTCCGAGGCGGCGAAGCTGTTGGAAAGAAAGCTCCTGGGCGCTGCCAATGAATGCTATACTGTGCTTCTGGGAATGATGGAGATTGCGTTAGAGGAGAAAAATGGAAATTTGGCGGAAACACTCGCCGGTGTCGCAGAGCGTACGGTTCACCTTTATGACTTGTGGGAATATTCCGCATATGTTGCATCATTCCAACTGGCAGTGGCCCGCCAGGATGCAGCTCAATGCGTTTCCGTTTTAAAAAAAATGCTGCCTGCGTTGCAAAACCGTTGGGCAGTTTCCTCCTCTCCGCTTTACCGCCATATCAAGAGAGAAGGCTCAGAGGTGCTTCAGGAGCAGTTGCTGAATAGGGTTTTGACCGCCCTGCAAACGGACGAAGAGTTTGTGTTTTTGAGGGCAGATACGGAATTTAAAGATTTGATAGAATCATATGAATATAACCAACCGACCCATAAAAAATATTCTTTTCGTCAATAAGCGTTGACAATTTTAGAAGGTAAGTCTATTATATATCCATATTATTCCTCTTAAATCGGAGCATACATACGGTTGGGGAGAAATGGTATACATTTTGTGAAGTGAAGGAGAGAAGCCAATGTCTAAAAAAAGGAAGATACTCACGTGGATTCTTCTGGTTGCCTGCTTTGTCGTGCAGACGTCCCTGTTTGTATCCGCAAAACATGAAGGAAGTTTTAGTGTAACGCTCCCAAACTGGCAGCGTAGTGTGGCTCTTTTCACTGGGGAAACCTACGGTACCGGGCAGTATAGCGATATTTGGGTTGAGGGAGGAACTGTCAACATCGTATACGCACAGCTTCGATTAAGTGGTACAGGTGCTCCTGTTTCACAATGGACTGAGGCTTATAACGATGGGAATCCCTATCCAGTTTATTTTACCACGAAACTGGGTGAAGGAACTGGAGTAACCATGATGGGTAAGCAGAAAAATGTAGCGAGTAAAACGGCTTCCGGGTATATTTATCTGTAATTCAAGATTGGGCTATAAACTATTTTAGGCCGGGCCTGCATTGGCGGACCCGGCTCTTTTTGGAAGGGGTACTATGCTTTTTCAATCACAAATCAAACTTTTGCGGGCGCGGAAGGAATTTCTGCTCTCGTTTTTCTGCATGATGGTTCTTGCGGTCGGGAGCTTTGTTTTCAACTGTGTGCAGCAATTTGGAGCTGATGCGACGCTTTACGTCTCTGCTGACAAGCTCTTCCTCGGTCGCTACGGTTCCAATGATATTGCGGTCTTATTGCCGTTTTTGCTCCCGCTGCTTTTTGTGCTGCCTTTTGCGGATTCCTACCTCACGGACAGGCGGCATTACATATTGCCGGCGATTCTGTCCCGCGCTTCCGCGAAGCAATATTATTTCAGCAAACTCTCCTGCGTGGCGCTTTCGGCGGGGGTGGTCATCTTTTTCCCCTTTCTTCTCAATTTTTTGCTGGGTCTGGTTGCGTTTCCTTTGACAAGCACAAATTATGCGTTCACCCCTTCACCTGGAAGTGAGTGTGCATACTATACCTATCACATGAAGGAAATCCTGTTCCCTGGCCTGTTCGTAGACCACCCCTATCTCTATGACCTGGTGTTCCTGCTGTTGCTGACGGCTTTCTGTGCCCTCTGCGCCGTGGTGACGTATCAATGCTCCTTTCTGCTCGTCAAAAACAGGATCGTGCTGCTCTGCCTGCCGTTCCTGATCAATAATTTTCTAATCCTTTTTTCCTCCTATCTGCCGGTTAACATCTCGCCATTTGACTATCTGATCGCATTCAACAATGCGCCCCACAAGAGGCCCTTCATGCTGGCGGTGTTTTTCGGCGCGCTGCTCCTGGCGGCGGTTTTGCTCACGCCGCTCTGCCTGAAAAAGCTCGGGGAGATTGAGGGGAAATAAGATGAAAAAGCTGAGGATCTACCGCCAGCGCTTTTTGTTGCTCCATCTGGTGTGCATTGCCTGCGCGGTGTTTTTTACGGCGGTCAATCTGGATATCCCATATGAAAACCTGTTTGAGCGGCAGGTTGATGCCTTCTATTTCACGGCCAGCGTGGAAAATTTGATTTCCCTTATCCTGATGTTTTTGCCCCATATTATGATCATTGCGCTGTTATCCGATCTCTTTTTGCAGGATATTGGGATCGAAGCGACCTATTGCCTGACGCGCCACCGCAAGCCGCTGCGCTGGTATGCAAAAAAGTGCACGCTGCTAGCCGCGGCCAGCGCCTATGCGATCCTGCTGATGCAGCTCGTGGTCATTGTGGTCATCCAGCTTGCGGGCAAGGGCACGACGCGGGAGCTGGTAGGGACGCTGGCGCCCAATTTATCTCTTTTTTTACTCTCCTGGCTGTTTGTATTCACCTTTTCGCTGGCGCTGAACCTGCTCTCTTTTTCCGTTGCGCCGCGGTGGCTCGTGCCGGTGCTGCTGGTGATTCTCTTTTTTATGATCCTGCAGATGCGGATCGCGATGAAAAGCAAAACGGGCTGGCAATGGAACCCCGCCGTCCACTTTTATCTAAATTGCCACGCGGAGTTCCTGCCTTTTGCACGGTCTGCACCGGAGGAAGCGGCAAAAGCGCTGCTGCCGGGGCTGAAGGTCTGGCATTCGCTCGCCTATTTCGGCGGTTTGGACGCGATGCTACTCGTGCTCGGGTGTTGGCGGGTGCGGCGGCTGGAATTTGGGTTATTATTGGAGGATTAAAATGGCATACATTGAAATCAACGATTGCTCCAAGGTGATTAAAAAAACGACCATCCTGGATCACATCGACTTAAATCTGGAGAAAAATCAAATTTATGGGTTCGTCGGGCGCAATGGGTCGGGCAAAACGATGCTGTTTAAAATCCTGACCGGCCTTGCGCAGCCCTCCTCCGGGGAAATCCGGATCGATGGGAAACCGCTCTCTTCCCAGAAGAACTATCCGGTCAAGCTCGGCGTGATGATCGAAAACAACGGCCTGTGGCCCTATCTGACGGCGTTTGAAAACCTGAGCGCGCTCGCCGCCATCCGCAGGGAGCTGACCAATGCGGAGATTGTGGCCGCCATCGAACGGGTGGGCCTTTCTAACGATGGCAAAAAGTTTTCCAAATATTCGCTTGGCATGAAGCAGCGGCTGGTATTCGCGCAGGCAATCATGGAAAAACCCGAGCTATTGGTGCTTGACGAGCCGACGAACGCACTGGATGCGGAGGGCGTCGCATTATTCAAGGAGATCATCCGGCAGGAAAAGCGGCGCGGCGCAACGGTGTTGATCGCCAGCCATTCGCTGGAGGATTTCCCGGATTTCTGCGATGCAATCATTCCGATGGAAGCGGGCAGGGCCGTGGAGCCGAAGGGGGGGCAATCGCATTGAATAAAAAAGCCAAACGGGTTACACCCGCAAAGCTGCTCTGCCTTGTGATGGCAGTGATGACGGCGGGCTCCCTCCTCTTGGGGGCGCTGACCCGCGCAAGCTACCGGCACGATGTGGCGGATGCGGCGCAATCCCCGGATACAAAGATTTTATACAACAACAAAGGCATCCTGACAGGCGGGAAAGAGAGAAATGGAACGTTTAAAGAGGCGCTTTTCCAGGCGGATATCATCGTCCGCGCCGAGCTGGCCGGGCCGGAAGAATATCAATTCCAAGCGCTTCTTGTGCCGCTGCGGATCAAAAAAGTGCTCAAGGGCGATGTAAAAGCAGGCGATTTCATCGATTTCTATGAAATCTCTTTTTTCTCAGAGGCTGCAACGGGCGAAATTGCGTATTTTGACGTATCGCCTTTCAATCCGATGCAGCCGGGCAGGGAATACATTGTGTTTGCACAAAAGCTGAATTTCCACCCTGCCTATCAGGCGCGGCTGGAGCGGGACGTATACCGCCCGGTGAGCCTGGAGGCTTCCTATTTTCTGCCCGAGATCACCGAGCCGCCCATTCTGGACGAAAGCAAGCCGGTTTACTATCAGGAGATCAAGGATAACGAATTCAATTGCTATTCAAAGGAACAGCGGGATGCGATCAATCGCGTAAAAAAGGAGATTCTTTCCAGCCTGCACGTTCTCTAAACGGATAGATTCGGCTTCCATAAAAAACTTCCAAGACGTCGATCACTGTCTTGGAAGTTTTTTTGAGCTCCTTTTTCAATCAATAGGCGAAGCTTACAATGCTCCCATCGGCCCCATTCAGAATGTAGCGCTCTCCCTCCATCCTCCGGCGCGCACAGAAGATGAAGCCGGTCTGCCACTCGGCTTTCCCCCTTGCGTGCTTGAATTTGTACTTGCTTGCCGTTATGGTACAGGTCAACGATACGAATGGGGACACCCATTGGCCCGTGTCTGCATAGGATACAGGAGACAGTAAGATGGAAAGGGGTGCAGGTGGATGAATGAGATACGGCCCGCAGCGGTCACCAAAAATTTTACGATGCAGAATACCATGTATGCGCAGGGGACAGCCGTCTTGAATTGGAAAATTACGTTTCCGCAATTTTGGTCCCAGCGTTATCTAGAGCAAGCGAAGCAGCTCAATACGTATTATTACAGGGAAGCGCTTCAGCGCAGGCAATATGCGGTGACGCAGCTCTACCCGGCGGCAAAGAAAGAGCAGCAGGCAGGAGGTGCGGCGTTGCCCTATGAGCTGGAGACGGCGGTCAATGTGACCTATAACCGCGCCTGCATTCTCAGCCTCTATACGGATGAATATGAGTTTACAGGCGGCGCACACGGCATGACGGTGCGCAAGGCGGACAACTGGAACCTGCGGGCGGGAAAGCGGATTGAGCTGTGCAGCCTTTTTCCCATGCGGATAAATTGCAGAAATTATCTGATTCGCCGAATCACCGCACAAATTGAAAAAGACCCATCCCTCTATTTCGAGAATTATAGGGAGCTGGTTGTGCAGAATTTTGATCCAGAACGGTTTTATCTGGCACAGAGTGCGATCATGATTTATTTCGGCCTGTATGAAATTGCACCGTATTCGTCGGGTATGCCTGTTTTTGCAATTCCCTATGAAGCGGAGCCCATTTCCGCCGTCTGCCTGGAGCGCTGATTCACATAACAGGGCGCTGCCAATAGCGAGGGCCAGAACCGTTGCTGTAAAGCTGCGTTTCTGGCCCTTCGGGTTATTCCCTTTTTAGATGGCATGCCGACCAGTATGCCCCCATCAGGCCCGCCGTATTTCCGAGCTGCGCGGGCATGAGTATCACATCGCGGTAGCTCGGCATCAACCGCACATCTAACGCTGCCTTCAGGCGTGGCAGCAGATACGGCTCCTTCATGATGCCGCCGCCGAGCAGGATACGCTCCGGATCGAAACTGTAGACAAGCCCTGCAAGGCCAATGGCGATTTCATCGATCCAACGGTCGATGAGCTTGGCCACATCCCGGTTTCCGCGGCCCAGCAGTTCAAAGAGCTCCCGCCCATTGACTGGATGGCCCAGCAGTGTTTCTGCCGATTTTGTGAGCGCGCGTGTGGAGGCATAGGTTTCATAGCAGCCTTCGCCGCCGCAGGTGCAGCGATTGCCGCCGGCATGTGTGACGATGTGGCCGAATTCCCCTGCGGTGCCGTGAAATCCCGTGTAAAGCGCGCCACTCAGGATCGCCGCCCCGCCGATCCCGGTGCCGTAGGTCAGGCATAAAAAGCTCTGGCAGCCGCGTCCCGCACCAAAGTGCGCTTCCCCCAAGGCTGCGGCGTTAACATCATTCTCTACTGCCACGGGAACACCGAAGGCATCCTCCAGGAGGGTGCGTACCGGGGTGCCCGTGTAACACGGCACATTGTCCGTCGCATAACGGATACCGCCCGTTTTGCGGTCCACCTGCCCGCAGGTGCTCACGCCGATGCGGTCAAAGGCAGGAAGCGTATGAAGAAGGGCCTGAACCGTTTCCATCAGGGCAGCGCCGCCCAGATGCGCATTGGTGGGCGCTTCATTCACGTTTTGCAGTGTCTGCACACCGGCGGGGAGAAAGCCGTATTTGATATTGGTGCCGCCGATGTCCACGACGGCGATGTTGGCGTTATTCATACAAAAGTGATCCTTTCCGGAGAGAAAATGGCGGCTCAGATGGCGTCAACAAATCGCTTGGTAATTTCCTGCGGCCGGGTGATCGCACCGCCCACAACGGCGCAGAACGCGCCTGCGTCGAGCGCCTGTCGCAGCTGCTGTGGATAGTGAATGCCGCCCTCCGCGATGACAGGTACCTTGACCGCTTTGGAAATTTTTTCAATGAAAGTGAGATCCGGCAGAGGGGTCCCCTTCGTATAGGGCGTATAGCCCGCCATCGTGGTGCCGACACAGTCGAAGCCGATTTCCGCGGCGTGCAACGCCTCCTCATAGCAGGAACAGTCCGCCATGAAGAGCTGATCCGGATATTTGAGGCGCACGGCAGAGAAAATCTCATCGAGGCTCTTAGCCCCCGTGCGCAGGCGATCGGTCGCGTCCATGGCGATAATTTCGACGCCTGTTTCAACGAGCGCGTCCACCTCAGCCATCGTGGGCGTAATATAGACGTCGCTGTCGCTATAGACCTGCTTGATGATGCCGATCATCGGCAGATGGACGATTTTGCGGATTTCTGTGATGTCCGGCACCGTATTAGCGCGGATGCCGACGGCGCCGCTCATTTCGGCAGCCACCGCCATGCGGGACATGATAAAGGAGCTGTGCAGCGGCTCGTTTTCCAGCGCCTGGCAGGAGACGATGAGCCCACCGCGCACACGGTCGAATACGGATAAATCTTTCATAAAAACATCTTCTTTCTAATTTCTTACAGCTTACGGCTTGTATTTATCACGCTTCAATTATATAATAGAACAGGTCTCCTGTGAAGACCTTTCTTTGGGGAAACATTGATTTAACCGGCGGTTGCTTTCGGCCGGAAACGAAAGGAAGTACGATGAAAATGGATCGTCTTGACAAATACAGGGGCGTCATCCCCGCATTTTACGCCTGCTACGACGATGCGGGAGAGATCAGTCCCGCACGTACGCGTGCGCTTGCCCGGTATTTGATTGACAAGGGGGTAAAGGGGCTCTATGTCTGCGGCTCATCCGGCGAATGTATCTATCAGAGCGTGCAGGAGCGGAAAATGACGCTGGAAAACGTGATGGAAGAAGCCAAGGGCAAGGTAACGGTGATCGCGCATGTCGCCTGCAACAATACGCGCGACAGCGTGGAGCTTGCCCGCCACGCCGAGGCACAGGGCGTAGACGCGATCGCCTGCATTCCGCCGATCTATTTTCATCTTCCAGAATATGCAATTGCGGAATATTGGAATACGATCTCCAACGCGGCGCCACATACGGATTTTGTCATCTATAATATCCCCCAGCTTGCGGGCGTGGCATTGACGATGCCGCTGTTTCGCGAAATGCGCAAAAACAGCCGTGTCGTGGCGGTGAAAAATTCCTCTATGCCGGTGCAGGATATTCAGATGTTCAAGGCCGAGGGCGGCAGGGACTTTATCGTCTTTAACGGTCCGGACGAGCAGTTCGTCGGCGGGCGCGCCATGGGCGCGGACGGTGGAATCGGCGGGACCTACGCTGTGATGCCGGAGCTGTTTTTGAAAGCTGACGCGCTTGTGCGTGCGGGAGAGCTGGAACAGGCGCGGGAGATTCAGTATGCGGTTGACGAGATCATCTATACGATGTGCGCCTGCCATGCGAACCTCTATGCGGTCATGAAGGAAATCTTGAAACGCAAGGGTGTGAATGTAGGCAGCGTGCGTGCGCCGTTGACGCCTTTGTCAGAAAACGATCTGCCGATTGTGGAAAAGAGCATGGCACTCATTGACACGGCGATTACAAAATATTCTGGCTCGTATTAATTGGATAATAATTACATAATAGAGAATATAAAATCTATATTACAAATTTTTCTATGAAATCTCTTGTAATGGTGCGCTGCCCCAGATATAATGGATATGAGGTGAGGGCATGGACGAGAAAATGCTATTGCAGGCGATCCAGGAAATCGTCAAGGCAGAAATTGAACCGTTGAACGAGCGCATGGATGGCATGGAGCATCGCATGGGCGGCATGGAACAGCGCATGGATGGCATGGAACATCGCATGGGCGGCATGGAACAGCGCATGGGCGGCATGGAACAGCGCATGGGCGGCGTGGAACAGCGCATGGGCGGCATGGAACATCGCATGGACGGCATGGAACAGCGCATGGATGGCATGGAACAGCGCATGGACCGGTTTGAGATATTGCTGGAACATGACATCCCCAAACAGTTGCAGTTGCTTGTGGAAGGCCATCAGGGAATTGTGAAGTGCTTGCCGGAGGAACATGAACTGGATGGCATCCGGTCAAGGGTGAGCACCTTGGAACGAGTTGTGGCGGATCATAGCGAAGAGCTGCGTATTTTGAAGCAGGCGAACTGAGCTCTACACCCAAGCGTACATAAAATGGAACCCCAGGTTCTCTGTGAACACAAGCAGAGTACCTGGGGTTCGTCTATAAAAGCTTCACGCCAGCTTATTTAGTTTCTTCCAGACAATCGTTCCGGCGGATGCTGGTATGCTTGCATTGAGCGCATTTGAACACGGTTGCACGAGGCGAAAGCGTCCCGTGTGCGCCGCAATACGGACAGGTCACGTCAAAGAAGCCGGACATCTGCAGATAGCCCGTCGCCATCAGGGCGGAGCCGCCGATGATGAGCAGCAGGCCGAGAAGCCCCATCAGCGACCAGGTGAACACAAGAATCAGCCCGCCGAAGACTGCCACGAAGCCGAGGACGAGAAACACCATGCCGACCGGCCGGTGCCGCTGCTTTTCGCCGAGTAGGGTGCGCTTTTTCTGCAAGACATTTCCGCAGTGCGGGCAGGTGGGCGCATCAGAGGAAATTTCTCTTTTACATTTCGGACAGGACGTCAAAGCCATCATACAACCTTCTTACTGTTGAATGAAAGTATGGGAATAGCAAATTGATCGGCAAACCCGCTATGCTTCTTGGCTTGATGATTCGTCCGCTTTCAGCAGACTGATGCCGAGCTCCTTGAGCTGGATGTCGTCCACGATAGCCGGGCATTCTGTCATCGGTTCGCTCGCATTCTGCACCTTTGGATAGGCGACGACATCCCGCAGCGTTTCGCAGCGGAGCATCTGCATAATCAGACGGTCGAGGCCGATGCCGAAGCCACCGTGCGGCGGCGCGCCGAAGCGAAAAGCGTCGAGGAGGTAGCCGAATTTTTCCTTGGCCTCCTCGTCGCTCAGGCCCAGCAGGGTGAAAATACGCTTTTGTAGGTCAGGGTCGGTAATGCGGATGGAGCCGCTGGAGAGCTCGATGCCGTTGAGCACAAGGTCATATGCTTTTGCGCGCACGTTGGCCTTATCCGTTTCCAGATAGTCGAGGCATTCGTCCATCGGCGCGGTGAAGGGGTGGTGCATGGCGACGAACGTTTTTGCCTCCTCATCCCACTCGAAGAAGGGGAATTCCGTGATCCAGAGGAGGTTGTATTGATCCTGAGGGATGATATCGAGCTTTTTCGCCACTTCGTTGCGCAGTGCGCCGAGGGTGGGGAGGACGTGTGATGCCATTGTATCCGCCACGATGAGCACCACATCTCCGATTTCTGCACCGGCACGCGAGAGGAGCGCCTGCATCTCCTCGTCCGTCATGAATTTGGCAAAGGAAGAGGTTATGCCGTCCGGCGTGAGGCGAATCCAGGCAAGGCCCTTCGCGCCGATGCCGCGGACGAATTCCGTGAGTTTATCGATCTCCTTGCGGGTGAGTGTTTTAACCGCGTCCTTCGCCGTAATGCCGCGCACCGTGCCGCCGCCGGCAACAGCACCGGAGAAGACGGAGAAGCCGCAGCCCTCCACGATGTCCGTCAGGTCATAAAGCTCCATGCCGAAACGGGTGTCGGGCTTATCAGAGCCATAGCGGTCCATGGCCTCCCGGTAAGTCAGCCGCGGCAGGGGAAGCGCAATGTCTATGCCGAGCGCGTCCTTAAATACACGCTTCATGTAACCCTCGCCGATGGCGAGCACATCCTCCATATCGACAAAGGACATCTCCACATCGATCTGCGTAAATTCCGGCTGGCGATCTGCGCGCAGGTCCTCATCCCGAAAGCAGCGGGCGATCTGCATATAGCGGTCGAAGCCTGCCACCATGGAAAGCTGCTTATAGAGCTGCGGGGATTGCGGCAGGGCATAAAACGTGCCGTTGTGGATGCGGCTGGGGACGAGGAAGTCGCGCGCGCCCTCCGGTGTAGAACGGATGAGAACCGGCGTTTCAATTTCGATGAAGCCGTTTTCATCAAAATAATCGCGCGTGATCTTGGAAATCTTATGGCGCATGAGGATATTGCGCTGCAAATCCGGGCGGCGCAGATCAAGATAGCGGTATTTTAACCGGGTTAATTCCGAAGTAGGGCAGTTTTCGATGATCTCAAAGGGCGGCGTTTCGCTCAACGCCAGAATGCGCAGGTCGTCCACCGCGATTTCGATCTCGCCTGTGGGGATGTCTTTATTTTTGCTCGAGCGTTCGCGGACGGTGCCCTTCGCCATGAGCACATATTCGCCGCGCACGGTAAACGCCTTGTCGAAGACTTCCTTTTCCGTCTGCTCGTCGAAGGCGAGCTGGACGATGCCAGTGCGGTCGCGCAGATCGACGAAGATCAGCGCGCCGAGATCGCGCTGGCGCTGCACCCAGCCGCACACGGTCACAACCTTTCCCACGTCCTGGATACGCAGGTCGCCGCAGTAATTCGTTCGTTTGAGTCCGGTCATTGTGTCCATTATAGGTTCCCTCCCAAGAGCGCCTGCAAATCGCCGGCGCTTTCATCGTTTAGAAAATCCGCGAGCTGGTTTGCCGTCTCGTGCACGACCAGTCCCATGAAATCCTCTACAAAGGTGGAGAGCTCCACCTGACGCGTGTCGCCCGTCTCCATATTCTTGAGCACCGCTTTTCCAGTTTCCAGCTCGTTGTCGCCGAGTACCATGGTGTATTGCGCGCCGAGCTTGTTAGCGTATTTCATCTGCGCCTTGACGGAGCGGCCCGCGAGGTCGTACTGCGCGGACATGCCGTCCTCCCGAACAGAGGCGACGATTTTGACCGCCTCAACCGTGGCCTTTTCGCCCATGGAAGCGATGTAGAGATCGCATTTGGGAGCCTCCGGGAAGGGCGTTTTCTGCGCTTCCATCAGGAGCATCAACCGCTCAAGGCCCATGGCAAAGCCGAGGGAGGGCACATGTGGGCCGCCAAGCGCTTCCACAAGGCCGTCATACCGCCCGCCGCCGCAGACCGTGCCCTGCGCGCCAATCTCGTCGGAGACGAATTCAAAAACCGTGCGGGTGTAATAATCGAGCCCGCGCACGATGCGGGGATTGATGGTGTAGGCGATGTCCATCACGTCAAGATAGGCTTTCACGTGCTCAAAATGCTCTTTGCAATCGTTGCAGAGATAGTCGAGCATCAGCGGCGCGCCCTTGGCGATCTCCTGGCAGATGGGGCTTTTGCAGTCGAGAATGCGCATAGGATTGCGCTCGAGCCTTCCGCGGCAGGTTTCGCACAGCTCATCCTGACGCAGCGTGAAATAATCATGCAGTGCCTTGTGGTACTCCGCGCGGCAAGTGGGGCAGCCGATGGAATTGAGCTCCAGATGCAGATGCTCGATGCCGAGAAAATCGAAGATATTGGCTGCCAGGGAGATAATCTCCGCATCCGCCGCCGGGGCGGCTGCACCAAGGCACTCAATGCCGAACTGGTGGAATTCACGCAGGCGGCCCGCCTGTGGCTTTTCATAGCGGTAGCAGGAGGTCAGATAGCAGACCTTCTGCGGCAGGGCCTCATTGTGCAAGCCGTGTTCCAGAAAGGCGCGCACTGCGCCTGCCGTTCCCTCCGGACGCAGGGTGATGGATCGCCCGCCCTTGTCATCGAAGGTATACATCTCTTTCTGTACTACGTCGGTGGTATCGCCGACGGAGCGCTGGAACAGCTCTGTGTGCTCGAAAACCGGTGTGCGGATTTCATGATAGCCGAAATTTCCGGCAATCTCCAGCATGGATTGCTCCAGATATTGATTTTTATAGCTCTCTGCGGGCAGCGTATCCTGCGTGCCCTTGATACTTTGCGTGAGCAGCGCCATCGTGTTCTCTCCTTTAAACGAAAACTGTTTCTTTCTATTTTCACATGTTTGCTCGGAAAAAGCAATGTTTCAGCGGGATTTTTTTAAAGAAATGCGGGATTTTCGGCGGATTAGAATGGACGGAGGCCCGGCGGAAATAAAAAAGGCCGGCCGCGCTCTTTGGAAAGCACGGCCAGCGGATAGATTTTTAGAGAATGCCGGATTTATTTCGATAAAAGATTATGTAAGATATTGACTAAAAAGGATTCAAAATATATAATTGACACGTGGCGTAAGTCACCGGTGGCACTACCTAAGCGGTAGGCAGTTAGCGTCCTTTCTCCTTTCATTATTTATGAGAAGGAGGGAGGTGATGCGAATGGAGTACATAGTTGTCATATTAATCATGACCTTATTACTCGTTGTTGCGATAAAAAAAGACTAGCTGCCCCTGTCGTCAACTCGTGCAGCTAGTCTAATCAGTTGAGGACGCTAACCGCCGAAACGGGTAGTGCCATCGTTCATCTATATTGTAGCGTAGGGATTTCCGGTTGTCAATACCTGTCAATAAAAAAGGACGGTTGCAGCAGGAAGATTCCAATAGAAAACAGATTGTTATCACGAGGCCCTGAATGTTTTTGTGCATTCAGAGCTGTTTATTTGCCCGTCGAAGAGGTAGCACCCTCGGGCTCGGGTTCACGGTATGAGGGGCTGTATGTTCGAGCGGAACCGCTACATGGTCGATCATAGTGATATCTGCGTTTGTTATTGCACGAGCGGGGAGGGAGGGACGGCGTATACGGTGAGATATGCGGAGAAAAAAGAGATTCCGATTGTGAATCTAGCAGGGGAGGGATGGAAAGAAAAAAGCCCCTGACAGCGTCAGGGGAAGAGTCTGATTACTTTTATTGTGCTGCAGGTTTCGCTGACGCGACTTCATTCTCTTTGCTCGATGCAAAGAG
>OKRX01001754.1_pt1 | contig 15388 bp, 7 predicted proteins | sample 1601241 | NCBI WGS metagenome assembly OKRX01 (sample SAMEA3541500, study PRJEB24748) | human gut metagenome | biome: human gut; feature: human-associated habitat; material: faeces | place: China | collected 2012
ACAGTATTATGCCCTGCCACATTTATTTTATATTCATGGGTATCCCGACTCCAATAGTCTTGACCAATCCCTTGATCCGGAGCCAGGACATGCCCACGTCCATATAGTTCCATATTCATACCATTAGGCTGACGATGACCTGTATCTTTGCCAAAGCCCATCAAAGTAAAGGCTAAAGCATCCCGATAATCAGGTGCATTGTTACGCTCAAATATCAATGAATATACAGATGAGTAAGAAGTACGTTCCAATTTAGGTTCACTTTTTACCATCGGTAGTTCTGGCAAATAGAAAAATAACGAATAATAAAATTCATTTATCAATTCACGTTTCTTGGCATATTTCATCAGCGCAGCAAACTGCTTTTCACGAAGGGTGTCTTTCTTTTCTTTAGAATAAGCCATCATCAATTCCAATTGATCTGTATTAATCCCCGCATAAGACGCATCTCCATAATTCGTCACATACCCATTAGGAAAAAGCATTTGAGGCATAGAACCTGACATTTTATTCAATAACGGGTCTTTAGACAACAAATCAATGCCATTCTTGTAATAAATAAACCCGAAACGAATCAATTGAGAAATGGATCCCTGTCCATAACCAGCCGGTGCCTCAGGCCATAATCCGGTAGCCGGACTGACATTGGCGCGTAAAACATCCACATAAGCTCCATGAGTATCTGTAGTAGGGCCATAAATTAATTTATTCACATAATAAGCACGCCCTTTTCCATCCGCATAAGATGTATCGGCATCCAATGCCAAAGCATAAAGCATGGCCGACTGATGTTCATTCGTATTCCAATTACCATGTAAGGCGCCGCCACGATTCAGTTTATTTTCAATGAGCCGTTTGAACATGATTTCAAAACGTTGTAATGCCCACTCCTTTCCTTCAGTATGTGCAGGAGCCCACATTTCACCGGAAATACCCTTTGTAAACTGTTCCAAATCAAAATATTCCTGATGCAGGTAATTATAAATCATATCGTATGCCAAAGGAAGAGTAGCAAAATGACGGGTATCCCCCAACGTTTCAAAAGAAAGGTATCCATTGGAACTATGCTTTCCTCCGGTACGTTTTTCAAAATCAGGATTTACCTGTTCTTGTTGGGATGCACCACGCACAAAATTCCATAAAATATCAGCCGACAGTTTCGCATAATCCTTATTACCTGTAAAATAATAAAGAATAGAAGATTTCCATGCTAAATGAATAAAGGCACGATTTACGGTCTCAGTACCTAATCCAGTTTTATGAAAGGGTACGGTATCATAAGGTATAGTCTGATCTAATTGTGAAAGTGTATTCATACTGGCATCGGTCAACTTCACAATACCACGATCCATATTAACAGGTTTAGTCAAAGCCCCATCTCCATAAGGAATGATTTTATCCAATGGAGCCAAAGGTACAGAACCACTGGCGGCACGCCCATAAGTTATTCGTACAGTAGGATATTTGGCATTACCTTCTCTATGAGGGATAAAATTACCTTCTGTATAAAAATGAGTATATCTTTTTCCAGGTTCCCAATGCATCTGCATACGGGAAATAACATAACTAGGATCTTTCTTATGAATAACAAGTATAGGGTCCACCTCCTGTTTAAGGCTTTCATAAATATCTTTAGCCCATCCTACTTGTTCTATTTTTTGTAACAGTTTTTCTTTATCGCCCGCAGTTACAAAAATCCGGGGATGCATATTTGAATGAAAATCACTCTCAGATACCTGTTGAGCAGATAAATGAATAAGATTACCTGTCAAAAAGAGACTCATTACCAAAATTCTGATGTTCTTCATATCTTCAGTTTTAAATTATTGAATATAAAATGTTTGCTTTACCGGCTCTGCTGTCTTTATCTTTGGATATGAGTTTTTTCCGTATTGCCAGGCTATCACAGTCACTTTCACCGGATAAGCAGCCTTAGGAGGAATAGCAGTTAATATCAATCGATTACCATCCACATAAGCCGGTCCCGATTCTACATAAAAATCAACCGGCAAGCCACAACTGGAAACAGCAGATAAAGAAACGTACTTAGTACCACGCTTTATGTCCGGTAACGTTGCAAATTCAATATGTTGCGGCTGTCCTTCCCTATTTTTAACCGGAATTGTAATCTGAGCTTGCTGAACAGCCGGTTTATATTCTTTATCTCCCGGATGAGTTATTGAAAAAACAATATCCGATTTTTTGTCCGTCCATAAAGTTCCCCGATTCCATTGAATTCGAAATGTCACAGAATCAACTAAAACAGCTGGACCGGTAATCATCTGCAAGACAGGGGATTTTCCGGCATGACCAATAGATGCTCCGACAGGTAAATCAGTCCAATTGGAAAGTCGGGGGCTTTCTCCTGGAACAGTATCCAGAAAAACAGGAGTCAATTGAAATGTGATACCATCTTCCTGTGGCATAAAAGCCGGGTGAACTTGTAAATGAGTATTCTGTTGGGATACTGTTTTTCCGTTTTGAGACACACTTACCAATTGTGGCTTCATATTGTAATATCGGGATTGATACGCCAAAGTAGCCTCTATCATCTCACGATCAAAAAACCAAAAAGCTTGTGCAGGATCACCTTTAAATTGATTTACCGGTGCCGGAATACAAGAAGGTTTTTCATTTTTTTTCCATCGCTCCATCAACCATCCTTCCTTTGTCGGATCCACATGTCCATAGTACATTGCCTTTTTAATATAAAGAGCTATATATTGTGCTTTTTCCGGGGTATAGGCAAAGTGGCCTTCAGCAGGACAGGCCAACATACTTAAAGGTAGCAATGGATGTTCCTTACGTTCTTTCAAACCCTCATTGCTCCATGTATGTGCTGATTCATATTCTCCCATGGTTTCCAGACAAGGGATTTTATTGATGTTACGCTCACCCCAAATATCTGGACATAACCACTTATCACGATGATATGGCCATTGACCACTGACAGAAATACATGCCAATGTACGTTCCGGTTTATAGGCTGCAAGATAATAAGGCCAACTAGCAGCTGCCGAATGTCCTATAGCTATTAAAGGAGCTGTAGACAACTCTTTATATCCAGATTCTTCAGCAAGATCTGCCAAAAGACCATCCAAAGTTTCCCATGCCCCATCCGTAAAATCAAATCCGTGATTGAAAGAAGGACATACCCATATTTGAGCAACATCAAGTTCAGCCATACGCTGCCGGAAAACCTCATCTTCAAGGATAGAAATTTCCTCCATATTGTGTTGGGCAACCAAGATTGCTTTTACTTGTTCACACTGACTGGGAATCCACAAGTAAGCCCTTGACTCAGGATTCTTGGGATGAGTGCTAAAATTACGAACGGGTACGGACCATTGCCAGATTCCTGTTTGTGCGACAAGCGTAAATGATAAGAACCAACCGAATATTCCAAATAAAAATACATGTTTCATAGTTATCTTCACTTTTATTACAAAGACGAATCACAATCAAGAAACACTCAACTTTAGTTATGAATATCTTCCGGAGAGATGAGTAAAATTCTATCTTTGTACGTATTAAGCATATATACAAAACCTAGATAACATGAATAAACACACTTTATTTACAGTAGCCTCTTTCCTGTTTTGTACACAAGTATCAGGAGATACGCCGGATGGAATTTATCACAAAGGATGGATAGATTTCAACAAGAATGGAAAAATGGATCTATATGAAAATCCTAAAGCCCCACTGGAAGAGAGGGTACAAGACTTGCTCTCACAAATGACATTGGAAGAAAAAAGTTGCCAGATGGCTACCCTCTATGGTTCAGGACGTGTACTGAAAGATGCCCTGCCCCAAGACAATTGGAAAACAGAGGTATGGAAAGACGGAATAGGGAACATAGATGAAGAACATAACGGACTGGGAACTTTCAAGTCCGAATATTCTTTTCCCTACACCAAACATGTGGATGCCAAGCATGCCATTCAACGCTGGTTTGTAGAAGAAACACGTTTAGGCATCCCCGTAGATTTCACCAATGAAGGTATTCGCGGATTATGTCATGACCGGGCAACTTATTTCCCCGCCCAATGCGGACAGGGCGCTACTTGGAATAAAGAGCTGATAGCCCGTATCGGTGAAGTGGAAGCCAAAGAAGCTGTAGCGCTGGGGTATACCAATATCTATTCTCCTATCCTTGATATCGCCCAAGATCCTCGCTGGGGAAGATGCGTGGAAACATACGGAGAAGATCCTTATTTAGTAGGAGAACTGGGAAAACAAATGATTACCAGTCTGCAAAAACATAACCTGGTGGCTACTCCAAAGCATTTTGCAGTTTATAGCATTCCGGTAGGTGGGCGTGACGGAAAGACGCGGACTGATCCACACGTAGCTCCACGAGAAATGCGTACCTTATATATAGAACCTTTCCGGATGGCATTTCAAGAAGCCGGAGCATTGGGAGTGATGAGTTCTTATAATGACTATGACGGAGAGCCCATTACGGGAAGTTATCATTTCCTGACTGAAATATTACGTCAGGAATGGGGATTTAAAGGATATGTCGTATCGGACAGTGAAGCTGTGGAATTTATCTCCAGTAAACATAAAGTGGCGAATACATACGAAGACGGAATAGCGCAGGCTGTCAATGCAGGACTGAATATCCGTACCCATTTCACTCCGCCTGCTGATTTTATCTTGCCTCTTCGTAAAGCTGTTGCCGACGGTAAAATCTCTCAGGAAACTCTTGACAAACGGGTAGCCGAGATACTTCGTGTCAAATTCTGGCTGGGATTATTTGACAATCCCTATCGGGGTAATGGTAAACAAGCGGAACAAATCGTCCATAGCAAGGAACATCAGGCTGTATCATTGGAAGCAGCCCGTCAGTCACTTGTATTATTAAAAAATGAAATGAATCTGCTTCCTTTATCCAAATCGCTCCGTTCTATCGCTGTTATCGGTCCCAATGCCGATGAACGGACTCAATTGATTTGCCGGTACGGCCCTGCCAATGCGCCTATTAAAACCGTTTACCAAGGCATAAAAGAACGATTGCCCCATACAGAAGTGATTTATAGAAAAGGATGTGATATCATAGATCCTCATTTTCCTGAAAGTGAAGTTCTTGATTTCCCGAAAACAACAGAGGAAGCTCGATTAATGGAGGAAGCCATTCATGCAGCCAAACAAGCCGAAGTGGTAGTGATGGTATTAGGCGGCAACGAACTGACAGTCAGAGAAGATCGTTCACGGACCAGCCTTAATCTTCCCGGAAGGCAGGAAGAACTTTTAAAAGCTGTCTGTGCAACCGGAAAACCGGTCGTTTTAGTGCTGCTCGACGGACGCGCTTCTTCCATAAACTATGCAGCAGCCCATGTCCCTGCCATTCTGCACGCCTGGTTCCCTGGGGAATTCTGCGGCCAAGCCGTGGCAGAAGCTTTGTTCGGAGATTATAATCCGGGAGGAAGGCTTGCCGTGACTTTCCCAAAATCTGTAGGACAGATTCCCTTTGCTTTTCCTTTCAAACCGGGATCGGATGAAAGTTCTTCCACATCTGTTTATGGAGTACTCTATCCTTTCGGCCATGGTTTAAGCTATACGACTTTCAGTTATGGTGATTTGAAGATCTCGCCATTACGTCAAGGAGTACAAGGAGATATAAATATAAGTTGTAAAATCAAGAATACAGGAAAAATAAAAGGAGATGAAGTGGTACAACTTTATTTGCGGGATGAAGTCAGCAGCGTCACTACCTATACCAAAGTCCTACGTGGTTTTGAGCGTATCAGTCTGGAAGCCGGAGAAGAGCAAATGGTCCATTTCAGATTGCGTCCACAAGATTTAGGATTATGGGACAAGAATATGAATTTCCGTGTGGAACCGGGTAAGTTTAAAGTAATGATCGGCTCCTCTTCTACAGATATCAGACTGCACGGACGATTTGAAATTGCACCGTAATACAATTACAATTCATCGGCCTAATCCCTCCTGTTAGTATCACAAATAAAAATGATAAGAGCATTCAAACTGCAATACATACAGCCCTTCATTAAAACACTGGTAAAGAATCTGTTTACATCTATTTTATGTGTACACAGATTCTTTATCGGTGTCCAGGTATGACAAGCTCCGTTGATTTCGTTAGAAACCACAAGATGATTCATTCCGATTTTCAATCTTTATCTGAAGACACAGAGGAAGGAGGAAATTCTTCTATACCCCATTTTTTATTGGGTGTTGTTCCTAATTGTAACTCCAAAGTACCTCCTTTAATAAAATCCTCATGATAAAACCAACATTTATTCCACTTTTTTCCATTAAAGGAAGCACGCTGAATGTACATATTATCAGCCGAGTTTCCTACCGTTATAATTTGAAATGTCTTGCCGGGATAATAACGGTTGTCCAAATGAATAGTAACCTTATCAAAAAGTGGAGACGTGATCTCATAAAAAGGCTTTTCCGCACAGCCGCCATCTACTTCAAACAATCCGATAGCCATCAGGACACCTAACGCTCCCATCTGCCCCTGGTCCTCATCATCCCGATAACCTCCATAAGGGGTCACATCACTATAAGCGGCCTTGACCTTACGTACCCATTTCTGAGTAAGCCAAGGTGCGCCTGCATAGTTAAACAAATGGGCCATTCCAGTCCCCGGTTGATTGCCATAGTCTGTCCAATTTCCTTCCTTTGTTTTATTAGAACGGAAAAATCCATACGGTTCACTTTTTTCAAAATTCGCATTCAATCTTTCAATATATTTGTCAGCACCTCCATAAAGTTCTATCAGTCCTGTCATATCGTGCGGAACATAGTGTGAATAAATAGCAGAATTACTCTCGCAGAATCCTCCTTTTTCCGTCAACTCCAACGGGTCAAAACAAGGCAACCAGTCGCCATCTATTCCACGAGGCTGCATATAGCCACTCTCCGGATTCCAAAGGTGACGATAATTCTTTGATCGTTTCATAAAAAACTCATAATCCTGTAATTTTCCCATTGTTTTCGCCATCTGAGCCAAACACCAATCCTGATAGGCATATTCCAATGTCATGGAAGCTCCGGTAATATGCATCCCTTCAACGTCTTTCCGTCCGTCAGGCACATACCCCCGTTCTTCATAATATTTCATACCGCCGGAATGGGCGGTCTTGCTATGCTCATAACCGGCGTGGTCGCGAATCCCTCCCACAAAAGCATTCTTTCGCAAACCTTCATAGGCCAGTTCCGCATCATAATTACAGATTCCTTTATTATAGGCTGAAGCGAAAAAAGAGACAGCCGGATCGCCAATCATCACATACGTATAATTTCCTCCTGATGGTCCACGGGGAATCAGACCTCCGTTTTGATACATATCTGTCATTGTATTACAGAAATTATCCATAACTTCAGGATATGCCATAGACCAGAGTATGTTTAGTGACCAATGACTCCCCCACCATGCATCAAAGTTATGATGATTATACAAAGGTTTTCCATCTTCTCCTAAAGGAATTTGCCGTATGCGCGGAAAGTCGGAAGTCATATCCATATAATGTCCATCGACATCACTGACTACATGGCGTCCCAATAAGGCATGCCACAAATCCGTATAGAGTTTTATTTGCTGTTCTCTGCTACCGCCTTCCACTTCTATCCTTCCAAGCCAATCATTCCATTCAGAAAAAGAGGCCTGTTTCACTTGCTCAAAATCCCAACCCGGAAGTTCTGCCAGCATATTCTTACGTGCCTGTTCTACACTGACATACGAAATCGCGACTTTCAGCATTACTTTTTCGTCGTTTCTTGTTTTAAACCGAACTGCCATACCGGCATTCTTACCCGATATTCTTTCCGGATTACTGTCAGGTTCCAGCCGCCCCTCACGCCAAGACACTATTTCATCCATCGGTTTGCTCAATTGTGCGTAAAAATAGACAGGTGTATCCTTAGGACGGCGTCCCGTACGTTCCATAATTTCCCATCCGGCAATTTCCTTGTCACTTACTTTCCATACTTCCGAATAGGCCGTAGGCCCATGTGCCAGAAAAGCTCCCGTATCGAATAGAATATAACTGGAATCACTTTTCGGAAAAGTATAACAATGAAAACCTACACGCATAGTAGAGGTCAGTTCCGCCGTTATATCATAGTCTGTCAGCCTCACTTTATGATACCCCGGCTTAGCTATTTCTCCGTCATGAGTAAAGGCCGACTGATAGGCGTTCATTCCTAAATGTCCTTTAAATTCTCCAACAGTGGGCATCACTGCCACTCCGGACATCTGCCAATTATGAACATGGCTGAAACAACGTATTTGTTTTGAGCCATATAGATATCCCGATCCCCAAGAGTGCTCGGTATCCGTATCAGGACTGAGACTGACCATACCAAACGGACGACACGCTGAACTAAAGAAAAACCACCGGGAACGATGACTGTCAACAAAAGGATTCACCAAATCAATATAATTCTTGTCCTCATCCACTTTATCACAGATATCCATTCCGAATGTCCGACAAGTCAAGATCAAACCTATAAATATAAAAAAAATTCGTTGTAACCTATTATTTTCCGGAATCATAATTTTTGTTTCTTGTAGTTTCCTAATTTCTTATTTACGTCCTTTTCTGGTATCAGGCGCACAGCGGAACCGCCTGACGCTTTCAATTCAAAATTCAATTTTGTCATTGAATTTACTCTATATCGAGAACATTTTACTTTGGTACGTGTCTTTATTGACCTCTCCCCATCTGTATAAATCTCTGCAACATAATTTTTCCCCTCAGGAAGAAAATCCAAACTTACCGGCAATGCACGCGCCTCATTATTCGTTATCGAACCAATAAACCACTCTTCCCCTTTACGACGGGCTATAGTGATAAATTGCCCGATTTCACCTTGTAATACTTTAGTGTCGTCCCACGTAGTATAAATATCATCAAAGAATTTCAATTCGGGTTCATCTTGAGAATCCGATGGTTTATCATACCAATACATATATTGCAGCGGACTATAATAAACAGCCGCCAACGCCAACTGATGCGCAGGAGTGGTCTGAATGGACTTTGAACGGGGAACTCCATAATTATCCTTATCCGTATTCAAACGGCCGAAATCCTGACGATAATAACAAATGGTATAATCTGCCGCTCCTGCCACAAATCGGGTAAAAGGAAGAGTGACATTATGGGTTGCATCCGGAAATTCCTCATTACCACGAATACCTTCCTGAGTCATCAGATTAGGATATGTACGACTGAATCCCGTAGGACGGTATTCATCATGTATATCAACCATCAAACCATAGTCAGCACATTTTTTTACCGCCTCATGCATCCATTTGGTCCACACTTGTGAACCGACTTGTACAAAACCGAATTTAAGACCTGCTATCCCCCAAGATTTATACAATGGAAGAATTTCATCCAATTGTTGTTGCAATGCACGTTGATTGACATACAGGATAACTCCTATTCCCCGTTTTTTTGCATAAGCTACCACTTCTTTCAGATTCAAAGCATTCACATTCGGATTTCTACGAGGATCCAATGTCACGGTAGTGGCATCAGATGCCTTGTCATATTCAAATCCATACCACCCAGCGTCAAAATGAATATATTGCAGATTGCGTTTTACTGCAAAATCCACCAATGCTTTCCCTCCTTCTGTTGTCAAGGTCACCTCACGCATCACTTTTCCGGGTTTTATCCACGAAGTATCTTTTATTCTACAAGAAGGATTCAGATTTAAAATTAAATCGTTGTGTTCCAATATCTGCCCCGGTTTATCGGCACACATAATCACTCTCCAAGGAGTATGATAAGGCGCAATATCTTCTACAGGACCGTACATGGCAGATTGAATAGTATTCTTTTTTTCAACAGATAATTTAAATTTAGTACGCACATAGTCCACCACTTGTGCTTCGCCCAAACATACATAAGGGCCTCCAGGCAATATCAGAAGCAATGGGCGATCTGATTCACCGGACCATCCTTCCAACGGTAAACATTCATAGGGAGTTTGGGCCCTAGCAGTGAAATAAGCCTTCGTTCCTTCCGGTAAAGTATATTCTGTGAATTCATCGGTGATCTTCAAATATTGTCCACCGGGAAACCGATAACGGAATGCGATACCTTCATTGTATGCACGCACATCCAAAACCAATTTTTCACGGGAGTGCTGACGATTAATGACTACCGACCAAGCTTTATACCGATCTTTAATGGTGCTACGTTCTCCATACACAGGATGCCACACCGTATCCTGTTCAGCAGTTGTTATATCACCCAATGCCAATTGGTCACGCCAAACCACATTGGCATTAATACCTAATAAAGATGGCTTTATGGCTTCTTTATGATTCCAATTCACAGAATAATGCAGATTTCCCCCCTCATCACTTAAAGTAACTTGATACTTACCGTCCGGCGAGGACATCTTTATTTCTTTTGCCTGAAGAATGGATAAAGAAAATGCCATCCATAATCCTAGTATACATAATATCTTCATCATTTTATTCTTTTATAAATCGTACATGTTTTACATATTGGTTCTTTTTCACTTTACTATTTTCTCCATCAATTACATTACCAAAATAACTCACTTTATCAAATGTTATGTTAGAAACATCATGTTCTTCATCAATTCCTTGAAGTAAAACAAATCCTCTTTCATTACAATAAGCTGTTTCTCCACCATACGTACTGATATTTCTAAAAGTAACATTATGAATAAATGGGCCATTGGATGGTACAACTACAAATTCTCCATAACCCCGACTACCTATACCACGTCTTCCCGAACCCACCTTTATATTATTGGGAGTAGGCTGCTTTATAGGACGAGTTCCCACCAAATTCAATGCCGGAGTTAATTTAATCAAATTATAAGGAATCTCACCATTAATTTTTATATTGTCAAAAGTCAAATTCTCCATAACCATTTCTCCAGTTGGATGTAACCAAAATATTTGCACTTGATTACGATTGGGAAAATGAATCACATCGATATTCCGCGCTGTAAAATTTCGAATCGCAGGGCAACTGCTTTCTGTAGCAATTCTAAACACATTAGCAAAATCCACCCAAAATACACAATCTTCCACTAACATATTTTCTACAGATTTTGAAAGTTTTTCTCCTCCTTGGCGAGTGATTCCTTTAGGAGAAATTGCATCATCATCTGTACGAAAAAAGCAATTACGTACTGTTATATTACTCGAATTGCATGGGTCCACACCATCATCATTACCAACCCTTGAGCCAGCCAAGCGAACATGATCAATCAATACTCGGTCACAATTCTGAGGAACAATAGTCCACCAAAAAGCACCTTTTAATATCACATCTTTCATTACGAAATTATTACAATTTTTCGCATTAATCATATAATCGGTAGGTCCAGCATTATGTTCCCAATCAGAGCAATCCAAAATACCTCGACCGCAAATAGTAATATTATCTCCAGTAGCTTCCACGCCCGCATTCACAATTGCTCCTCCAGCCAAATAAAGAGTCTGATTACTACTCAGTTTTATCAACCCATTCTCCGGGTTATGTACGCCCGGACCAAAATAAATGACATTCGGATTATCCTTAGAAGGAATATCTTTTTCTATCTCATTAGTTAATAGCAGTAAAGGACTGTTGCAACCATTTGGTTCAAAAGAAATGTCACAGGGTTTATCTAATTGAAAAATAGCCTCATCTTGATGAATAGAAGGACAAATACCATATTTATTGGGCAAGACTATCAACTTTTCTAAAGAGAATTTACTTTTTATTTTTACAGTAGCACTTCCAGAAAAATCAAAATACGCAATTGAATATTTCTTATCATGATGTTGAGTTAAAGCCGTATATACGGGTATCGGTTTTCCATCTACTTCTATCACATAATCGACTGACAAAGTTTCAGATACAGGTGCAGGATATACCACCACCTTCGCATTTACACATACCATGGACAATAAAATCCATAAAGGAATAAATATTATTTTTCTCATTAATGTCTTCATAATATCTCTATACTTTCAAATCTACAAAAAGATGTCTTTTTACACATTACAGAATAATAGATTACTCCATATATGTACTCAAAAATACATACTCACCCTCTTCATTATACAAATAATGTCCCAACACTATCAGTTTATTGTCGGGACATTATCTTTTTATATTATCAACACATTACTCCCAACCTGGATTATTACCTAATTCCTGACCGTTAGACAAAGAATTTAACCAAGCAAGGGGAATTGGACGAAGACTAAATTTAGCATTAGTACTTGCACTCAACTCTGTTTTAACTGCACCATTAATATTTGAAACATCCCAATTATATTCCAATACACGCTCAGCCAATTTACCTGTTCTTGTCAAATCATTCCAACGAGAAACCTCTCCAAATAATTCAAGAGCTCGCTCATCCAACACGTCATCTATGGTTATCGTACCCGAATAAAGAGGCAATCCACCTTCAGGAGCGTTAGTCGATGCACGTTGGCGAATAAAATTGATATACATCAATGCTTTTGCATTATCATTGGCTTTTACTGCAGCCTCCGCTGCAATCAAATAAGTTTCAGCTAAACGGAACATATAGATATCTCGCGAACCATGCCCAACAGAACCACCTGTACCTCCATGCTGCATATTGGCATCTTTGAATTTCCATACGGGCAACCATGTACGAGAACCAGCATTACCACCTTGATTTCCTTTTATATAATAATCATCATTTGAAACATTTTTATAAGATTTCTCAGCTAATGTTCCAGATGGATAATTAAAATAATATTGCCCCCTTTGTTTTGCAGCATCTTTCTCAGCCTGTGTATAAGTATGATTATTAAAGCTGCCATCCAATGGAACAGGAAAATAAATAACAGGCTCCCCCTTTGGAACCACTGAGCCATTAATACTTAGGAAATAATTATTTCCACATGTTCGTCCATCAATAGAAGTAGTAGCATCACCATTATAAGGTGACATAAATGTTACCCGCGCACGTTGATCTTTTTTCCAATTAAAAAGTAGATAGGTATATTTGGTAGGCATAATTGTATAAGCTGCAGCATCCGCGCCATACATATTGTCAGGAGCTAAATCCACCCAACCTTCCCGATAGACAGGCATATAAAACTCTGACCAAAGATTCCCCCAATATTTATCTTTATTAGCAAAATTCACACAGAAAATAATTTCATCATTCTCTTCATTCGTCTGCCGATGAACAAGAGCATAATCAGAAAGTAATGTATGCCCCGAATTTTGAATTATATCTTCAGCGTCAGCCAAAGCATTAGTAAAATCAGATGCCACACTATAAGATTGATAACCACGTGTAAGATAAACCAATGAACGAAGATGTTTAGCAGCAGCCTTAGAAACACGTCCATATTCACTCGCCGACTGCCTCATAGGCAGAGCTGAATTCATAACATCCCCTAAATCCGTCAAGATCTGCTCATAAAATTTATCAGCACTATCAAGCTGCGACACAGTTGACACCTCAGTTGGTTCATGCAAAATGAGTGGAGCCTGTCCCCAATTTCTGACAATATCAAATAAATAGAGTGCACGCAAGAATTTAGCTTCAGCAACACGCTTAGCTAAAATGGACTCATCCATACCATCACGTGGATCTTGAGTTTTAGTTATTACATTAGAAGCACGATCAATAGCAGCATTAACATTCTTCAAAGCTGCATATAAATTTGTCCATTGAGTATAAACAAAACCATTATCACTTTGATATAAAATATATTTATTTAAAGTTGCAAGACTAGGTGCGTCTATATCGTTCTGCGTCACAATATCCGTGCCCAATTGAGATATCACATTATAATTAGTAGTGTTATACACAGACTTCAATGTGTTATAACAACCGTTTATCAAGCTTTCATACCCTACAGCCGTAGCAAAATATTCTTCAGCAGATTGTCCGGCGATATTCTCCTCATCCAAGAACGACGAACATCCGGGAATAACGAACATTACCGTCAGGAATAATGTTTTTGCAAATATATTTTTTGTTTTCATAGTCTCTTTCTATTTTAAAGTTCTTCAATTAAAATCCCACATGTACACCGAAAATAGCGTTGCATGTCATAAAGTCTGTATTGCCGATAGCAACATTCATTTGTTCGGGGTTGAATGCATATTTATCACGAGTCCAGATAAAAGGGTTTTGAACAGTTCCATAAATCCTCAAGTTCCCTAAATTCATCTTTTTAATACATTTACCATTAAAAGTATACCCCAAAGAAAGATAATTGATTTTCAAATAATCAGTAGACCCGAGACGATGTGACGCACAAGCTTTTGACTCATCCCTATTCCATGTATCACTACGGCCTTTGTCGCGGTCATAAGGATCGCTACTACTAGGCTGATGAAAGTCATTAGTGGGATTTTCCGGCGTCCAATACTCCCGGCGCAGATTATTAAAATTCTGTGTATTATATTCCAAAGCAAAAGAAACCAAGTATTGGTTATATACTTTTGCACCAGTTTGGAATGATAATTGGAATGACAAATCAAAATCTTTATATGTAAAGGTATTTGTCATACCACCAGTGAAGTCTGGTGTATGTTTACCATTAATAACGCGGTCGGCATCAGTTATTTCTCCGTCTTTATTCAAGTCCAACGGTTTATATTGTCCCGGCTTACAACCATATTTAGCTGCTTCTTCGGCTTCGTCCAACTGCCATACTCCCAATGTCATCAAATTGTAATTTATATCAATAGGCTGACCGATAATCCAAAGATTACTGTAGTCACCACTCATTCCTGCTAAAAATTGTCCACGGGAAGTCAGATCTTCCTTATATTGCAAATCTACAATCTTATTTTTGTTATAGGCAAAGTTCAGACTGGTTCTCCATGAGAAATCTTTGGTACGGATATTATCTGAATGAATGTTTACTTCGAAACCTTCATTTCTGACAGATCCCACATTCGCTTTCACAGAAGAATAGCCGGTAGTAACAGGCACTGTCTTATTCATAATCAAATCTTCTGTCAAACGATTATAATATTCCACACTACCTGAAATACGATTATTCAATAATCCGAAGTCAATACCCACATTATACTCTGTAGTACGTTCCCACCCTAAATCCAAATTTCGCAAATTATTGGGAACATAGCCGATAGACTCATTTGAACCAAATGTATAATATTTAGCTCCGCTAATAGAGCCCTGTGTCTGATATGCACTTACATTATCATTACCAGTCTGGCCATAACTCAAACGTAACTTCAAATTACTCAACCAAGACAAACTCTTCATAAATTCTTCCTCCGACACTCTCCATGCCACAGCAACCGATGGAAAACTTCCCCATTTATTACCTTCCGCCAATTTTGACGACTGGCAATTATACGTTACGCTCTATCACGTCAAATGGTATTTCACTCTGCTT
>OKRX01001772.1_pt1 | contig 15283 bp, 8 predicted proteins | sample 1601241 | NCBI WGS metagenome assembly OKRX01 (sample SAMEA3541500, study PRJEB24748) | human gut metagenome | biome: human gut; feature: human-associated habitat; material: faeces | place: China | collected 2012
AAGGCCGATTTGACTGGTGCAGTTTCTGTGATGAATATGAAGGAGCCTGTCAGTGCTTCAGATCCTAACATGCTGAACTCTATGCAGGGTAAATTGGCTGGTGTACAGGTTGTGACAGATGCTGCACCTGGTGGTGGCGGTTCTTCTATCCGTGTGCGTGGTATGAGTACTATCAACGGCAGTAGCCCTCTCTTGATTATTGATGGTATTGCTTCTAACGAGAACATGAATGCCATCAATTCTGCTGACATCGAGTCTATCCAGGTTTTGAAGGATGCCTCTTCTGCATCTATCTATGGTAGCCGTGCTGCCAATGGTGTCATCATCATCACAACCAAGCAGGGTAAAGGCGACAAGTTGACTGTCAATGTCAACTATGCTGCCAGTTTGCAGACGGTAGCCAAGAAGTACGACATGCTTAATGCAGAAGAGTGGGGAAAGGTTTACTGGCAGGCTTGCAAAAATGCCAACATCCAGCCATCTCATGATCTTTATGGTAATGGTGACACACCTCAATTGATAGAAGGTGCTGCCAATACTGATTGGCAAGATGAGGTCTATCATTCTGCATGGACCAATAACCTTTCAGCCAGTGTGTCTAATAGTGGCAAGAAAGGCAGCATGATGTTCTCTGCCAACTACATCAATCAGAATGGTTTGATCGATCAGACTTTCTATCGTCGCTATTCAGCACGTTTGAACTCCAATTACAACATTTCTAAGTATGTGACTGTAGGTGAGAACCTGATGGTTGCCAAGTGGTTTGACCGTGGTTGTGCTGCCGGAAACGACCGTGGTATTCCTTTCCTTGCTGCCAGCCAGCATCCTGGTCTTGCAGTACGTAATTCTGATGGCAGCTTCATGAGTCCTATGACAGCTATCAAGTCTGACTTTGCCAACCCTGTTCAGCAGATTTATAATGAAAGTGACAACTCAAACGAGAGCTGGCGCATCTTCGGTAATGCTTATTTGGAAGTAAAGCCTGTCAAGGGTCTTACTTTGAAGACAAACTTTGGTTTGGAACATTCTCAGTACTTTAACAGAGTGCTGAACAGAAAATATTTGCCAAGCGATGTCAACTCTATGAGCCGTGCCTATGGCCAGGGTGACACCTATACTTGGACAAATACAGCCAACTATATGTTTGATATCAACGGCGACCACCACTTTAACGCATTGGTTGGTACCGAGGCCATCAAGTACACTTTTGAGGGTCTTTCTGCTGCTCGCAAGAACTATCTGTTCGAGAGTGACGACTATATGCATATTGATTCTGGTGATCCTACGACAGCAACTAATGGAGGCGGTAAGTCTCAGTGGGCTTTGTTCTCTGTGTTCGGAAAGTTTGATTATAACTATGCAGACCGTTATCTCTTCTCTGCCACCCTGCGTCGTGATGCAACATCTCGTCTTTACAAGGAGCAGAACTCTGGTGTATTTCCTGCATTCTCTGGCGCATGGCGTGTTTCTCAGGAGAAGTTCTATCCTAAGAATAATATCGTCAACGATGCCAAGGTAAGAGTAGCTTGGGGTCAGAACGGTAACTCTGCAGTAGTAGGCAACTATGCTTCTTATTCTACCTATACCCACGATGCAGGCAATGGCGGTTATGATCTTGGTGGTACCAATAACGGTGTTACAAGCGGTATCATCGTTTCATCAACAGGTAATAAGGATCTGAAGTGGGAAACCACCACCCAGACCAACCTTGGTTTTGACCTTTATATGTTTAACAGCAGTCTGAGTGTATCTTTCGATTATTTCTGGAAGAAGACCAAGGATATGCTTACCTATCCTCCTACATTGTCTGTTGCAGGTCAGAATGCTCAGAAATGGGTCAACTCTGGTGATATGAAGAATACTGGTTGGGAAGTAACGATTGGTTACAACAGCCCTCAGTATGGTGACTGGTCATGGAATGGCAGCCTGAACTTGTCTCGTTATAAGAACGAGGTGGTTAAGTTGAACAACTCTATGAAGTCTATTGGCGGAGATATCCGATTGATGGAAGGACAGCCTATGGGTGTTTACTATGGTTACGTATGCGACGGTATCTTCCAAAACGAAGAGCAGGTCGCCAACCATGCTGCTCAGCAGGGTAAGGGCGTAGGTCGTTTGATCTTCCGCGACCTCGACGGCAATGGTGTCGTTGACGATAAGGACCAGTGTATTATTGGTGATCCCAACCCCGACCTCAGTATGGGTCTGAACCTCAGTGTGACATGGAAGCGACTCACTTTGAGTACATTCATGACAGGTGAGTTTGGCTTTGACATCTACAACCACACCAAGCGTATGCTTCAGTTCATGTCATACAATGCCCCATTCTCTAACCGCAGTACCGACATCTTGAATGCTTGGACTCCAACCAATACTGGAGCTTCTATCCCAGCAGTGACTACAACAGATAATAATAATGAGTCTCGTTGCTCTACCTATTTTGTTGAGGATGGCTCTTACATGAAGATGAAGTTCATCAAGTTGTCATACGACTTGCCTACAAACTGGGTGAAGAAGATAGGTGCATCTGCAATCAATGTTTATGGTCAGATGGAGAATGTGTTTACCATCACAGACTATTCTGGTCTTGATCCAGAACTTCCATTGGGTGCTTATGGTGCTCGTTATGATGGCGGTCCTTATCCTCGCTCACATACATTTACAGTGGGTGTTAATCTTCAGTTCTAAGTGTTACACATTATAATATATACCAAGATGAAAATTACAAAGAGTATCAGATATATGGCAGTTTCTGCCGCTATCCTTGGTTCATCTATGACTTTCGTTTCATGTAACGATTTCTTGGATTTGAAGCCACAGGGTTCATTTACCGAGGCTCAGCTTGACGACAGTTCCATCAATGGTTTGATGGCTGCTGCTTATGCTGGTTTGGAGTCTCATTTCTTTGGCAATAACGAGTCATTTGCCGGTCCAATTACAAGTTGGGTGTTCGATGTTCGTTCTGATGATGCCCTGAAGGGTGGTGGTGACGTTTCTATGGAACAGAATATTCATCAGCTCGAAATCTCCAATATCACCAGCGACAATGCCACAGCCCTTTTCAAGTGGAGAAATGACTATTATGCCATCTCACGAGTACACAAGGCTATGAATGCCATCGAATTGGCAGACAATATTGAAAATAAAGCAGCCTTGTTGGGTGAGTTGAAGTTGCTTCGTGCCTATTATTATTTCGATTTGATTCGCATTTTCAAGCAGATTCCTTACTTCACAGAGGCAGAGGATCCTAATGGTAAGCGTGCGGATGAGTATAGCCGTGAGCAGATCTTTGATTTTATCAAAACCGATCTGAAGGAAGCATACTCGGCTTTACCTGAGCATCAGAGCGAGGTGGGTCGTTTCAACAAGTTTGTTGCTGCAGCTGTCATGGCTAAGGTTTCAGCTTTCACTTCTTCATGGGCTGATGTAGAGGAATATGCAGGCTATGTTATCGACAGTCATCAGTATGAGCTGTATGACAACTTTGGCGATATGTCAAAATTGGAGTTTGATAACAAGAAAGAGTCTGTGATGGCCATTCAGTTCTCTGTTACCCCGGACAATGCCCATATCAATTGGTGTAATCTTTTGAATACAACCTATTCTGAGAACAACCTTTTCGGTAATGGTGACGACTTCTATTTGGCAAGCCAGAACTTGGTGAATGCATTTGCAACAGATGAGAATGGTCTGCCTTATCTCGATGGAGCACCAGAAGGCTTGTATGTAAAGACTACAGTTTTAGGTTTGAATGATTATCAGGGAAATGTTGACCCACGTCTCGACTTTACTGTAGGCCGTTTGGGAATGCCGTTCCGTGGCCATACTTACAACATGCAGTGGTGCCGTGCCTATGATATTTACGGAGAGTATTCTGGCAAGAAAGGCTTGATAGATCCAAGTTCTCCTGACATGGTTAATGGTTTCCCATGGGGTGCTTCAGCATTGAATTTCAAGTTGATTCGTTATGCCGACATACTCTTGCTCAAGGCTGAGGCTCTTATCGAGCAGAACAAGAACCTGGATGATGCCCGTCAGTTGATCAACTCTGTACGCGAAAAGGCTGAACGTAGTGTTGACGGCGACTATACTCCTGTAGATCTTGATCCTTCTAAGGCAAACTATGATATAGGCCTTTATCCTAATGACAGCAAGTGGACTCAGGATTATGCCCGTAAGGCAGTTCGTATGGAGCGCCGCTTGGAGTTGGCCATGGAGGGTAATCGCTGGTACGATCTTGTAAGATGGGGTACAGTGGTTGATACTGTCAATAAGTATTTCCAGACAGAGCAGCAATACCATTCTTATTATAGGGGTGCTGAAATTACTGACGATGAGATTTACTTCCCTGTTCCTTATGAGGAAGTAAACAACTCTAATGGTCTTTATAAATAAAATAATGTCTTAAAAGAATTTTTCAGTCATGAAGAAATATATAAGAAACATAATGGCAACGTGTTTGGCAGTTTTTGCCTTCACTTCTTGCTCAGATGTCAATATACCTGACTCTGTAGAGGCGCCTAAAGCTACTGATGTTGCAGCTCAGGTAGATGGTAGGAATGTTACACTCAACTGGACATTGCCTGCTGATGAGGATAAAGTCGGAGTGGATGTTTATCGTAATAGTAAACTCCTCGAAAGTCTTGGTTTGGTAAACACATATTCGGTAACGCGTCAGCCTACTCGTACTGATTTGTACTATACCGTGAAGGTGAAGTATGGTGACGGCCGAGTTTCTGAAGGTACTTCAGTGAAGGTTTACATCGATCAGGAACCTTCTAAGGTAGGTATGCTGATTGCTGCCAACAGTGAGGCAGAACTGGAGGATGACGACGAAATCGCTGCTGTGAATTGGTTCAAGCAGACTTATGGTGATAAGGGTCAGGTTCTGACAGCTGCTGATGCTGCCAAGATTAATCCTTCTGATTTTCCTATGCTCTGGATTCAGATAGACCGTGTGGGTATTGGTAAGGGCATGAACAATCTTCCTGCTTGCATCAATTCCGGTAGTTTGTTGGCTAAACTGACCGAATATGTAAAGGATGGCGGAAACCTCTTGCTTACAAAGCATGCTACACAATTGGTTGCCGGTCTCGGTCGTATAGAAAACAAGTTTGATGTGACTATTTTCAGCGATGGTAATGGTGGCGAAGGTACAGATATCTGGACAACAAATGCTGTGATTGGCAGCAGTTGTTCTCCTGCATACGATCATCGTGGACACTCAATTTTCAGTGGTCTTGAGGTTATGCCTAAAGGCGTTCAATATGATCACGAAAGCTATCCTCTTGAGGGTCCTGGTATGCGTGAAGACCATAACTGTATGTGGGATTTGAACGCTTATGGTTTGCCAACATTGGCACCTGACGCCAAGAATGTGGTAGATGCTTTTGAGCGTATTACCAATTCTACAGTACTTGCCACATGGGGTCATGTAACTGACTATTGCTGTGCCGGTATCGTAGAGTTCAATCCTACTGACGAGTACAAGGGACGCATTATTGCTATTGGTTTGAGTGCCTATGAGTTTAACCAAAACTCAGGCATCAATCAGTACCAAAAAAATACGGAGACTCTGACTAAAAACAGCATCTATTATCTTGCTGAGTAATATATTTGAATAATTATAAGAACAGGGAGGTCTTCTTCAAAGATGGTGTTTCATCGTCTTTGTGGATAACCTTCCTTTTCGAGGTTTTAAGCTAAATCTGTAAAACATGAAACGAATTTACAAGAATACAATTTTATCCATGGCAGTTTTTTTGCCAGTTCTTTCTCAGGCTCAGCTTGTGAAAATGCCGATGGATGTGGCTCAAGACGGAACGACTTACGAACAGGTGAGTGGAAAGTCATTCAAAGTGAATGGTGCGCTTGCTCCTTACTGTGTGCCAGGAGCTAAAGGCAAGGCTTGGCGACTGGATGGTTATTCTTCCTATTTGCAGGCACAAATAGACCCTTCTGTGATTTCCAACAAGCAACAGTTAACTTTTTCTCTTTGGGTAGCTCCAGAATCTTATCCTATGATGAAGTTGGATCAAGATGGTGAATGGTTTACTACGATGTTGGGCAATGTAAAACTGGATGATGACAACAAGATACCTTCTGGTGAGAAAGGTTTTGTTTTTCAGTTGGGTTCTCGTGGTAGCTATAAGTTTATTTGTTTTGTCAATGGATGGAAAGTAATGTGTGAACCAACCACTAAACTGTTGCGTTATCAATGGAATCATCTTGTAGCCACTGTTGATGGTGTAAACAAAAAGGTTACTCTCTATAATAATGGAGAATTAGTAGCAAGTAAAACCTGTACAAAAGGAAAAATCACCCCTGGTGGCAGTACCCTTTATGTAGGTAAGTCGTATGTAGAAGATAAGGTGGATGTCTTTTATTTGAACACATACAATGGTTTGCTGGATGATTTTGAGATTTATGATGGCATCCGTACAGATATTCTCAAAGAAAAAGCAGAAAACGCTCCTGTTCTGACTTATTCTCCAGAACGATATGCTGGTGACATACTGCGTCCTTCCTTCCATGGTATGCCCACCGCAGGATGGACTAACGAAACTCATGGAGCCACTTATTTCAATGGCAAATATCATGTGTTCTTTCAGAAGAACCCCAATGGTCCCTATATGTCTCGTCTGAACTGGGGACACATCGTTAGTGATAATCTCTATAAGTGGGAGGAAGACCCCACTGCCGTCAGCCCTGAAGAAGCTTACGATAAGAAAGGTTGTTGGTCAGGTTGCGTCTTTACTGATGACGAACTGACAGGTGGTAAGCCTAATATCTTTTATACAGCTGTAGATTATGGAAGAGCCACCATAGCTCAGGCACAACCTGCCGATGATGACTTGCTCACTTGGACTAAGAAGGCTGGCAATCCGGTAATTAACGGACGTCCTAACGGATTGACTGATGATTTTCGTGACTGTTTTGTTTTCCGAAATGGCAATGACTTGTATATGATAGTTGGCTCGTCCAAAAACGGAGTTGGCGTTACAACCCTTCATAAGTACGATAAGTCGACCAAGACTTGGAGCAATGATGGAAAACTGTTCTTCTCAGGTTCCAATGCAAATCAAGATGGAACATTCTGGGAGATGCCTAATGTCACCAAGATAGGTGATAAATGGTTGTTTACCGCTACTCCTTTGAATACAGGTGTTGGTGTTCGTACCCTTTATTGGACAGGTTCAATCAATGCAGATGGAACCTTTGCCCCCGACAGCCGTACTCCAAAGACCGTAGAGATGGCTGGTTTCTCAAAGGATGGCTATGGCTTGTTGTCACCTACTATATTCCAAAAGGATGGCAAGACATTGATGCTGGGTATTGTACCAGACAAGTTAGCAGGTTCAGAGAACTACAGAATGGGTTATGCACACACCTATAGCTTACCACGCGAAATTAGTCTCGACAGCAAGGGTAATCTGATACAGAAACCATTCTCTGGGTTGGCAGCCATGCGCTCTGAAACATCTTTCAAGATGACGGACTTCGATCTTACTGCCGAAAAAGATTTGGATCCAGTGCAGGGTAGAAGTCTTGAGTTGTCTGCAAGGTTTGTTGTAGGCAATGGTGATTTTGGCTTCAGCTTTTTGGGTAATGGCGATAAGAAAGTTACGCTTACCTATCAACCCAATAGTGGTATGTTGTCGTTGGATATGAGTGGCATCAACCGTATTGTCAATGATGGTGTTTTCGGTGGTGTCTACAACTATGCCTTGCCAACTCCTGTTGCGATGGGTGAGGAGATGACCTTGAAAGTTTTTGTAGATCATTCCATTATAGACGTCTTTGTAAATGACACCTATGCAGCTTCTGTCAGGGTATTCCCACGTGATGTGGATGCTGTCAAAGCTACGGCTTTTGTCAAGAATGGGTCTGTGAAAATGACTTCGTTGGAGGCTTATGTACTCGATGAGACAAGGGTGGCTACTGGTATTTCTTCGGCAGTAAGCGAAGCTGAAACGAATGTGATCTATGGCTCAAAGGGCTTTGTCAATTACAATTTGGCATCGCCTAATTGTACCTTATATATTTATGACATTGTAGGAAGATGCGTGAAAGCACAGCAGATTTCCAATACTACAGGGAAGGTACAAGTAGCCAACCAAGGTTTGCTCTTGGTCAAAATAGTGGATAACAAACAGAAAGTGGTGGGGCAATACAAGGTTATTGTTTAGTTATCTCTTCTATCTGTTTGCATCGTGCACTACTTATCTCATTCTGTATGACCTCTTGCTCCTACTATAAAAAGAGTTCCAAAGATGAGAAAAATGTTTCTTGTAACATATTTAGCATGTAATGAACGAATATTGCGTGGAAGAATAAGATATGTTTGATAAATTTGCAATCGAAAATACCAATAACGCATTTAAAAACAAAACCCAATAACAAAGTAATGAGAACAATCAGAAAAACTGTGTTGAGCATGATGCTCCTGTTGGCTGGTATGACAGCCTCAGCCCAGGAAACTCAATTCCTGAGTAACAACCATTGCCTCTATCGTATTCACCAGAGTGAGAAATATCTCCTGATACCTGTTCAGGAGAGTGCCGAACTGAGTCATGTCAAGGTGATAGCCAACAACCAGCAGTTGAAGACTTTTAATGTCCGCCTTGCCAATACGCACGTAGATTATTACGTGCCTCTCGACTTGGAGGCTTACAAGAGCCAGAAGGGACTGATGCTCGATATTCATGTCGACGGACAGGCTCGTAACGATGGCGGTATTGCCAACTTCGGATGCTGGAAGGGAATGAAGTTCTCCGACATCTTCGACATGAAGAACCGTGAGCAGTATCGTCCTCTCTATCATCATACTCCTGCCTATGGCTGGATGAACGACCCTAATGGTATGTTCTATAAGGATGGCGTGTGGCACCTTTATTTCCAGTACAATCCCTATGGATCGCAGTGGGAAAATATGACATGGGGACATTCTACCTCTACCGATTTGGTAAATTGGAAGTTCGAGGGTGAAGCTATCGAGCCAGATGTGATAGGAACGATATTCAGCGGCTCTGCTGTTGTCGACAAGAAGAATACCGCTGGCTTCGGCGAGGGTGCTGTCGTAGCTCTCTATACCTCGGCTGGTGAGAACCAGACCCAGAGCATGGCCTACAGTACTGACAACGGAAAGACTTTCACCAAGTATGAGGGCAATCCTGTCATCACAAGTAACGTGCCCGACTTCCGTGACCCACATATGTTCTGGAATGAGGATATTAAGAAATGGAATATGATTCTTGCTGCCGGTCAGCAGATGAACATCTATTCTTCTGACAACCTGAAAGACTGGACTTACGAGAGCTCTTTCGGTGCAGAGTACGGCAATCATGGCGGTGTGTGGGAATGCCCAGACCTGATGAAATTGAAGGTTCGCGGCACCGACAAGGAGAAGTGGATGCTTCTCTGCAACATCAATCCTGGCGGTCCTTTCGGCGGTTCTGCCACACAATACTTCATTGGTGAGTTCGACGGACACAAGTTTACTTGCGAGAGCAAGCCCGAGGTCACCAAGTGGATGGACTATGGCAAGGATCATTATGCCACCGTCACTTTCGACAATGCTCCCGACGGACGCCGTGTGGCAATAGCATGGATGAGCAACTGGCAGTACGCCAATCAGGTTCCTACCCAGCAGTACCGTTCTGCCAATTCTATAGCCCGCGATTTAGGACTCTTCGAGTACAAGGGCGAGACCTATTGCAGTGTGACTCCTTCTCCCGAGATGACAGCTGCACGCAGCAAGAAGACATCAAAGGCTCTCTCAGAGGCTTGCGAGGCTGTGGTCAATGTGAAAGGCAATGCCACTATCACCCTGAGCAACGACAAGGGCGAGAAGGTGGTGATGACCTATAATGCCAAGGCTGAGACTTTCGAGATGGACCGTACAAAGAGCGGCAAGACCGACTTCAGCAACGAGTTTGCTGCTGTCACTAAGGCTCCTACCTATGGAAAGATTAGCCAGTTCAGAATCTTCATCGACAAGAGCAGCGTCGAGGTCTTGGATGCTGAGGGCAAGATGGCGATGACCAACCTCGTGTTCCCAAGCAAACCCTATAATAAGATTGTTGTGAAAGGAAAGAGAAAGGGTAAGTATCAAGTTTACAAACTTGGAAAATAACAGCTAATATTCACTTCAAAAAAAATAACAAACAAGATATGAATAAGTCTATGAAATTGACCCTTATCCCTGTGATGCTTTGTTTCTTCGCAATGGGATTTGTGGATTTGGTGGGTATAGCCTCCAACTATGTGAAAGAAGACCTCAACCTGAATGATGCTACAGCCAACCTGTTCCCATCATTGGTTTTCTTCTGGTTCCTGATTTTCTCTGTGCCCACGGGCATGTTGATGAATAAGATAGGTCGTAAGAAGACCGTGCTGCTCTCACTCTTGGTGACAGTCATCTCTCTTCTTCTGCCTTTGTTTGGCGAAACCTTCGGCATCATGCTTGTATCGTTCTCCCTCTTGGGTATCGGTAATGCGCTGATGCAGACATCGCTCAATCCGCTGGTTTCTGCTGTTACATCCGGCAAGAACCTGGCTTCTACGCTTACCTTCGGACAGTTTGTCAAGGCCATCGCTTCCTTTATGGCTCCATATATTGCCATGTGGGGTGCAGTGGCAAGCATTCCTGAGTTTGGATTGGGCTGGCGTGTGCTCTTCCCCATCTATATGATTATCGGTGTGTGCGCAACGCTGTTCCTGGCAGGAACTCCTATTGAGGAGGAGAAGACCGAGGGCAAGGCCTCTGGCTTTGTTGACTGCTTGGCTCTCTTGGGCAAGCCTATCGTGCTGCTTTCCTTCATCGGCATCATGTGTCATGTAGGTATCGACGTGGGCACCAACACCACCGCTCCAAAGATTCTGATGGAGCGTCTGGGCTGGACACTCAACGAGGCTGCCTTTGCCACATCGCTCTACTTCATCTTCCGTACCATCGGATGTTTCACAGGCACCGTCTTCCTTCGTATGATGAAGCCCCGTGTGTTCTTCACCATCAGCATCGTGATGATGGCGCTGAGTATGGCAGGCCTCTTCTTCGGCGAGAGCAAGATGATGCTCTATATTGCCATTGCCCTCGTGGGTTACGGCAACTCCAATGTGTTCTCCATCATCTTCTCGCAGGCTCTTCTCTCTGTACCCGAGAAGAAGAACGAGGTGAGCGGTCTGATGATCATGGGCTTGTTTGGCGGTACGGTATTCCCACTCATTATGGGTGTTGCCAGCGATGCCATCGGACAGATCGGTGCCGTATTGGTGATGGCAGTAGGTGTGCTCTATCTGTTCTCATATATTAATAAGGTGAAGATGTAAACTTCTGAACTTGCAAAACTTGAATTAAAAAACAAAGATTATGAAAATAGAAGATTTGGATAAGAAATATTGTGTAGGTTTGGGCGAGATCCTTTTCGATGTTCTGCCTACAGGTTCTCAGTTGGGTGGCGCTCCTGCCAATTTCGCCTATCATGCCGGTCAGCATGGCTTGCATTCTGTAGCAGTCAGTGCCGTAGGCAGCGACTTGCTGGGCGACGAGGCTCTCAGATTGTTGGACGATAAGCACCTCAAGTACGTGATGCCACGTGTGGACTTCCCTACAGGAACCGTACAGGTAGAGCTCGATGCAGAGGGTGTTCCTACTTATGACATCAAGGAAGGTGTGGCATGGGACAACATCCCCTTCACCGACGATATCAAGGAGGTGGCTGCCAATGCCGGAGCTGTATGCTGGGGCTCTTTGGCTCAGCGCAACGAGGTAAGCCGCAAGTCTATCTATCAGTTCCTCGACCATACTCCCGAGGACTGCCTGAAGGTTTTCGACATCAACCTGCGTCAGAACTTCTACACCAAAGAAGTGATTTGTGAGAGTTTGAAGCGTTGCAATGTCTTGAAGATCAACGATGAGGAATTGATTACCATCGGCCGTCTCTTCGGTTATCCCGGTCTTGACATCGAGAACAAGTGCTGGCTCATCCTCGGTAAGTACAATCTCGACATGCTCGTGCTCACCTGTGGTGTGAACGGCAGCTATGTCTTTGCTCCAGGCTTCAATTCGTTCCAGGAAACTCCTAAGGTAGAGGTTGCCGATACGGTTGGAGCAGGCGACAGTTTCACTGGTACTTTCTGTGCCAGCATTTTGAAGGGCAAGAGCATTGCCGAGGCTCACAAGCTGGCAGTAGAGGTAAGTGCATACGTGTGCACCCAGCATGGTGCCATGCCTGTGCTTCCTGAGAAATATACGAAGTAAGTTTCGTTTTTAGTATTTGGTAGTTGATATTTTGATAAAGGACTTCGCTTTACCTGGTCTGTGATGACCAAGGGCGGCGAAGTCCTTTTTGTGTGTCTTTGCTATTAAAAGATATTAATTTTTGTTTGCCTTATTTGTGGGTTTTCATTTTTGTTTATATTTTTGCATATTGCTACTGTGTAAACAAAAACGATACAAAAATGAAAACCGGAAAGAAGCACATTATATTATATGTAGTCCTTTTGTTGCTCGTCTTAGTGTCCTGTTCCGACAGGCGCACAGTGATAGGTGTGTCCCAATGTAGCGACGACATTTGGCGCCAGAAGGTGAACCGCGAAATTAAGATTGGGCAGTATCAGTATAGGAATGTGGACGTGGTCTTTGCCTCTGCCGACAACAATGGGCAGCGCCAGGCCCGGCAGATAGACAGTTTGGTGAAAACCAAGGTCGACCTCTTGGTGGTGGCTCCCAGTGATGTCAAGACTGTTGCGCCAGCGATAGAGCGTGCCTACCGTGCCGGTATTCCCGTCATTCTTTACGACCGCATGATAGAGTCTACCCACTATACTGCCTATATCGGAACCGACAATGTGGCGATAGGCAAGGAGGTGGCTGATTATCTGGCACACCAACTGCAGGGCAGGGGAACGGTTGTTGAGATAACGGGCGAGCGTGGCTCCACACCTGTTGCCGACCGTCATCGCGGATTTATGCAGGGCATGAAAGCCTTTCCGCAGATACAGGTGGTGACGTTGGAAGGCGACTGGAACCTGGCTGGCGCCAAGAAGTTGATGCGTCAGTATATGGATGCAGGCAAGCCTGTTGATGCAGTCTTCGGACATAATGATGCCGAGGCTTGGGGTGCGCAGCAGGCAGCCAAGGAGAAGAACCGCGATAAGCAGATGCTCTTTGTGGGTATCGACGGACTGCCTGGTGAGAACCAGGGAGTAGACCTTGTGGACAAGGGCGTGATGACAGCCTCGTATATCTATCCTACCAAGGGCGAGGCCATCGTTCCCTTAGCGATGAACATTCTGCAGGGCAAGCCCTACAAGCGCATGAACTATTTTCAGTCGGCACTTGTCACAGCCGAGAATGCCAAGTTGATAGACATGCAGTATAAAGAGATAGAAGGCCAGACGGCCAACTTGAATGCCATCTATTCGAGCATTAATGACTATATGAAGATGTACCGATGGCAGAAGATCATCAGCATCCTGGCTGTTGCTGTGGTTGTGCTGCTGCTCATCATGATATTCTATCGTCGTAAAGTGCGTCGGGAAAAAGAGAAACTCAACAAGCAGCGCAAGCAGATGGCAGACGAAAAGATAGCCTTCTTTACCAATGCCAGCCATCAGTTGCGTACGCCCCTTACCTTAGTATCAGGACCTTTAAGCCAACTGATGAAGGATGACAACTACACCGATGAACAGAAGATGCTACTGCAGGTGGTGTCGCGCAACGTGGGACAGTTGGAAACCTTGACCGCCGATGTGCTCAACTTCAAAGATCAGGTAGATGTGATGAACCAGGCTTCGACGGATGAGGCTTCCGAGAAGGAACTCTCTCAGCATGTGCTTCGCGACAGTCGCCATCAGATGTTGTTGCAACAAGATGTAGAGGAACTCTCCACCATCCTTGTTGTAGATGATAATGAAGATATTCGCACCTATTTACGTGTTTTGCTTTCTGATCATTACTACGTCATCGAAGCCTCAGATGGTCAAAATGGTTTACGTCTGGCCAAGGAGAGTGTGCCCGACCTGATCGTCAGCGATGTGATGATGCCTGTGATGGACGGACTCACCTTCTGTTCGAAGATCAAGGAGGATGAGGTAACCAGTCATATTCCTGTTATATTGCTCACCGCTCGCAGTGAGGAGTCACAGCGTATCGAAGGGTATGAGCATGGAGCCGATGCCTATCTCACCAAACCTTTCAGTGCCCATCTGCTATTGGCTCGTATCTCCAACTTATTGCAAGCTCGTCGACAGAGAAAAAATATGGATGCAAAGAACGTGCTTTCGGCAGAGTTTATACAGGCTGAGGCACCAGGAGAGCGGATGTTCTTAGAACGGTTTAAGAAGGTTGCTAAGTCGCATATAGGAAATGCCAACCTACGTATGGACGACTTAGGCTCCGAACTAAGTCTTAGCAAGGCGCAGATGTATCGCAAGGTAAAGGCATTGACAGGAAAGACTCCTGCAGAGGTGCTTCGCGAAATGCGTATGCAAAAAGCCTATTCGCTCCTGAAGCAAACCGACAAGACCATCAGTGAGGTGGCTGCCGAGGTGGGCTTTGCCATTCCTGGTTACTTCTCAGCTTGTTTCAAGAAGCAGTTCGGCATCAACCCGACAGAGTTGAGAGACTGACAGGACTTCTCTCTCAACTTCCTTCTAACTTCTTTTATAACCCTGCTATTCCAACTTGTGCTGATTATTCTATCTCTCTGAAAAACAGAAGTCATATAAATGAACGAAATACTATAAAATAGTTGCATGTAACATAATTGCCATGTGATGAACGATTTTTTCTCTGTTGTCAATAAGGGATTTGCTATCTTTGCTGCCAGAAATTTGAATAAACAATAAATAGAATTACTATTAACAAAACCTTTATTTACATGGAGAAAATGAAAACTCTCTTGATGAGCATCTGCTTGTTGCTCGTCAGTACGGTATCATTCGCCCAGGTCGAAGAGGCAAGTGGAAATGTTACCGACAACAGTGGAGAACCAGTTATTGGTGCCACTGTCACCGTAGTGGGGGGGGCAAGGAAATGCAGGTACTGTTACTGATATTGATGGTAACTTTACGGTGCAGGTTCAGTCCGGTTCAAAACTTTCTATCTCTTTTATGGGGTATAAGACTCAGGTGGTGAAGGCTGCCAAGGGTCTGCGCATCGTTCTCGAAGAAGATGCCAAGTTGCTCAACGAGGTAGTCGTTACTGGTTATACCACTCAGCGCAAGGCCGATTTGACTGGTGCAGTTTCTGTGATGAATATGAAGGAGCCTGTCAGTG
>OKRX01001774.1_pt1 | contig 15256 bp, 18 predicted proteins | sample 1601241 | NCBI WGS metagenome assembly OKRX01 (sample SAMEA3541500, study PRJEB24748) | human gut metagenome | biome: human gut; feature: human-associated habitat; material: faeces | place: China | collected 2012
AAAAAAGCCGTAACTGCTCCGCAAGTTTGTATGGGAATTGCTTTGGGTTCAGATAGTGCTCGCGCCAGTAGTCAAGGACCCCCTCTTCTTTCATAATGTCGAGATTGAGCGTCCATGCGTAACGGCCTGCAAGATACTCCGGGTAGACGTCGAGCTTTTTTGCTATCTGATCCAGCAATTCGGGACGTATTGTTCCCGACTTCACCGCTCGAAGTATGGTTTTCTCTGTTCTGTCAATGTCGCTATCAGCACCTAGCTTACGTATGCTCGAGTTAAGTCTGTGTATCACCCACTTGAACCATTCGGGGTCTATTTTCTCTCCAAAAGCAGCAGGCTCTGTACTGTTCATTTTGTCTCCTTTGGTGCGGACATTTTGGTGCTCTAATGGCTCTTCATAGAATGCAATATCTCGTTTACCATGCATTATGTGATTACAAAGCACGGACATCAAGCCGTGTAATCAATGCAAACAACAACGGACTTCATGCGAGTCTGAGAGTGGAGAACCAACAATGGCAACTAGCACGTTGACGCCGCATTACGAGGACAATGACATGGACTACGGGGATCTCGCCGACTTTGCCAGACAGAGCCTGGATAGGGCCATGGACGCCAATCGCTCTATCGCCATGCGCCAGATGGAAGTCCTGAATATGCAAGCCGACGAGACGCAGGCCCTGCTCCAGAGCGGCAATCTGACCAACGAACAGTTCGATAAGGTCATGCAGGAGGCTGAGAAGATTCGACAGGCAATGTCCGACACCACGACGAAGCAGTATAGGTCGAATTTTGAGTTGGTTGTGGGCACTTGTGCCGTGCTGTTCTTCGGAGGTCTGTTTTTTACGCTTCGCGCCGCTTAGCCGGCATGTATGAGGGGTGATTAATCCATTGTCCCTCATACATGTTTTCATGCCGAGATGTTGCACTCCAACGTGCTTGCAGCATCTATGCGGAAGTGCGCGTGTTCCGTCTTGCTGCTGGCCCACACCGTGCCATATCCGACGACAAGTTCCTCACTGGGAAAGACGGTCGCAACTCTATCGTCCGCCTTCATCGCTATGTATCTCAATGGTGAGGCTCAAATTGTTACTCATCGCTGCCTTTGTCATCAATCTCGCGCAGACGCAAAAGCCAGCGTTTTACGCTTCCGTCTTCAAAGAAGCCGAGCAGAGCTCCGTCGCAGAAACGCTCTGCTCTCACGGCTCCGAGCAGAAGCGCCATCACCGCTTGGCCGTCGAGTTCCGATACATCTGCCCCAGACATTGCCTGGCTGCCTCACTCGAGTCCGTTGCGTTCAGGTATGTCGCGGTAATGCGTGAGCTCGTACTCGGGATGCTCGTCGACGAAGTCGTAGATTGCTTGTTCAACGTCAGCAACCGTCGTTCCGTAATTCACGTAGGGCATCTTGATTGGGTCGTCCATGGTGCCCTTGCTCTCTCGGTCTACAACCCAGTTGCCAAATCCCTCGGCATTCTTAATCGCAGGCAGATGTTTTGTCAGGCTCTCAAACATAAGTCGCCTCTTTTGAGAAATGAGCTTCAGCAATACCGTCGAGCTGCGAACGTATTGTCTCGAAGGGCTGGTTCAGGTCCAATGTCCTCACGCTTATCTGGTTACCGCTCATCTGATACACACCATCAGGCTGCACGTCTTCGTCGGTCTTGGCGTAGAGCAGCATGCCCGACACGCTATGCTGCTCGTGAGTGCTGGCGAGCTCCGCTTCCTTGTTCTTCACGTAGGTGAAGATCTGGTATAGGTTGCCGGAGTGGACGCTTTGCTTGCCGAACTGCTGTTGCGTCGTGTGACTGTAGTACTTCGCGTCGACGATGAGGACGGCCCTGCCTCGTGTGAGCGTTATGTCGGTGTGCATGGCGGGGAGCATGTCATCGAAGTTGTCGTCGAGCGCCCAGCTGATGTACGGCGCCCCCGCGGAAAGCTCTGGGTGCTCACGTCTGTAGTACTCGAGGATGAACTTCTCGTACAGGTGGCTCATTCGCTGCTCGTCGAGGAAGTCCATCATGCGGAGACCCCCGCTCTCCCGCGTCTGGAGAAGGCCCTTCACGACCAGCCAGCACACGTTCATGAGCATGCGATAAGTCTGGTTGTTCCGGTCGAAGCGCATGTGCCAGTCTTCGCCCGAAAGGTTCACGTCTTCCACGTCCACGAAGTACGGAAGCAGCCGTCTAAGTGCCTTCTTGCGCGCCTTGTCGATGTCCGAACGAATCAAGAGCATGATCGTCGCCTTGAGGATGCGGTTCATGCGCGTGTCCGTGCTGAACTCGTCGTAGCTGCAAACCAGCTGCCTGCGCAGAATCGAGCGCGTCTTCAAGGACTCGGACAGCTCAATCTTGCCCCTCGGTGAGGAGAGCATTTCCTTGCGGTCGACGTACTCTCGGCCAAGGCCGCGCTTGAGCTGCAGGCTCACGCCCCGTGACAGTATCTCGGCGAGGAGGTCGGCGGTGTTGTCGAACTCCTCGGCTGCGATGCCGCGGTAGCCCTGCCCTTGCAGCGTCTGGAACGCATAGGTGAGCATGTGGTAGATGTTCTGTATCCGGATCACCGGATTGACCTGCGCAACTTGCCGGCCCACTCGTCGACCTTGGTAGGCTCGTCGAACCAGTACTCGCGCAACATCGGCACGAGCTCGTAGTTGACGATTGCCGAGAGTTTATCGTCCGTTACGTCGTCCGGGGACATGCGGCAGAAGTAGCTATGGCCGATGCAGAAGCCGTCTCCCAGCGACTCGTCGGACGCGATCGCCTCGTTCAGCTTCACGACGCAGGCGATGAGCCTATCGAACTTCTCGCTGGCAAGTCCCTCCTGATAGGCGATGAAGCTCTCCGTGTCGAAGGCGGGACGGAGGTCGAAGAACGCGAAGCGGCGGCGCAGGGCGTAGTCGAGCATGGCGAGCGAGCGGTCCGCTGTGTTCATCATTCCAATGAGGTATACGTTGCTCGGGACGTAGAACAGCTCGTGCGAGTAGAGGAGCTGCAGCGTGTTCCTGGGCCCGCGCTTGTCGTTCTCGATGAGCATGAACAGCTCGCCGAAGATCTTCGAGAGGTTGCCACGGTTGATTTCGTCGATGATGAAGAAGTAGTCGTTGTCAGAATCGTCCTTCGCATTCTTGCAGAAGTTGTAGAACGCGCCCTTCTCGAGGTCGAAGCCCTGCGCGTTCGGGCGGAACCCCTCTATGAAGTCCTCGTAGCTGTAGCTCTGGTGGAACTGCACCATCATCACACGCTCGGCGTCCTTCACGCCCATCATGGAGTAGGCCAGGCGCTTTGCGGCGAAGGTCTTGCCTACGCCTGGGGCACCCTGCAGGATGATGTTCTTCTTCGCGCGCAGGACGTTGACGAGGGTCCTGTAGTACTCGCCGTCCATGTAGACCTCCGAGAGGAAGTCCTCGGACGTGTACGCTGGGTATTCAACCTCCTCCGTGTCTTCTTCGACTTCGCCGCCCTCGTTCTCGAAGAACGAGTTGAGCTTCTCAACGAGGTCGGGATAGGCGGTGATGTCCGTCAGGGTCTTCACGGCGAGGAAGTCTTCCGTGTGCCACTCTCCTCTGTTCGTCCAGCGTACCCTGCGGATGTTCGGATAGGAGTCGCCATTTTCGTCGAATTGGTAATCCCCCTCAACGATGCCGCGACCAATAATTACGCTGCGGCCCCGCTTAGCAAAGACAACGTCGCCCGGCTTGATTTCGCGCGAGAACTGCCAGAGCGCGAGCGCGGAGTTCTTCTGCGAGTACTTGCTACTGTACAGGGTGCGCAGGTTCTTGCGGATGTCTTCCTTGCTGGCGTATTTCTCGACGTCGCCGAGCTTGCTCCAGCCGACGCCCATTACGCCACGTGCGTAGAAGTCATCCCATCTCGCGGCACCGTCTCCCGGGGAGTAGGTCCAGTAATGTGTGGTCTTGACCCCCTCGTCTCCAAGGGAATTTTCTTCCGCCTTCTCGGCTGCAGCCTTCTCGGCAGCCTTCCGCTCCTGGTTGACGCGTTCGGACTCCACGAAGGCGGCAGCCGTCAGCGAGGGGAAGTCTGCATACGAGCACTCTTCGCTTCCGAGCTCCGACTTGATGGTGTCGCAAATGTCGAGGTAGCGATCTCCGTCATGAACTGGCGAGTCCTTCTCCTTTGGCGCTATGCCGGCAATGGTGGAGCCAGCCTTTGCCACGTCGGCCATGAACCAACGGTTGCGCGAGTCCAGGCTGATGAAGTTGTAGGGCCTCGCCCAGTAGAGGCCCATGGTGAGCTTCCAGCCAAGTGTGAACTGGATGACGGCGGTATCGAATGCCTCGACGAAGACCTTCCGGGTTTCCTCGTTGTCGTCGGCGGCCAGTGCAAGTTCGGCCTCGAAAACATGCCAAAGGTTGTCGATGTCATTCTCGCCGCGCCGGTCGTCGTTGGCGAAGGCATAGAAGGTCGCGTTGAGGTTGTTGAGCACGGGGATGCCCTCGAAGTCCGTGGGCTGATCTGCCCCAATGTCGAACACCTCGGCGATGCCGGCGATGATCTTTTGCCGGTTTGCGTCTGTGATGCCCTTGTTGAAGAGGCCGAAGACGGTGAACGGATCGATGTCTTGGAGCTCATCTGCCTCAAGCTTAGGGAGACTCATCCCGATCGATTCATAGACAGTTGCTAGCTTGTTTATCAAATCGTCGCGCCTGTCTCGATAGGTCAGCAGCTTGTCAGATAACTCTTCATAAAAGCTAATCCAAGTAAATTTTGTGCTGGTCATTATAGTCACTGCCTATCTTTTGCCTCTGCCAAGGCGCCTTGCTTTCAATGTCTTTCCATATGCGTCTACATGCGCGACAGGTATCTTTATCGAATCTAAGTACACCAACGAGTATCTCTGCATCAATGTAATCCAACGCTTCGTCGATATTGCGCCCATTTCTTACTACTCCGTCAATTATGCTGATAACGTTTCTTTTTAGCTCGGGATTAATGTTCAATAGACCGGTATTGAGAACAGGGATATTGCCAACTTTCTTGGGCAGAATCTCAAGCACACCGCCCCCACAGCTTCTGCCGTAAAGCTCCGTGAATGCGAACGCAATGCTGTTGTAATAGGCGATAATAGAACAGACGTTTGATAAAATAATTTAGTATCAGATAGCGGGCACGGTTTCAATCGAATCCGTGCCCGCTGCTGTATGTGTGTCCTTGCACGCCCAATATGCGCCGTAAAAGCCGTCTTCTTCAACGTCAAAGTGAATGCGCTTCATTTTTGTCTCTCAAAATCTTATTTTCACGATTTGCATTTTCATCCCGTTGTCACCGACCCTTGCGAGAAACCGGAAAAAGCCGCTGACAGAAGGGTCCCTCAAATCGTTGTAGCCCAGCATATAGCCGCGACTTGTGACCTGCAGACGGCTGTCCCACGTGCCGATTTCCTTGGCGGCATCCGAAACCGCAAAATATGCCCCCACATCCTTGATTTTTGCAGTCTTAAGCCATGTTTTTGCGATCATCTTTACTGCCGTCCGATTGGCAGCATCAAAGACCAGCACACCGCCGGGGAAAGCGTCCGCCATCCCCCGCACCAGTTCCCGGACCTGCTGGGTCAGGAAGTAATAGAACACCCCGGAGGCAAAGAACACCGCCCCGCCGGAGGCATCGATTTTGCCAAACCATGCGGTGTCTTTCAGGTCGCAGGGGATATTTTGTTCCCGATCCCCGGCGGGCAGTAGCTGCTGCCGCAAGGCGATCACATCCGGGAAGTCCAGATTGTAGATCTTGCATCTACCGTTGTCGCAGGTTCTGCCGGTGTTGTCCAGCCCGCAGCCCAGATTGACCACCGCCGCATTGGGGTGGCCTTTCAGGTAATCCCGCACCTCGAAAGCAAGATCACTCTGCCGTGTGGCCACCTCGAGCGCACCAAAGCGCTGCATCAGGCTGCGGGAGTTTTTCTCTGCCTCTGAAAAGTCGTAGTCGATCTGGTCGAGCAGACGAACCGCTGTTTCATCCCTGTAAAGGTTTGGGTACAGCTCCGTACACAGCTTCCGGGAATACAGCGGGAGGATCAGCGCCTCCTGAACGGTGTTTTTCTCAATTTTACATTTCATAGGTTTCTTCCTCAGTGAATAAAAACTGTCACAATTGCCGCCAGCACAGCCGCTATGACCGTCATGCCTATCGCCATGTGCGGGATGGATGCAAAAATGCCCGTGCTTGATGCCCTTACTTCCGCGCCGTGACGCAGAGCCACTTTTTCTTTTTGTGTATCTGCACCTCGTGAAAACCCGCCTGCTCCAGACATGCCTTTAATTCGATGTCCTTGTAGATGGTCATGCCGCTGATGATTTGCGTCCACCTCTCGTCCATGTCCGTATCGCCATTGCTCTCGTTGCAGATAAGAATTGTCCCGCCTGGCTTCAGCGTCCGCCAGACCTCACGGAAGCATCGGGGCAAATCAGGCCAAAAATAGACGGTCTCAAAGGCCGTGACAGCATCGAAGTAGCTATTCTCAAACGCCATATCCGCCACACTGCCTTGCAGAACGGCGCAACGCCCCTCCTGGATTGCAGTTCGGTTGAGCTTTCTAGCCTTCTCCACGCTGACGGGCGAATAGTCGATGCCCTTGACGACGCCATGCGGGCATTTTTTCAGCAGCCGTTTTATGTTCGCCCCGCCGCCGCAGCCGCAATCCAGCACCTTGGCGTTTGGCGCAAGCCGTAGAAATCGAAGTCCCCACCGCGCCACAGGGCTGTGGCCCAGATTCATCATGGCAACCATAAGTTTTCCGCCGAGGCCCACGGGCTTGCGGGTGTTTTCAAAGAACGACATCTGGCTCCTCCGATTTTGTGCATTCCGCATAGGTCAACGGGAACGAGGCCTTCAGCACCGCGCTTTTCTGCACCGTCCAGCCGTTTTGACGCAGGAAACGCAGGTATTCCTCGCTTGTCCACCTGCTGTGGAGGGGGAATCCCGCCATACTCATGAAAAAGGCTTTTGCCTTGCCGGAAACCGAGTTCCCCGCGTGGGTGAAGGTTGGCGCAATGAGCACGCCGTCGTCCTCCAGCACCCGCCTGATTTCTTGCAGGGCCTTTTCCGGATGCGGCACTATGTGAAGCGCGTTGGACGCGATCACCACTTCGAAGGACTTCTGCGCATAGGGCAGGCGGAACATATCTTGTACGGAAAAGTGCAGTTTTGCGGATTGATTGCCCCGTTTCGCTTCAAGGATCATCTTTGCAGAAGCGTCCGTAGCCTCGATGTGCGCCGCCGCATTCACGATGCTCTTTGCGATAAGCCCCGTGCCGGTGGCAACCTCCAGTACGGTTTTTGCTTCCACTACCGGCCGGATCAGCCCATACATCTTCTCATACGCCGCCCGGTCGTTTCGCATGAAACGGTCGTACCGACTGGCATTCTTGTCCCAGAAACCCTTGCGTTCATGCATGGCTGTCGCCCCCAAACAGTTAGAGCTATCTAACTATAACACACGAATCATGAAGTAAGATAAGGCTAACCTTATTTTCTTGGCTAAGACGTATCTCTTCGGTTTTCGCTTATAACGGCGCGAGTCAGATACTAGGCTGAAGCTGAAGAAGGAGCTTGGCGGACAGGTAGGTCGATACCGGTTCCCGGAACGGTGATCCAGCCAATTACACCAGGGCTCTAGTCATGCAGGTAAATCCAATCCATGACGGGAAATAGGTCCTTTTCTCTAGTTCGACGTCTTTCGGAGCTTGACGATTTGGACTGATGGAGGCGAGAAGTTCCTCACCGCGCCAATACCAGACGATTGCGCTATAGGCATCTCTCCGACCCTTTGAATCACCCCTTTTCACGCTATCCGCTACGAACCCCGGTGGAACCAGGGAGTGATTGAAGGGGCGACCTGCGATTTTGCGAATCAATTGAGTCATTCCCTAAATCGCGAATCAAGGGCCTGATTCGCCCAAATTGTGCACGAATCAGCCCTTGGGCGGCACGATGCGACACGCATCGACAACACTCGGACTGGATTAGTCACTGAGCGGGATTAACGGGAACTTGCTTCTGAACTCGCGTTTTGATACCGTCGAGTACCGCCTGATGCTGTTTCGGCGTCGCCACAGAGCAAAGCCACCAGCGAAATAACGGGAATAACAGTCTCTGGACCCTCTGGTTCGGAGGCTTTCTTTTTCGTTCTGCTCGGAAAGAGCCCCTTGCCAAAGCCCCTTGAGCATCGGGTGGCATTATTGAGCGTGGGCGTTATCGTAGGTATCTTTGATTTCTTCTGGCAAATTGTCGGGAATCAGCGCCTTCACTCTATCCTCGTTGCCATCTTGGATTGCCTGCTCGTAGTACCAGCATTTGAACTTCAACATATCCAGCGCACGGTTCATGTTTGCGATCTCCGACTCCATGTGGGCCTTCCGCTCCTCGAACATGGCCTTGCGTTTGGGATATGTCGATGGGCCCTCCGAACACCATTCCATGAACAGCCGGATGTCCTTGATCTCCATCCCAGCCTTCTTCAGGCATTCGATGACCCGAAGCGCCTCGAGTTCCGTATCGCCGAATCGGCGAATGCCGGACGTCCGCTCCAATTCCGGAAACAATCCCTGTTTGTCGTAATACCGCAGCGTGGAAACGGGCAGACTGAACATCTCCGCTACCTGTCCGATTGTGTACATGGTCCCTCCGGACGAATCTCGAATTTACTCCTTGACCTAAAGTTAGGTTTATGTATTACCTTTATTTTCGTCAATATATATAAGGAGTGCAAGGGGTATTCCGTAATGAGCAAAACGGTTTTGATAGTCTCTTCAAGCCCTCGAAAGGATGGCAATTCCGAGACGTTGGCGGATGCTTTCGCCAATGGCGCGCGGGAAGCAGGCCACAGCGTGGAGACCGTGCACCTGCGCGAGAAGCAGCTCGGCTTCTGCAAGGGCTGTCTTGCCTGCCTAAAGCTGGGGCACTGCGTCATCCAAGACGATGCCGTGGAAATTGCCGCCAAGATGCACGATGCGGATGTGTTGGTGTTCGCAACGCCCGTCTACTACTACAGCGTTTGCGGCCAGCTCAAGACCATGCTGGACCGCGCCAACCCGCTCTTCGGCTCCGATTACGCATTCACCGAGGCGTATCTGCTGGCGACGGCGGCGGAGGACGGGCGCTCGACCTTCGACGGCGCGAAGAAGGCAGTGCAGGGATGGGTTGACTGCTTCCCCCGCTGCACGCTTGCCGGAACGGTATTCGCCGGCGGCGTGAACGGTGTGGGCGATATCGCCGGGCATCCCGCTCTGGAGCAGGCGCAACGAATGGGCATGGAAATCTAGGCGCGGCTTAGCCGCGCGAAAGCAGTTTGTACTCAAAACCATCGGCAGGAGGAATCAAACATGACGATTAAGCAGACGGCGGGCAGAGATGCCCTGGGGGAGTTCGCTCCCAAATTCGCACAGCTCAATGACGACGTGCTGTTCGGCGAGGTATGGAGCCGGGAGGGCGAGCTCTCCTTGCGCGACCGCAGCGTGGTGACGGTGGTGGCCCTAATGGCGCAGGGACTGACGGACTCTTCGTTCAAATATCACCTGACGTCCGCGAAGAACAACGGCGTGACCAGGGCGGAGATAGCGGAAATCCTTACGCACGCGGCGTTTTACGCGGGTTGGCCCAAGGCATGGGCGGCCTTCCGCATGGCGAAGGAGGTCTGGGTGGACGACGATGCCGCCGACGCAAAGGCTCAGCACCAAAACGAGATGGTTTTCCCCATCGGTGCCCCCAACGACGCCTTCGCGAAGTTCTTTATCGGTCAAAGCTACCTCGCGCCCCTTTCCACCGAGCAGGTTGGCGTCTACAACGTGACGTTTGAGCCTGGCTGCCGCAACAACTGGCATATCCATCACGCCAAAAGCGGTGGCGGACAGATCCTCGTCTGCGTGGCTGGTCGAGGGTTTTACCAGGAGTGGGGCAAGCCGGCACAGGAGCTGCACCCCGGCGACGTGGTCAACATCGCCCCGGGAGTGAAGCACTGGCACGGCGCCGCGCCCGACAGCTGGTTCTCCCATCTGGCGCTGGAGGTTCCGGGCGAGGATGGCTCTAGCGAGTGGCTGGAGCCTGTGGACGACGACGCGTACCTTAAAGCGACCAACAAGGAGGCTTAAGCACCGTCGCCCGTCCGCGTCACCGAGAGCAGCGTGCTCAAATCGGCCTGAATCGCCTCTTCCTTGCTCCCGAGCTGCAATGGGGCTGAGTCGCCCGTGATGTTGACGCTCAACAGGTGCGCATCCGGCAGCTTCGCGGCCATGCTCCAGAACGGGAGCGTGATGATACCAGGGGTCATTTCGCCCACGCCGAGCTCCAGCAACAGCACGCGGCCGTTGCTGCGCTCGCGCACAAAGCGCTCGTGTCGCTCGAGGTTCTCGCGCGAAGGCCGGGGCCATATCGCCATCAACGAGAATCGTCTCGCACGAAGTATCGGGCGCCATGGCCTGGCTGTAGTTGAACGCGGTGTACGTGATGTGTTCGCAGGCGTTTGCGATCTGAGCGAGCATGCGCTTTATGACGCCGTTGCGCAATTCCACGCCCAGTTCAAGGAAAAGAATCTTCTGATGCGCGTGCGCATCGAACCAGTCGGTTACCTTGCGGTACCGCTCTTTGTCCACAACGTTCAGGGAAATCTCGCGGTCAACCGCCTGCTCGGTTGGAGGCGAGGGCCCGAGTTCGCCCACGCCCAGGAGCTGCTCAGCGCCTATTCCGAAGGGGGCATGCGAGCGGTATCGGCTCGTCACGATTTCCGTAGTTGATCTTGACTGTGGACTCCTTACAAGTCTTGCTCGAGATCGAGCGGAGGCTGGGCCCTGCCGAATCGGAGCTATGGCGACCAAAAATGTTGCCAGAAGACGCCGTCGACGCTGTTTGCGATGGGGCAGAGCTCGATGGCGGTTCGGCACAATCTGTTTCGTCGGTTTCGCGGGGCGTTGATGGCGTGAAGACGACCGTTGGAAAAAGCTCATTTCCGTGGGGAAGAAACTTCTCGGTGAGTAAAGCTCATCGGAGCGGGGATAGAGCTTTGTCTGCGGGGTACGGAATGCTGGCTAGCGGTTGCGACGCCTTGTTGCAGAAATGCCAACTGCCGCAACTACAGCACCGGCAACACTCAGGGCAGCTGCCATCGCGCCGTTGTCGCCCGTCGCGGGTAGGGTGGTCCCGGCTGGTTTAACCGCCGCTACTACCTTGGTGGAAACGGGACTTGCCGTGGGCTTTTTTGCTTTGGGCTGCGGTGTGGGCTCGGGCTTGGCTTCCGGTTCGGGTTTGGAACCGCTCGTATCGGTTGCAATCAAGTGCACGTCACTGTCGAAGACGTAACGGATGTAGTAATCGTGCCGCGTCTCGTGCATAATCCCCTGCCCGCTGTCGAAGTCACGGTCAACGTGTGTGCCAAGGTAGGTTGAGCTGTTGAGATTCAGCCTGTAAGGGATTTGGTCGTCGGCGTAACTGCCTGTAAAGACTACGGTTGCTCTAACGTGATTGTCGATCATGGTCAGGGCAATAGAGACGCTGGCCTCTTTGGGGTTCTCGGTTTTTATAAGGCTTTCGGTATCGGTGTCGATCTTGAAGAGATGGACGGTGTCGTTAAGCCCGTAGATGAAGTCCTCGGGTTTGTCAGGAAAATCGTATACAAGAGCCTCGTTCTGGACCAACTCGAAAGCAGGGGGTAGCTCCAAATCGTAGTAATGATCGACGACGGTGGTTGCTGTGAGGCTGCCTTCCGCGTTGACTTCGTCGCAGGTGATGGGTGCTGCGACATCGGGTTCGGGCATTTCGGCCGCCAGTGCTGCGCAGGGTAGCAAAAAGTGCCCTGCCATAAGAATGCTTACTCCGAAGGCGACGACTCTGGTGCGTGCATGAAGCTTGACGTTGCGGATAGACAGGCCAGTGCGTTTGTTATGGGTTTGCGGTGCAACATGCTGTCCATACATAAGGCGCTCCTTGTTCGTAGGCCGGTTTCCGTGGATCTATATTGCGCCTACCCGATTCGGCCAGGCCCATACACGCGAACGCTCACGCGAGCAGGAGAAAGCTCTAGTTAATTTTCCCACAGTCGACACTTTGCGGCCAACGATTTACTGTTCAATTCTCGGAGAGAGAATCAAGACAGTTAACGAGTTGTCAGGCAATGAGATTGTGTCTAGAGAGCACGAACAAGAGATGCGGTCTGCGGACGACTGAATAGCTCCATCCGTTTTGTTTACAACGAAATGTGTGCCGCGCGCCTGCGGCATGAAGGAGGGAGAATCCTATGAATATCGTTGTGTTGAGCGGCGGCCCGCGTAAGGGCGCCAATACCGACACCATGGTCGAGGCCTTTGCCGAGACCGCGCAGGAGAAGGCCGCCATCGACCGCCTGTACGCCTTCGGTGCCACGGGTTTCCCGTTCACCAAGACGGCCCTTTTGCTCGATAGCCATAGCGAGGGCGTCTATGATGCGGCGATCGCTATGTACAAGTCGGCCTGCGCGTACTGCAAGTGGGCGGACCAGGGCACTGTCATCATCAGCGGTATGACCGAGCGCGACAGCATGGCATCCTCGCCCAAGCTGGAAGAGGTGTGCGAGCTCGCTCGCAAGCTGGCCTAAGGACAAGAAGAGCGCATGGTAATCAGCACTAGCGGAAATGCTTGCTGTCCTTATCAAGAGGATTGCTGATTGCCATGCGTCGATGCTGACATTTTCTTTTGCAACTTTTGCTATTTTTTGCAAGTTTTGCTATCAGCTGTAGCCGGCCTTTATCTGAGGAACGCTCCTTGATTTATTGCTTATCGTTGGTAACTGTCACGGTCGAAATGTCTTCGCGGCAGCCGATCGGCCCTCGTCGAGCTCCTTCAGTCGGGAGAGGCAGCGGTCCAGAAACCCGCTCCTGGCTTGCGCGGCAAGGAGTCCGTCGCAGAAGCGGTCGCCACGAACGCACCACGTGATGCATGCACGTATCAGGTCAATGTCCCCATGGTCGATGTCGCAGCTGTCTATGCCTTCCGAGGTGTCGATGCTATGGCGTTCAAGCGTCTCGAAGTAGCTGGTGTCCGCGAACCCGTCCAGTTCATAGAAATCGTCGACGAAATCCTCGAGTCCGAGCGTCCCGCCCCCAAGCTCGACATTCATGTTTCTGTCCGCCAGCTTGCCAGCGTACTTGGTTAGTCTTTCGAACATTTTCGCTCCTTAGCTCAAAAGTCCGTTGTCGCCCAGGTAGTCCACGAAGGCATTGATGATCCGTGCCGTGCGAGTCGCGATGTCTATTTCGGTGAAGTCTCCCATGACTTGTGTCAGGCGCTTGAGTTCCGCGATCTTTGTTCCGGCTTTGCGCTTGCCATTGCCGTCGGTGTATCCCTCATAGTACTTGCGCTTGTCGCAGAATCTGTAGTCGGCAGCGCGGATGTTCACACGCTTCTCGAGCAGTGCCTTGTTACCCAGCGCCTCCAGGTCGGATTGGTCGACAAGCGGGTCTACTTCGTTGCGCTTCTTGGCATAGATGTGCTCAATTTCGAGCGTGGTGTCTAGGTCCATGAGCGGTTGATTTGGGTCTGCGTACGCCCACCAAGTGAGCATGGACTTCGTTATGGGCCTGCCATTGGTGAATACGTAGGTTCGGAATCGTTCGGCAATATTCGCGCGATCGAAGTGGTGGTTGGGAAACTCTACCGGGCGGTGCTCCACGATGTTGATCATCTCGGGATACACTGGCGAACGCAGCGCGTTCACGCCGGGACGCTCAATGGCGTAGGCAAAAATGAATGCCGTGATCTTGTTTAGAAAGCCGTAGAGTGCCTCGTCATCGAGGACACCTTTGCTGTCGCTGTTGGCAAGGAACCAGACGCTTAGCAGATAGGTCCACATGCCGTTGGGGGCGTAGTTCAGTACGAAGAGCCTGCGGAGCACGCGCTCACTGAACCCTTCCTGCGCGTCGACGCGTTTCCAGAACCTGAGCAGTGCCTCAAGATCGCCGAGCGTGGCGTCCTCCTTGAGCATGGCGTAACCATCGGCACCGAAGAAGTCGCGCAACGATGCGGTGGTCGTGTCGCGGATGCCTTTCTTCGCGCGGCGGTAGTACATGTAGCGCGTAAATAGCTCATCGGTTGGTGTGCCGCGCATGGGCCGGAAGATAGCGTTCGCTCCCTCCTCGAGCGCCTTCCAGCGACGGATGAACTCGTCCTTGCGCCCCGTGTCGGAATAATGCTTGTAGAACTGGCTCTTGAAGATGTCGGCATCCGAGAGAGGCAACCCTCGGTCGTTTAGAGTTGAGAAGATGCGTAGCGCGGTGTCCTGCGACTCTGCTTCAATGGGCAACAGTATCACATTGTTGATGACGCGTGTGGCCATGTAGACGGTGTAGGTGGGCCACTCGCTCACCAGTTGTTCAATTTTCCTCTGGAAGAAAGCGAAGTTGCGGGCATAAGCGCTCTTCCAGCCATCGCCTACGTTGCCCTCTCGTAAAATCTCGAGGAATTCATTCTTGTCGTTGTCCGATGCAACCTCGGAGTCGATTTTGAGGCGCTCCGTGTCGGGCTCGTCGAACTCGTCAGTCTTCCATACGCAACGGGCGATTGCCTCGCGCATTTTCACAGACTGCTTATCCTTCATGTTGGCGAACTTGTCGTAGAAGGCGCGGAGCAGCAGCATGATGGTAGTGAGGCGCTGCTGGCCGTCAATGATCTCGAGTTGGCCAGAGAGGTTCTTAAAGGTGACGATGGGCCCTAGGAAGTATTCGTCGTTCTCGCTGTCGAAGCGCTCGTAGTCATCGCCCGGAAAAGCGAACGCGAATAGGTCATCCCACAGCGTCGCGCATTCGTCCTCGCCCCAGGCGTAGGGCCTCTGGTAGTCGGGGATGAGGAAGTCCGATCGCTTATCGGTGAGAAGATCGCGAATCGACCGCTGATCGATGTTGAGCTTGGACATGAGCTGTACCTTCCGCGCAGGAAACAATCAAGATGGCATGGATTATATCGCCGAAGTCGTCATTCGCTCTATTGCTGCGAGCTACTGAATCTAGCAACCTCTGGCCAACCCTTACGGTTTCATGTCGTGATCCATATCGGCGCCGATTAATGCCCGTGATGCTTCTGCCTGCACCTTCTTTGGAGAGCGCGAACGGGAGATGCGATCTACAGACGACTGAATAGCTCCATCCGTTTTGGTTACAACAAAATGTGTGCCGCGCGCCTGCGGCATGAAAGAGGGAGAATCCTATGAATATCGTTGTGTTGAGCGGCGGCCCGCGTAAGGGCGCCAATACCGATACCATGGTCGAGGCGTTTGCCGAGACCGC
>OKRX01001783.1_pt1 | contig 15222 bp, 14 predicted proteins | sample 1601241 | NCBI WGS metagenome assembly OKRX01 (sample SAMEA3541500, study PRJEB24748) | human gut metagenome | biome: human gut; feature: human-associated habitat; material: faeces | place: China | collected 2012
TAGAGGTGCTTCCTGTAGCGGCACTTCACGGGGCGGGTATTGCCTATATCGCGGAGAGAGTGGAGGCACTTTTGCCTGATTCGCCTCCCTATTTTGAGGAGGATGCTCTCACGGATCGGCCGGCTCGCTTCTTTGTCTCGGAGATTATCAGGGAGAAGGTATTCCTATACTACCAAAAGGAGGTGCCCTATGCTACGGAGGTGGTGGTGCAGGAGTTTAAGGAGGAGGAAGAGCTCATCCGCATCTCTGCCAATATCTATGTGGAGAGGGAGTCGCAGAAGGGTATTTTGATAGGGCACAAAGGAGCAGCTATCAAGAAGCTGGGCACGATGGCAAGGCAAGATATTGAGCGATTCTTCGAGAAGAAGGTCTTCTTGCAGCTATTCGTGAAGGTAGAGAAGGAGTGGAGAAGTAGCGATAGGATGCTTCGCAACTTTGGATATAAACTAGACTAAGAAAAGAAAGAGAGGTATAAGACATGGCAAGTAATAATCTGGTAGCTATAGTGGGGCAACCCAATGTGGGGAAGTCGTCGCTATTCAATCGTCTCACTAAGAGCCGAACAGCTATCGTCACCGATGAGCCTGGCACTACGCGCGACCGCCAATATGGTAGGTCGGAGTGGAATGGCGTCACTTTTTCGGTGGTAGATACTGGTGGATGGGTGGAAAACTCGGATGATGTCTTTGAGGAGGAGATCAATCGACAAGTGGAAATCGCTATTGAGGAGGCCGATCTTATCCTTTTTATGGTAGATATTCAGGCGGGACTGGGTGACCTAGACCAGTCTGTGGCTCAGCTACTGCGGCAGACGAGCAAACCGGTATTGCTGGTGGCGAATAAGTCGGACAACTTTAATATGGAGGTGTATGCGGCGGAGTTTTACAAGCTGGGGCTGGGGGACCCAATTCCGATCTCTGCTATCAACGGCACGGGGACTGGCGAACTTCTTGACCTACTGGTGAAGTCGCTCCCTGAGACAAGTGAGGAGGCGGAAGAAGAACTGACTTACCCTCGAATTGCGGTGGTAGGCCGACCTAATGCTGGGAAGTCGTCGCTCATCAATGCCTTTCTAGGTGAGGAGCGACACATTGTCACCGACGTGGCTGGTACCACTCGCGACTCTATCTATACGCATTATAATAAGTTCGGTCACGAGTTTAGCCTTGTAGATACTGCCGGTATCCGTAAGCGGGGCAAGGTGAATGAGGATCTGGAGTACTACTCGGTGCTTCGGAGTATCCGTGCGATTGAAAATAGCGATGTCTGTATCTTGATGCTGGATGCGACAAAGGGAATTGAGGGGCAAGACCTCAATATATTCTCTATCATTCAACGGAATAAGAAGGGGCTAATCGTTTGTGTCAATAAGTGGGACTTGATAGAGGAGAAGAGCCAAAAGGTGATGAATGGATATATCGAAGCGATACGAGGGCGACTGGCCCCTTTCGTGGACTTCCCTATCTTATTTATCTCGGCTGTGGAGAAGCAACGCATCCTCAAGGTGCTAGACCTGGCTCAAGAGATATTCGACAAGCGAAAGAAACGCATCCCTACTGCCAAACTCAATAGCACGCTCCTCCCTATCATCGAGAAGACACCACCGCCAGCCAATAAGGGTAAGTACATCAAGATAAAGTATGTAACGATGCTCCCCAAGGTACAGGTACCTAGCTTCGTCTTTTTCTGTAACCTACCTCAGTGGGTCAAGGAACCTTATAAGCGCTTTCTGGAGAATCAAGTGCGTAGTAACTGGGACTTCTCCGGCACACCTATTAATATATTCATCAGAGATAAAAAGTAGCAACGGTGGCGATAGATAGGACAAGACAGAAGTTTATAGAGGTAGCTAGAGACCTCTTTGCTGAGCAAGGGTACCACGCCACGACCATGAATGCTATCGCCGTAGCAGCAGGCAAAGGGCGCCGGACGCTTTACAATTACTTCGGCACCAAGAGCGATGTCTACCTCGCCGTGATACAAGGCGAGCTACAAGTGCTCTATGAGGAGCTGAAGGAGTTTGTGGACCAGCCGATGAATGGGATAGCCAAGCTGATGCTCTTTATTGCGAAGCGAGAGCGGGCCGTCAATGAGGTGGTACAGCGTAATGGCACTCTGGAGGCAGAGTTCTTCAACGACATTGCCACGGTAGAGCGCGCTCGTATGCGGTTTGACGTACTAGAGCGTCGGCTGATACAGAAGATACTGACCGATGGGGTAGCAGATGGCTCCTTTAGGCATATAGATATCCGCACGAGCGCTGTGCTGATCCACGCTTGCCTTAAGGGGCTAGAGGTGCCTTTTATCCGCGGACAATTGGGACGTACAGAGAAGGCAGTGACACAGACCTACCGTGTGGTGCGGAGCTTACTAATGGAAGGATTACAAAAATAACAAGCAATAGACAGATGAATGAAATACTAAAAGGCAAAGTAGCCATCGTAACGGGAGGAAGTAGAGGAATCGGCAGAGCCATAGCTACCGAGCTGGCAAAGCTAGGTGCTGATATAGCCTTTACGGGGCGTTCGCTCAATGAAAATACCCGTAGCCTAGAGGAAGAGCTTAGTCAGCTCGGCATAAAGGTAAAGGCCTATGCCACCGACGCTGCCGACCACGACGCAGCTAAAGCTTTTGTAGAAGAGGTACTCAAAGAATTTGGCAAGATAGATATCCTAGTTAATAATGCCGGCATCACCAAAGATACCTTACTGATGCGCATGACCGAGGAGCAGTGGGACGATGTGCTTAGAGTCAATCTCAAGAGCGCCTTCAATCTCACTCAGGCGGTGACTATGCCGATGATGAAGGCACGCAGTGGTGCCATCATCAATATCTCCTCAGTCGTAGGCGTGACAGGCAATGCTGGGCAGGCCAATTATGCCGCCTCCAAGGCGGGGTTACTCGGATTTACCAAGTCAGTAGCCAAAGAGCTAGGCTCCAGAGGCATCCGAATCAATGCAGTAGCCCCCGGCTTTATCCGTACCGATATGACCGATGTGCTAGATGAAAAAGTGGTAGCAGAGTGGAGTAAGTCGATTGCCCTACATCGCCCTGGAGAGGCAAAAGAGGTAGCACAAGTGGTAGCCTTCCTCGCCTCCGATGCCGCCTCGTATATTACAGGCCAGACCATCAATGTCTGCGGAGGGATGGTGATGTAATTCACCTCCCCCGCTACCGTATGCCACGATAGTTTTAGCTGCCTACCATTCCGACTCGTTATGATCAGGTAACTATTCACTATTCACTCATTATGAAAAATAGACTTGTTCCACAGTTATTTAAGGATCTTAGGGACTATAATAAGGATACCTTTCTCAAAGACCTCACCGCTGGTATCATTGTAGGTGTGGTGGCACTTCCGCTTGCCATCGCCTTTGGTATTGCCAGTGGTGTATCTCCTACAGAGGGACTGATCACCGCCATCATCGGTGGCTTCCTAGTTTCCCTCCTTGGCGGAAGCAAAGTACAGATCGGAGGGCCCACCGGTGCCTTTATCGTCATCGTCTTCGGCATTATCCAGAAGCACGGTATCGATGGGCTAGCACTCGCCACCATAATGGCAGGGGTGATGCTAGTGCTTCTAGGTACTTTGCGGCTAGGGTCCTTGATAAAGTTTGTTCCCTACCCCATCATCGTCGGCTTCACCGCAGGTATCGCCGTCACCATCTTCACCACACAGGTCAAAGATCTATTTGGGCTACAAGTCAGCCAACTACCCGGCGACTTCCTTGGCAAATGGGAAGCCTATATCAGCGCTTTTGGCACCACCTCCTGGGTCGCCCTCTTATTTGGTATCGTTGCCATCGCCATCATCGTATTAGTCCCGAAGATCAATAAAAACCTACCCAGCTCCCTCATCGCTCTCATCGTCCTCACCCTTGTGAGCGTACTCCTCGGCTACCTCGGCTTCGCTCGACCAGAGAATATCGGAGACCGCTATACCATTGAAGCAGGGTTGCCTAGCCTCGTGATGCCAGTGGTGAGTATAGAGCGACTACAGCAGCTCTTTCCCGCCGCCTTTACCATCGCTATGCTAGGCGCCATTGAGAGCCTTCTCTCCGCCTCCGTTGCCGATGGTGTAATCGGGGCGAAGAGCGACTCCAATATGGAGCTCGTAGGTCAAGGTGTAGCCAATATCGTCGTCCCCTTCTTTGGAGGAATTCCAGTGACCGGTGCCATCGCCCGTACTATGACCAATATCAATAATGGTGGGCGCACTCCCATTGCCGGCATTATCCATGCAGTGGTATTGCTCCTGATATTACTGGTACTCTCCCCACTCACCAGCCATATTCCTATGGCAGTACTAGCCGGCGTACTGGTAGTAGTCTCCTACAATATGAGTGGTTGGCGCTCCTTCATCGCCATCTTCAAAGGGCCAAAAGGCGACTCCCTCGTGATGGTCATCACCTTCCTCCTCACCGTATTGATAGACCTCACCGTAGCAATAGGTATCGGCATGGTACTTGCCATTCTGATCCTGCTAAAGCGGGTGCTAGATGCTTCAGAAATCAATCTGATCGACGACAAGAATAGGCACCCAGAGTCCATCAAACTCGATCTCCCAAAATGCGTAGAAGTGTACGAAATCGAGGGGCCATTCTTCTTCGGCATCGCCAATAGATTTGATGAGACGATGCGGAATATGCCTGGCGATCCACACGTGCGGATCATCCGAATGCGTATGGTACCCTTTGTGGATACCACTGCTATACACAACCTCACCACCATGATCCAGCTACACAAGGAGTCCCGCACACAGATCATACTTAGTGGTGTACAACCAGCCGTATTAGAGACCCTCCGACAAGGGGGTGTAGTAGAGCTACTTGGTGAGGAAAACGTAACCCCACACATATCACTAGCAGTGGAGCGAGCTATGGACTTCCTCAAGACCCACTACCCCCACGACTACGAGCAATGGACCAAGAAGCATGCAGATAGGTAATATAGATCTAGGCTACCGCCCACTATTCCTCGCCCCGATGGAAGACGTCACCGACGCCTCCTTCAGGCTACTGGCACGTGAATTCGGTGCCAGCATCGTCGTAACAGAGTTTGTCAATGCCGATGCCATCGTCCGCTCCGTCCCTAGCACCCTTCGGAAGATGGAGGTAGCGGATGAAGAGCGACCAGTAGCGATACAGCTCTATGGCCGCGACCCCCAGACCATGGCAGAGGCAGCTAAAGTAGCAGAAGAGGCAAGGCCTGAGCTGATCGACCTCAACTTCGGATGCCCCGTGAAGAAAGTGGCAGGCAAAGGAGCTGGTGCAGGAATGCTACGTGATATTCCACTGATGCTGGAGATCATTCGCTCCGTAGCAAAAGCGGTAGAGCTACCCGTCACCGTCAAGACGCGACTTGGCTGGGATAGCGACCATATCATCATCGAGGAACTAGCAGAGCAGATCCAAGAGGCAGGGGCCCAAGCCCTCACTATCCACGGCCGTACCCGAAGCCAGATGTACAAGGGTGAAGCCGATTGGGCTCCCATCGCCCGAGTGAAGCAAAACCCCAATATCGTCATACCTATCATCGGCAATGGAGATGTGACGAGTGGTGAGATAGCCCTCCAGAGGTTCGAGACCACAGGAGTAGATGCAGTAATGATAGGCAGAGGGGCTATCGGTCAGCCCTGGATCTTTGAGGAGATGAGGGCACGCCTCGACGGTAAAGAAGTACCGCAACACACCACAGAGTGGTACGTAGAGGTGCTTAAGCGAATGCTACACGAGAGTATCGTTAAGTGCCAGAACGAACTCAAAGGCATCCTCCACTTCCGCCGACATCTTGCCATTACCCCCCTATTCAAAGGGATTCCCGACTTCAAGAGCCACCGTGTAGCAATGCTCCGCACCAATACCGAAGTAGAGCTCCTACAACTCATAGACCAAGCAACAGAGATGATTCCACAAGAGAAATAGGCTAGGTCTCTTTGCATGACATGTAACCTATTGTAATTCAAGCCTGTGCCCAATCGATTGCCGAGTTACAAACTCAGCAATCACGGAGTTACAAACTAAGTAAATGCGGAGTTACAAACTAAGCAAATGCGGAGTTACAAACTAAGCAAATGCGGAGTTACAAACTCGACAAATGCTAAGTTGCGATCTCGTCAAAACGATTGATATAACACCCTGTATATTAGGACATTATAGCTCCTACAAGACATCCCTATATTTCCTTAATGAGACTATTAACAGTCTCATTGTCTTTAAGCGGATACGTGTCGGAGTGGCGAAAACGCTCCTCGGCCGAGGTCTTTCTTCGTACAACATTCTCAATTTGGGATAGCTATTTATCGTCGTAGTGCCCTAATACAGAAATAACAAGGACAACTAGCTCCTCATCTATAATAAGATAAACGATCCTATTTTTCTTATCTAACTTACGCGACCAGACCTCTTTATCCCTGAAATACTTCAGTCGTTCAGGCTGGCCTATTCCCTCCCTCGGATTTACTTCCAGCTCATTAAATATCTGGACAAGTTTTTTAAGGATGTTCTTTTGACCATTCCTAATAAGTTTCTTGTAGTCTCTTTCAGCATCTTTAGTCAGTTTGATATTCATCGCCGATGCACTAGAGGTTGGCTATTTCTTTTAGTTCTTTAGCTGTATAGCTAATTGTCTCACCTGCTTCATACTCTTCGATAGCAGATTGCACCATTTCCTCTAGCTCAGCTTTGCTAAATACCTTATCGCTATTTGAGACCGGCACAATACGAAATGAACCATAATCACGAGTCGTCAAAACTAAGTCCAAACCGTCAAGTGCTTTTTTCAAGTACTTTCCTTGCTTCTCTCTAAAATCTCTTGCACTAATAGTTATCATAGCCCCTTTTCTAGTATGTACCAACTTGGTATCCAATGCAAATATACAAGGAAAAGGTGATACTAGCAAAGTATTTACAGGACCTGACACTGGAAAGATATTTGCTAGGTCGGGTTATTTCACGTAACTTTGCGGAAAGTGTAGCAGAGCTACTTATATTTCTTAACTCGCAAGGGGTGCTAAAGGCAAATTGCTTTGGCTGAGAAGAGACCCTCCAACCTGTACGGATAATGCCGGCGTAGGGATGCAAATAGGCGAGCGTTAGTCGATGGACTTGCCTTTCTCTTATCTTCCGTTATCCACCTCCTCGAGAGTTAGCTAGATAAAAGTATCAGCTCGAAGCATTTATTTTATCAAATACAAATTGGATAATAGATAATGAGAAGTATGAAACAATTGAGATCTACCGTGGCAGCGCTATTGCTAGGTGCTTTGCCATTAGTTGCCTTCTCGCAAGAGAAGGTGGAGATGAGTGGAGATCTGGAGACGGTGGTGGTACTAGGTACGCGCCCCGGTGAAAGGGTTCCTATCACCAAGCAAAAGATAGGGGTAAAGAAGCTACAGCAGCAGACCACGGCGTGGGATATTCCTTCCCTTCTGAAGGGTACTCCTTCGCTCGTCACTACTAATGAGAGTGGTGTCTTTGGTGGCTATACCTACTTTACGGTTCGTGGCGTGGATCCCACCCGTGTCAATATCACAGTCAATGGTGTGCCGGTAAATGACTCAGAGAGCCAGACGGTCTTCTGGGCCAATATGCCCGACTTTGGTTCGCGTCTGAAGGATATCGTGATTGTCCGCGGTGCTGGAGCCTCCTCTTTCGGGGCTGGTGCCTTTGGAGCGACGATGGATATGCAGAGTGCCGACCCTAGCTCAAAGGCGGGAGGAAGCCTAAGTACCCACTGGGGCTCGTACGGGCTAAACCGCAATAGAGTGGCCCTAGAGAGTGGTCAGCTATCTAGTGGCTGGAGGATTGGGGGCAACCTCTCTCATATTCGCAGCAATGGGTACGTAGATCGCTCGGGCACCGAGGGATTGGGCTACCTAGCCCAAGCGCTGTATCAAGGCAACTACTATAGCTTCCGCCTGATCCACCACCGTGGAATTCAGAAGACAGGGATTGCGTGGAATGGTTTGGAACCTAAGCATGAGAAGGCCTTTGGCCGTCGCTTCAATTCGGCAGGGTGGATGAATGTCAAGGAGAAAGATGCCAGCAAGCATCAGTTTTACAATAACAACGACAACTACGACCAACAGCATACCTACGCTATCTTCCGCCACTACCCTTTGCCCAACCTTAAGTACGACATCACCCTTCACTACACTCGTGGCAAAGGCTTTACCCACGAGTACCGCACCGGGCGGAAGCTAAGAGAGTATGGGCTATTACCCGCTTCGGACAAATCCAAGGGAACGCTCATCAGAGAGAAGTACCTCGACAATCACTTCTTTGGTGGGATATTCAATATCGGTTACTCTCTGGATCACCTCCGCCTTTCAGGAGGTTTGGCTGCCAATCGCTACATTGGCGACCACTATGGACTAATCCCTTACGTAGAGGATAAGTCGATTGAGTACACGCCTAATCAGGAGTATTATCGCAATCACTCCACCCGTACCGATGCCTCCATTTACCTAAAGGGGGAGCTGGACCTCTCCTATGAGGTAATGCTCTATGCCGATGTGATGTATCGCCACGTCTATGCCGTGATGAATGGCACTACCGATAAGTGGAGCAAACATGATAAAAAGTTGGATCAGCTCAACTACCACTTACCTTACAACTTCTTTCTCCCAAAGGTGGGCATTCAGTATCGCCCCAATTATCGGACTTCTCTCTACCTCTCGCTAGCGACTGCTGGCAAGGAGCCAAATCGCAAGGCCTATACCGAGAGCAAGGAGTACGATGCCGATGGCAATGAGATTATGCCCCGCCCTGAGTATATGCTAGACCTAGAGCTGGGAGGCAACTGGAATAATGGGGAGAACCTCAGCCTATTTGCCAATCTCTACGGAATGTACTACAAGGATCAATTGGTGCAAAATGGCAAAACGAGTGATGTGGGCGAGCCACTCCTTATGAATGTACCTAAGAGCTACCGTGCTGGTGCAGAGCTAGGATTTACCTGGGCCATCACCCCTCAGCTCACGCTATCGGCCAATGGAACCCTCTCTCGCAATAGAGTGGTGGAGATGACGCTGGTAGAGGATAATTATACGACCGAGGAAAAAGAGGTGACCCGGCTCAAGGGAACTCCTCTCTCTAAGAGCCCAGAGCTACTATTCAATCACTCGCTCACTTGGTCGCCAATTGAACGCCTCTCTTTGGCACTCAGTGGCAACTACGTAGGCAAGCAATATCTCGATAACTCGGGCTTTGAGAACCGCTCTATCCCACACTACTATACAGGTCAATTCATGGCCAACTATCTGCAGCCATTCAGCAATGGGCAGACCCTAGCGCTTCAGCTACAGGTGCTCAACCTCTACAATAGCAGCTACGTGACCAATGGCTTTGGCGGGAGCTATGTAGAAGTAGTGGATGGGAAAGTGGAGCATAAGGCATGGGCTTCTTACTTCCCTGCCGCACCACTTCACTTCGTAGTAGGTGCTACCCTCACCTTCTAAGCTACGATCCCTAATACATATAAAGGACCTCCTCACGGGGGTCCTTTAATTATTTGTGCCACGTCACTTGAAGGAAGACCTCAGCAGAAGCTTCCTTTTCTCTTATCCTATATACTGGAGAATAGGTAGGAAATTGGTAAGTTTGTACTCTAATAGCAATATTCATAACCAACATATTGGATGAGTCAGACGAAAAGTCCTGCGGTGTGGGTGCCGACGGTTTACTTTGCGATGGGACTTCCGATGGTTCTGCTATCGGATGTATCGCTCTTAATGTTTAAGGACCTCGGCATCTCCGACGGTCAGATCACTTTCTGGGCTTCGCTCCTTACCTTGCCTTGGAGCTTGAAACCCCTTTTCAGTCCGGTGATGGAGATATTTGGCACCAAGAAGCAATATGTGGTGCTTACGGAGCTGGTCTCGGCAGTGGTGCTGGGGCTGATCTTTGCGGGACTAGGGATTAAGGACTTTTTTCCCGTGACCATTGCTTTGATGGCGCTTATGGCGATCAGTGGGTCGATGCACGATATTGCGGGTGACGGCACCTATATGCAACACCTAAGTCAGAAGCAACAGAGCCAATACATTGGTTGGCAGGGTGCAGCCTACAACATTGCCAAGATCTTTGCCCGTGGCGCCTTGGTTTACCTCGTTGGTAGCCTCTCCAAGGGCTATGGAGTACTATGGGCGTGGCGAGCTGTCTTTGTACTGGCTGGGGTGATCATGCTACTCGTGGCTATTTATCACTTAGTGCTATTGCCTGGGCAGATGAGGGAGCCTAAGGAGGAGCAGGAGCCCCGGTCACTCTCCGATGCGATGAAGAGTTTTGTGGAGATCTTTATCAGTTTCTTTGGGAAGAGATATATCTGGTTTTACCTACTCTTTATCCTCCTCTACCGTCTTACGGAGGGGTTTGCGATAAAGATTGCACCGCTCTTCCTCAAAGCTGAGGTAGCGGAAGGTGGTATCGGCCTTACCAATGAGCAGTTTGGAGTCATCTACGGCACGGCTGGCACGGTAGCCTTTATCATAGGCAGCATACTGAGTGGCTACTTCATCAGTCACTACGGACTTCGGAGGGTACTCTTTTTGGTAGCTTTGATATTCAATGTCCCCTTTGTGGTCTACTTCCTGCTCGCTTACTTCCAACCTGAGAGCCTCGGCTGGGTCGCTGGGGGGATCACGCTAGAGTACTTCGGATATGGCTTCGGCTTTGTGGGGCTCAACCTCTTTATGATGCAGCAGGTGGCACCTGGACCACACCAGATGGCTCACTATGCGATAGGCACTAGTCTGATGAATCTGAGTGTGATGCTCCCGGGTATGGTGAGTGGCTTTATCAGTGACCAAGTGGGATATGAGCTATTTTTCCTTATCGCTCTAGTGGTAGCTATTCCGGGGCTCATTTGTGCCTACAAGGTGCCCTTTACCTACGATGAGGAGGGCAATAAAATATAAGTACACTTTTAATGAATCAATAAAAATATATGGGTATAAAGATTGAAGGGCAAGCAATGCCCAATATGCCGTGGGAGGAAAGACCAAATGGATCGAAAGAGGTGCTTTGGCGCTATAGCCAAAACCCTGTGATAGGACGCTATGAGACACCCCATAGCAATAGCATATTCAATAGTGCTGTGGTGCCTTATAAGGATGGCTTTGCAGGGGTCTTTAGGGTGGATGATAAGAACCGCCGTATGCGTCTGCACGTAGGCTTTAGTAAGGATGGTATCCAATGGGATATCCGCCCCGAGAAGATCGAATTCTCCTGCCCCGACCCTGAGATAGGCGAGTGGGTCTATGGCTACGACCCTCGTGTGGTAGAGATGGAGGGCAAGTATTATGTCACCTGGTGCAATGGCTACCACGGTCCTACAATAGGAGTGGCGTGGACGGAAGACTTTGAGACCTTCCATCAGCTAGAGAATGCCTATCTACCTTTCAATAGGAATGGGGTGCTATTCCCTCGTAAGATCAATGGCAACTACGCAATGCTCTCTCGTCCGAGCGACAATGGGCATACCGCTTTCGGCGATATCTTCTATAGCGAATCTCCTGATATGGTCTTCTGGGGTAAGCACCGACACGTGATGGCGCCTGCACCTTTTGAGGTGAGCGCTTGGCAATGCCTAAAGGTGGGTGCCGGACCAATCCCTATCGAGACCAGTGAGGGGTGGTTACTGATTTACCACGGAGTATTGAGGAGCTGCAATGGATATGTCTATGCCTTTGGTAGCGCACTACTGGATAAGGAGCAACCATGGAAGATGATCGCCCGCAGTGGAGAGTATCTCATCAGTCCGCTTGAGCAGTATGAGTGCATGGGCGATGTACCGAATGTCACCTTCCCTTGTGCAGCGATCCACGATGCGGAGACAGGTCGAATTGCTATCTACTACGGTTGTGCCGATAGCGTCACAGGACTCGCCTTCGGCTATATTGATGAGATCATTCAATTCACTAAGGAGACCAACATTCTTTAATGATACAGAACGGACTAAGTCGCAAAGACTTTGAGATTATGGCACCTGTAGGCAGCTGGGAGTCGCTCCACGCTGCACTACAAGGTGGTGCCGATGCAGTTTACTTCGGCATCGAAGGGCTCAATATGCGGGCAAGAAGTGCCAAGACCTTCGACACCCACGACATGGAGGAGATTGTAAAGATCTGCGACGCAAAAGGGGTGAAGAGCTACCTCACAGTCAATACGATCATCTACGATGGTGATATGGCGCTACTCCACGAGATTGTAGACTCCGCCAAAGCGGCTGGTATCTCGGCCATCATTGCGAGCGATATTGCGGCGATGAGCTATGCCTTCGAGCAAGGTGTAGAGGTACATCTCTCCACACAGCTCAATATCACCAATGTGGAGGCACTACGCTTCTACGCTCACTTCGCCGACGTAGTAGTACTCGCTCGAGAGCTCAATCTCGACCAAGTAGATCACATCCACCAAGCGATTGTAGAGGAAGATATCCGAGGGCCAAGGGGCGAACTGGTACGGATAGAGATGTTTGCCCACGGCGCACTCTGTATGGCGGTGAGTGGCAAGTGCTACCTCAGCTTGCACGAGATGAATAGCAGTGCCAATCGTGGGGCGTGCAATCAGATCTGCCGACGCAGCTACCTAGTCAAAGATACCACTAGCGATATGGAGCTAGAGGTGGAGAACCAATATATAATGTCCCCCAAAGACCTCAAGACCATCCACTTTATGAATAAGATGATGGACGCTGGGGTGCGTGTCTTCAAGATAGAGGGGCGCGCCAGAGGACCAGAATACGTACGGACCGTATGCGAGTGCTACAATGAGGCGATCCTAGCCCACCTCGATGGGAGCTACACCGATGAGAAGATACGGAATTGGGACGAACGCCTCGCCACTGTCTTCAATCGAGGCTTTTGGGATGGCTACTACCTAGGCCAGCGAATGGGCGAGTGGACACATAAATACGGTTCTTCCGCCACAAGAGTCAAGACGCATGTCGGTCGGGTGATCAAGTACTTCTCCAAGCTAGGCGTGGCAGAGTTGGAGCTTGAGAGTGGACTAATTAAAGAGGGCGAAGAGCTCCTCATCACAGGCCCCACCACAGGAGCTATCTTCTTCCCCGCCAACGAGATGCGAGTGGCCGATAACATCGCTCCAGAGATTACAGAGAAAGGCCTACGCTTTAGCGTCAAAGTACCAGAGAAGGTTCGCCCAGGCGACCGCCTATACGTTATGAGAATAGTTGAAGAGAAAAGAAAAAGCAAGTTTTTATGAGCCAACAATTACCAGATAAAAAATACCTCTACCTCCTTGAGATGAAGGTGAGAGACTACGAGTGCGACCTCCAAGGGGTGGTCAACAATGCCAATTACCAGCACTATATGGAGCATGCCAGGCACGAGTTCCTAGAGAGCCTCGGCGATAACTTCGGACGGATGCACGACCTCGGCTACGACGCCTTTGTGGCGAGAGTAGAGATCGACTACAAGGTCTCCCTCAAGAGCGGTGACCGCTTTTGGGTAGGTCTCAACGTACACCGCGAAGGAGTACGCCTCGTCTTCGAGCAAGATGTCATTCGCCTTTCGGATAAAAAGATAGCCGCCCAGGGCAAAATCTCCGCCGTGCTAGTCCAGGACGGCAAATTGACACGTGGTGAATACTTCGACCAACTTCTAGCCAATATCCAGCCTTAAATGGAAAGCCCCCTACAATGCTCCCCCGAGCAGTTAGCACTGCTACAGCTCAGCCTTACCGAGGGGATAGGACCCGTCACCGCCAAAGCCCTCATAGAGGAATTGGGCTCAGCCCTAGCGGTGATATCAGCCACCCCCACAGAGCTAATGAAGCACCCCAATATCCGACCCAAGCTAGCACAGTTGCTACTCTCGGGCAATGGGGTAGAGCTGGCAAAGAGAGAGCTAGAGACGCTAGAAGAGCTACAACAGCGTGGGCACCCACTACAGCTCTACTTCCTTGGCGACGACACCTACCCACCCTACCTAGCACAGTGCTTCGATGCCCCATTAGTGCTTTACGTCAAAGGCACCATCCCCACAGCCCCCATGATCAGCTTCGTCGGCACCCGTAAGAATACCCACTACTCCATCGATGTACTCGAGTACCTTATGGAAGGGATAGCCACACTTCGCCCCGATATCACCATTGTAAGTGGTCTCGCCTACGGGGTAGATAAGTTGTCGCACCAAGCCGCCCTCAAGTATGGCCTCAAGAGCATCGGCGTAGTAGCCCATGGGCACTACACCCTCTACCCCAGCTCACACCGCAATCTAGCAGAGCAGATGATCGCCACAGGTGGTGGCATCGTCACCGAATACTCATACCACACACGGGCATTGCCCCAGCGCTTTGTCCAGCGCAATCGGATCGTCGCCGGCCTTTCCCTCGGCACCATAGTCGTAGAGAGTGCCGAGCGAGGAGGCTCACTCATCACCGCCAATATCGCCTTCGACTACGGCCACTCCGTATTTGCCACCCCCGGTCGCATCTTCGACCCCGCCTCCAAAGGGTGCAACAAACTGATAGCCCACCAAAAAGCCAGCATCATCACCACACCCGATAAGCTCCTCGACGAGCTCCAGCTCCTCCCCACACTCACCCCCAAAAGACTTCCCTTTGAGGAGGAGGAGGAGCAAGAGGTGACCAACCCAATCCTCATAGCCCTACGCACCTCAGATCACCTCACCCTCGAAGACCTTGCACTCCAGATAGGAGAGGATGTCCCCACCATCTCCGGCATGCTCTTTGAGCTAGAATTAAATGGGCAGATCCACTCACTCCCCGGGGGCAGATACTGCATCAAAAACCATTGAGACTATGAAAAGGCTCCACCGACTTCTACTCACCCTCACCACCCTAATAGCCCTTACCGCCTCCGCACAGACCAGCGATTGGTACGGCGATAAGTACTCCCTCTTCATCCACTACGGACTCTACTCCATCCCCGGTGGCGTCTTTCAGGGAGAGCCAGTCAAGAGAGGCTACTCAGAGCAGATACTCACCTTCGGCATCGGCTTTAGCGACTGGTACGAAGCATATGCCCAAGAGTTTGATGCCACAAAGTTCGATGCCCGAGCGATCGTCGCCTTGGCACAGAAAAGCGGTATGCGAAGCGTGGTGATGACCAGTAAGCACCACGACGGCTTCTGCCTATTTGACACCAAGACCACCGACTACAATGTGATGAATACCCCTGCCCAAAGAGACCTCATCGGCGAACTAGCAGAGGCGTGCCACCAAGCCGGGATCGGCT
>OKRX01001790.1_pt1 | contig 15153 bp, 15 predicted proteins | sample 1601241 | NCBI WGS metagenome assembly OKRX01 (sample SAMEA3541500, study PRJEB24748) | human gut metagenome | biome: human gut; feature: human-associated habitat; material: faeces | place: China | collected 2012
AGCCTGAATTTTCCTCAACAGCGACAGATTTCAGAGTCATCTTGAAAAATGTAAACTACAACATGTGCGGTGCTTCCGTACATGTTGCCGCACATGATACAGCACATGATGCCGCACATGATACATCTGTGATCAGCAAGCAAAACTTGCTATTGGAATTTTGTGCAGATCCTAAAAGTCGAGATGAAATGCAAGCATATATTGATGTTTCCAGCCGTTCTCACTTCAGCAAATATTACCTCAAGCCTTTATTATCTTCTGGTAAACTTGAAATGATGTTTCCAGACAAACCCAAAAGCAAAAACCAGAAATACACTACCGTTCATTCCAAATAACCAAGAAGCAGGGCATGCATTCTTTATTCCAACAACAGGATATGTCAATGAATTAAGACATATGTGGAAAGATATGAAGGAAGGTCAGTGATGACCTTCTTTTTTCTGTGTTACGGAACACTTGCAGAAAATCTTTTCTTGTAAGAATATAAAGAAAACCCCGAAAAACTTTGATTTTTCGGGGTTTGTTGTCTTCTCTTTTGTAAGTTCTCTTGATAAAAAAATTAACGTTTGCTGAACTGTGGTGCGCGACGAGCAGATTTAAGACCGTATTTCTTACGCTCTTTCATACGTGGGTCACGTGTAAGGTATCCAGCTTTCTTAAGAACTGGTCTGTACTCAGAATCTGCCTCAAGAAGTGCTCTGGCGATACCATGACGGATTGCTCCAGCCTGTCCTGTATATCCGCCACCTTTTACGTTAACGATTACATCAAATTTGTCTGCTGTCTCTGTAGCAACTAATGGCTGACGAACAACAACTTTTAATGTCTCAAGTCCAAGATACTCATCGATATCTCTTTTATTGATTGTAATATTACCTGTTCCTGGTACAAGGTAAACTCTTGCAACTGATTTTTTTCTTCTTCCTGTTCCGTAGAATTTTGCTTTAGCCACTGTAATGTCCTCCTTTCAACCTTTCCTTAAAATGTAAGCTCAACTGGCTTCTGAGCCTGCTGCTCATGATCCGGTCCAGCATATACATGAAGCTTCTTAATCATAGATCTTCCTAAAGGTCCTTTTGGAAGCATTCCTTTAACTGCGAGTTCGATAACCTTCTCTGGTTTCTTAGCCATCATCTCTGCTAATGTAGTCTCTTTCATTCCTCCTACATAATCAGAGTGATTGTAATAAATCTTCTGGTTCATCTTCTTACCTGTTACGTTAATCTTCTCAGCGTTAACAACGATTACATAATCACCGGTGTCAACGTGTGGTGTGAACTGAGGTTTGTTCTTACCTCTTAAAACCTTAGCAACTTCTGATGCAAGGCGTCCTAATGTATATCCTGTAGCGTCAACTACATACCATTTTCTTTCAATCTTATCTGGATTAGCCATATAAGTCTTCATGGAATTCCCTCCTGTAATTCTTTAACGTTTATTTTTTTTTTACTTCTCTATCGAAATCAACATGATTCCGGGGCTTTGGCCTCATGCTGTTTCTTCTTTTGCCATACTGTCATATTATATTATACTGACCCGTGTGTGTCAACCATTTTCAATACTTTTTTCGAACTTTTTTTACACCTCTTTCCTCATGTTTTCAGTCTCCGATTCTATCTCTTTTTTTATTTTCTGATATTTCTTTCTATTACTTCTATATCTTTCTTTTCACATTCATGGTATCATAGTTGGGAGGTTTTGACTCAATATCATAACTTATGCTTGATAAAATGCAAGAATTATTTTTTTCGCCAATGTCATTGCTATTTTTTCTTGGGGGAATTATTAATATGCAAAAGAAAATTGACCTGATAAATGGTCCTATTTTATCTTCACTTACAAAACTTGCTCTTCCTATCATGGCAACTTCGCTGATCCAGATGGCTTATAATATGATCGACATGATCTGGATTGGACGCCTGGGAAGTTCCGCTGTCGCTTCTGTCGGCGCTGCCGGCATGTATATGTGGCTTTCTAACGGACTTGTTACTTTAGCAAGAATGGGAGGTCAGGTTCACGTTGGTCATGCAGTTGGTGCCGGACGCACAGACTCTGCGGGGCGTTACGCCGCCACTACATTTCAGATGACACTTCTTCTCGGCGTTTTGTATGGGCTGGTATGTACGATTTTTTCCAAACCTTTGATTGCTTTCTTTCATTTGGCAAGCAGATCCGTTATAAATGATGCTGTCAGCTACCTGATGATTACATGTGGGCTTGTAATATTTTCATTCTTAAATCAGATATTTACCGGACTGTTTACTGCTATCGGAAATAGTCATCCCGCCTTTCTTTCTACCAGCGTAGGACTTGTTATCAACATCATTCTGGATCCGCTTCTGATTTTCGGGATCGGTCCATTTCCTGCATTAAAAGTTACGGGAGCAGCCATTGCGACGATCATTGCACAAATGGTTGTTACACTACTTTTTTTATTTTTTGCAAGCCAAGACCAGATTCTGTTTCACCATATTCATTTACTGCAAGCTCCAGATTCTAAGAAAGCTTCAGAAATTTTCCGTCTCGGGCTTCCTTCCTGTCTGCAGAGTCTTGTATTTACTGGCATTTCCATGACCATAGCAAGACTGGTTGCCGGATATGGTGATGCTGCAGTTGCCGTACAAAAAGTCGGTGCGCAGATTGAATCGATTTCCTGGATGACTTCAGATGGTTTTGCCTCTGCCGTCAATTCCTTTATCGCTCAGAATCATGGTGCCGGAAAAGAAGACAGAATCCATGCCGGATATCGGTCCGCTCTGAAAATCGTACTTCCGTGGGGGCTTTTCTGCACCATACTTTTGGTATGTTTTCCGACTCCGATTTTTAAGATTTTCATCACAGAACCCGATGTTATCCCGATGGGGATCAGCTACTTGATGATCCTTGGTTTTTCTCAATTATTTGCCAGCCTGGAGATTACAACCTCCGGTGCATTTTGTGGTTATGGCAGGACGCTGCCGCCTTCCATTACCGGAATTACTTTGAATCTGCTTCGAATCCCGATGGCACTTGCACTGACCGCAACGCCACTGGCACTTAGCGGAATCTGGTGGAGCATTTCCATTACTTCTATTTTAAAGGGCTTGATTCTATTTATCTGGTTCCAGCTTACTATGAAAAAGAAATAATATTACATAAAGAAAGAAGGCATAATTATGTGGACTTATAACAGTGTATTTTACCAAATTTATCCGATTGGTTTCTGTGGTGCTCCTGTGCACAATGACGGTGTAACGGTTCCCCGCATCCGCAAGATCATGGAATGGTCCGATTATCTAAAAGACCTCGGTGTGGATTCCATTTTATTAAATCCAATCTTTGATTCCGACAATCATGGATATGACACAAGAGATTTTCGAAAAATCGACTGCCGGCTTGGCACAAACGAAGATTTTTCAGATGTCTGCAAGGATTTGCATGATCACGATATCAAGATTGTACTGGACGGTGTGTTTAATCATGTCGGCCGTGGCTTTTGGGCATTTCGTGATGTTCAGGAAAAAAAATGGGACTCTCCATATAAGGATTGGTTCCACATTAGTTTTGATGGTAACAGTTGTTATAACGATGGTTTCTGGTATGAAGGATGGGAAGGACATTTTGAACTGGTCAAATTAAATCTCCAAAATCCGACAGTGGTCGATTATCTTTTGGACTGTGTCCGCTTCTGGATTGATACTTTTGACATCGATGGACTCAGGCTTGATGTTGCATACTGCCTGGACCGCGAATTTATGAAACGTCTGCGACAGTTCACTCATGAATTAAAGCCCGATTTTGCCTTGATTGGAGAAGTTCTTTTCGGAGATTATAACCAGATTGTCAATGATGAAATGCTTCACAGTTGCACGAATTACGAATGTTATAAAGGACTTTATTCCAGCTTCAATTGCATGAATCTTTTTGAAATCGCACATTCCCTGAACCGCCAGTTTGGACCAGAGGATTGGTGCATTTACCGCGGAAAGCATCTTATGACTTTTGCTGACAACCACGATGTCACAAGACTCGCCAGCATTCTGACTAACCCGGCACATATTCCGCTGGCATACGGTCTGCTTCTTGGTATGCCAGGCATACCATGCCTTTATTATGGAAGTGAATGGGGCGAAAAAGGCGAGAAAGCACCAGACAATGATTATGCACTTCGCCCATGTTTTGATGCACCGAAACCAAATGAACTCACAAAATTCATTAAAAAATTAATCCAGATTCGTCAAAACAGTGATGCACTCTGCAATGGCTCTTACCGAAATGTAGTGATCCAGAATCATCAACTCATATTCGAGCGCTGCTCAGAAAAAGAACGTATACTGGTCACTGTCAATGCATCTGACTCACCCTATACCGCATGGCATCAGGCATTGAATGGAACGGTCCATGACCTGATCAGTAATACAGAAATTCATATGGACGGAAAATTAGAAATTCCACCATATAGTACGATGTACTTGAAATTTTAATAAGTTCTGCCCTGCGTAAAATTGAATTGGGGATGTAGTCAATCATTGATCAGCTACATCCCCAATTCATGTGAGATAGGGTTATTTTACTGCCTTGAATGCTTCATCAAGGTCTTGGATAATATCGTCAATATTTTCAGTACCGATAGAAAGTCTGATAGTGTTTGGTTTGATTCCCTGGTCTAACAGTTCTTCTTCCGTGCACTGGCTATGTGTTGTTGTTGCCGGATGGATTACAAGTGATTTAACATCGGCTACATTTGCAAGGAGTGAGAAGAGCTCCAAATTATCGATAAAGTCTTTTGCTTTCTGTGCATCTCCTTTGATTTCGAATGTGAAGATAGATCCTCCACCGTTCGGGAAGTATTTCTTGTAAAGTTCCTGCTGCTCTGGATCTGTAGATACAGATGGGTGATTTACATGCTCTACCTGTGGATGGTTGTTCAAGTATTCTACAACTTTCAGTGCATTCTGTACATGACGCTCTACACGAAGTGAAAGTGTCTCAAGTCCCTGTAAGAACAGGAATGAATGGAATGGTGAAATTGTTGCACCTGTATCACGAAGCAGGATTGCACGGATCTTTGTAACAAATGCTGCGGCTCCAACTGCTTTTGTGAAGCTGATTCCGTGATAACTTGGGTTTGGTTCTGTCAGTGAAGGGAATTTTCCCGATGCTTCCCAGTCAAATTTTCCTCCGTCTACAATGACTCCACCGATTGTTGTTCCGTGTCCACCGATGAATTTTGTTGCGGAATGTACAACGATGTCAGCACCGTACTCGATTGGTCTTACAAGATAAGGTGTTGCAAATGTGTTGTCTACTACCAACGGTACTTTATGTGCATGTGCAATTTTTGCATATTTTTCTACATCTACTACATCTGAGTTCGGATTTCCAAGTGTCTCAATGAATAATGCTTTTGTATTTTCCTGGAATGCTGCCTCAACCTCTTCCTTATTAAAAATGTCAACAAATGTTGTTGTGATTCCATACTGTGGAAGTGTGTGCTCTAATAAGTTGAAGGATCCACCATAAATATTTTTAGCTGCTACGATGTGATCACCGTTCTGTGCCAGGTTCTCGATTGTGTATGAAATTGCGGCAGCTCCGGAAGCAACTGCAAGTGCTGCAACGCCACCTTCCAGTGCTGCGATTCTTTTTTCGAATACATCTTCTGTCGGGTTTGTCAGACGTCCGTAAATGTTACCAGCATCTGCCAGACCAAATCTTGCTGCTGCATGATCGCTGTTGCGGAATACATAAGATGATGTCTGGTAAATCGGAACTGCTCTTGCATCTGTAACCGGGTCCGGCTGCTCCTGTCCTACATGTAACTGCAATGTCTCAAATTTAAATTTTCTGTTCTCTCTTGTAATTTTTTCACTCATAATCCCTATCTCCTTTTCTTCTACTAAATCTCTATTCACCTTGCCAACAATCTCACTTGTTTTTTGGGTGTGTTTTTTGCAGATTGCTCTGCTATTTTCATTGTTTCTATCAAACACATTTCCTATCTGTTTGATAGGTATATAATAGCATGACAATTCCTACCTGTCTAATATGTAAAAAAGAAAGCCGGCTATAAGTAATTCCTATAGTCAGCTTCCTGTATCTTTCTCATATTTTCATCTTCACTTCTAGCTCTGCTTTTGATCCGCTTTTATATCTTCCACGCCACGGATGTCCATGCCCATAGCTTTGTATTTTCGGATTTCTTCCAGATATTTCTGTCCCAAAGGACTAAGCGCCACACCCTTTCGCTTCAGATAACCAATCGTCATATGCTCATTGGATTTCAGCTTCACTGCACAGTAATCTTCACCGTTGAGTCCCTCACATATAATGCCACAGCAAAGTGTGTATGCATTCAACCCTACCATGAGATTTAAAAGGGTCGCCCGGTCATTCGCCCGGATCAGGCGCTTGTATTCGTAAGTACTTAACACTTCCTCTGCAAAATAGAACGAATTATAATTCCCCTGCTCAAATGCAAGACACGGGTATTCTTCCAGTTCTTCTATGGAAATCTCTTCCTTATTTGCAAGAGGATGCCCTTTCCAAAGATAAACATAGACACCACAGTCCAAAATTGGATGAAATTCCAGATCAGACTCCTTAATCATCTTCGTCAATACCTTCTGATTAAAATCATTGATATAAATAATTCCTATCTCGCTGCGAAATTCCTTTACATCTTCAATGACTTCATATGTTTTCGTCTCACGGACCGCAAACTCGTACTCATCCATGCCAAACTGTCTGACCATTTCCACAAATGCATTAACTGCAAATGTATAATGCTGCATAGACACTCCGAATTTTTTCTTTACATTTTTACGTTCGATATAATGAGACTCAATCAGTTCATATTGTTCTACAACTTGTCTTGCGTATCCCAGAAATTCGATTCCTTCCTGGGTAACCGACACCCCTCGGTTGCTTCGCTTGAATAACTCTACTCCAATCTCTGTCTCCAGCTCTTTGACTGCCTGCGACAAACTTGGCTGCGAGATAAAAAGTGCTTTTGATGCCTCATTCATAGACCCGGTATCTGCAATTGTAATCACGTATCTTAACTGTGTCAGTGTCATATCTTACACTCCTGTCTTACGTTTTAGCCTTCTTTGCATATTGGGTTTTCAATGTCTTCATTTTTCATCAGATCTGCAAGAGTAAATCGATCCGTGTACTCTATGATCACATCCCAAAGACCTTCCCAAAACTTCACTGTCCTACACTGTTCATAATGTCCGCATGCATTTGGCTCATCTTCAATGCAGCCTACCGGAGCCAGACTGCCTTCTGCTGCCCGTAAAATCTCTCCAGCTGTATATTCTTCTGGTTTTTTTGCCAGCATATAACCACCGTTATTTCCACGAAAGCTCTTTACATATCCTGATTTCGTGAGAATCGGCATGATCTGCTCCATATATTTCAGTGTAATCCCCTGTCGCTTTGAAATATCTTTTAAGCGAATATATTCGCCTGTGTTATGCTCTGCAAGATCGATCATGATCCGCAATGCATATCTTCCTTTTGTTGAAATTTTCATTATTTCACCAGTACTTTCTCGATTTCTGCCATGTACATTATGTGGTAATCTTTCTCCGGATACCATCTCTCATCATTTTCCGGTGCATCAAAGCACTCTGGTTTCATTTCCTGATGATATAACTTCTTACATACAAAAATCATCTCTGCTTCTTCCACTCCTGTTGTTCCGTCGACCGGATAAGGATGAAGTCCGGCTGCCGCCCACTTATCCTCCACATCACGCCCACTGACTGTTCCACAGTAGTTCAGCGCTTTGCGCTCCTCCTCCGGGAGAAATGATAACGTAAAGCGATCCGTCTGATCTACAAATTCTTTTGTATAACGATTTGGGCGGATGTATGCAGTTGCAACATTCTTTCCCCACATAATACCAAGACCGCCCCAGCTTGCTGTCATCGTGTTTGACTTCTTCTCATCTCCTGCTGTAATCAGCATCCACTGTTTACTTATCTTCTTAAATGGGTTAAATTCAAGACTTTCAATTGGTACTTCATGAAATGCCATATTTCATTCACTCCTTTTATTCTTCAGTTCCATAAACCTGCACTTCTGCAATACAAGTGTCATTCCAGCTCGTCTTGAGACCTCTGTATACCTGCTCAATAATCAGCTTAAGTTCAGAGGTTTTACATGTATCTGAAAATGTGACCCAGTATTCTTTTTTTTCATCTGAAAATGTAACTTTCCGAATTAAATGGTCGGTCTGAATATCCAGTTCTTTCGGTCTGTTATTCTGCTCATATGCAGCATCATCTTTCCAGCTTCCAAGTTTCAGTGCAAGATACTTTACCGTATATGTTTTTTCAAATTTAAGTGTAAGATTTTCACCCTGTCCGTATCCTGCCACATCTTCCTGCCACGACGTCACTTCCTGACCGTCAATTGCTTTCTCGGCTGTGTTATCATCAAGTTCTGAACTCGCCTTGGAAGATACAGGCTGAATCTGTACATAAGAATCAAGATCCACAGGAGTTGCTTCGTCTACAGAAATTGTAATCTCAGCTTCTTTTTCATCTTCCTGTTCCTGCTGTTCTTCCTGCTTTCGTTCTGTCTTGTTTTTCTTCTTATTTGCCTCTATTGTCTTCTGATCCGGCAGTGCATCTTTCGGATCTGCAGTCAGCTCACCTTGCGTCTCACTGACCTGTTTTTCGAACGCATGGTAACCGGTCTGTGCAACAACAGAGCCAAGCACGACTCCAGCCAGCACAACGCCGCCTATCATGATCCATGTCCTTGATTTCTTTTTTTCCAGTTTGTACCCACAATGTGGGCAGTAAGATTCTCCATCGTTAATCGGTTTGTCACATCTTGGACACTTCATAGGTTCCACCCTCTACTTATGATAATATTTACCTTTATAATGTTGGGGCAAAAGTCCCCAACATCATTTTATATAATTATATTTTATTTTACAATGACCTTGCGGAAATTTTTCTTTCCTTTTTTCAGAACGATTCCTTCTCCGCCAAAATCTTCTCCGGCAAATGTGTGGGCAATATCTGTGATTTTCTCTCCATCTACAGACACTCCACCTTGCTGTACTGCACGGCGTGCTTCAGATTTGGAAGCTGTCAGACCGCATTTTACAAGCAGTGTCATAATATCAATGTTGCCATCTGTAAGATCAGCCTCTGTAAGTTCTGTCTTAGGCATATCTGCTGCAGCACCTGTACTAAATAATGCCTTTGCAGCCTCCTGTGCTTTTTTAGCCTCTTCTTCACCATGAACAAGACTTGTCAGCTCAAATGCAAGGATTTCTTTCGCTTTGTTAAGCTCTGCTCCTTCCCATTTATCCATTGCGTCAATCTCTTCTAACGGAAGGAATGTCAGCATACGGATACATTTGAGAACATCAGCATCTCCTACATTTCTCCAATACTGGTAAAACTCAAATGGGGAAGTCTTGTTTGGATCAAGCCATACCGCACCGCTCTGTGTTTTACCCATCTTCTTACCTTCGGAGTTCAGAAGCAGTGTAATTGTCATAGCAGAAGCATCTTTTCCAAGTTTACGACGAATCAACTCTGTACCTGCAAGCATGTTGCTCCACTGATCATCTCCGCCAAATTCCAGATTACAGCCGTATTTTTGGAACAACTCATAGAAATCATACGCCTGCATAATCATGTAGTTGAACTCGAGGAAGCTAAGTCCTTTTTCCATTCTCTGCTTGTAACACTCTGCTGTCAGCATACGGTTTACAGAAAAATGCGGACCAATTTCGCGAAGGACTTCTATATAGTTCAGCCCAAGAAGCCAGTCTGCATTATTAACCATAAGTGCTTTTCCATCTGAGAAATCGATGAAACGGCTCATCTGCTTTTTAAAGCAATCACAGTTATGCTGGATCTGCTCTGGAGTCATCATACTTCTCATATCTGTTCTTCCAGATGGATCTCCGATATATCCTGTTCCCCCACCGATCAAAGCAATTGGTTTATTGCCTGCTTCCTGCAGACGCTTCATCAGACACAGGGCCATAAAATGTCCTACGTGAAGACTGTCCGCCGTCGGATCAAATCCAATATAAAATGTTGCTTTTCCGTTGTTTACTAAATCTCTGATTCTTTCTTCATCTGTTACCTGAGCAATCAGACCTCTTGCCTGTAACTCTTCATAAATTCCCATGATTTTTTCTCCTTTATCTCATTCATATTTTTATAAGGACGATATGTTGGTTCTTATTCGCGCGAGTGCGCATCCTGCCGGAGGCTTTTTGTATAATAGGAAATGCAATTTCCTATTATATAAAAACGTCCTTGTCCGCTACCGGACAAGGACGACATATATCGTGGTACCACCTTATTTTACTGACAGCTTACGCCTGCCAGCCTCATTAAGCCGCATTCACAGCTTAAGCACGTTAACGGGTGCTTCTCGTCACAGCCTACTCGTCCCTGCCTTAGAATACATTTCTCTTACGTTCTTTTTGATTGTACGTCTCCTCATTCTGCATGGTTCTGGATTTCGGTGTGCAGCTTTGGGATGTATTCGTAGTCTCTTCCTTCGTGCGCCTCTCACCTGCCGGCTGCTCTCTGTACGGGTGTATCCACCACTACTTCTTCCCTTCATTGCCTTTGCATATTGGTTATATTTTCTTTACCTGCTGTTATGCTAACTGATTTGACATGCTTTGTCAAGCAGATTGTGTAATACATTTATCCAAGATATACATAATCCTGTTCCGGTGCCTCGGCCGGTTCAATGTGCATCAGATACAGTACCGGCTGCTCCGGTGCAAATGGCTCTGTCGGCTCAAAGGAATATCTTACACGAACACGATACCATTTCTGCATCTGAATCTCTTTCACGGCTTTCGGAATCTTGCACGGATATCCATACAGACGGACATCATCTGCACAGCAGGTCATAATTTTTCTGACAGGAACGAACATATCATTCTTCATTCCTTTCGGGCGAAATGCCTGTGCGACAAACTCAATCTCTTTATCCATATACTGGTCTGGATGATCATATGCATCTACATACCAGATTCCAAAGTCTTCATCTTCAATTTTAATTGGATTTTCCTTAATATCAAATGGCAGGTCTTCAGCTGTCGGCTGAATGATCTTGCCGTCCATTCCTTCAAATATCAACTGTGCCATTGGATTCTGTACCTTAAGTGCACGTCTGAATCCGGAACGATCCACACCTTCCGGGCAACGGTTGATAATGATAAGCTCTGACTCGGTAAGCTGCTCCATCAACATATTTCTCATGTTTTTCAGGTACATATCCAGTGTCGTTCCATTAACAGTAGAATAAATTCCCTGAATCTGCCATTTGCGTGGGTACTTAAGCTGTAACAAATCTTCCAGCTTCCACATTCCATTGTATTCAATGACAACCTGCGCCGGATGATAGTTCTTCTCGCAGTTTGTAAAAAATGCTGCATTTAACTGCTCAAATTTATCTATCTTTAAAAGCACCATATCATTTTCTTCCAGATATTCCTTGGAATATTCTTCCTCACCTTCTTCACAAAGAATCAGAAGTGTAAGTCCCGGTTCGATCCATTCCTGCTCCATCAAAGTATCTTTGACAAGCAACGTCTTTCCACTGTCCAGAAATCCGGTACATATATATACTGGTGTTGGTTCCATCATTGTTTTTGCTGCTCCTTTATATCTTTACTATTGTACATGGAATAATTTAGCCAGTTCGTCTTCTTTGAGATCTGTTCCAATTACAACCATACGTCCTGCATAATCAGCCTTTCCATCTCTGACCTCATACTCCTGTGGAACAAGATCAAACTGCTTCCAGTTTCCATCTGCCATCTGGATAATTCCTTTGGAACGAAGGATTGTTCCATAAGCATCTGTCTCAGACAATGCTTTCAATAAGTAATCCAGCTCTTCCTCTGTATATTTGTGAGCTGTCTCCTTGCCCCAGCTTGTAAATACTTCATCTGCATGATGATGGTGATGATCATGATGATGTCCACATCCGCAGCTGCATTCTTCATCATGGTCATGATGGTGATGTCCACATCCACACTCCTCGTCATGGTCATGATGATGATGGCCGCATCCGCACTCCTCGTCATGGTCATGATGGTGATGTCCACATCCGCACTCCTCATCATGGTCATGATGGTGATGTCCACATCCGCACTCCTCGTCATGGTCGTGATGATGCTCATGGTGATGGCCGCATGTACACTCCTCGTCATGATCGTGATGATGCTCGAATAATCCTTCAATCTCTGCACCGTGCTCGAGAGCGTGACGGATTGCATCTCCGCTCAGCTGATCCCACGGTGTGGAAATGATTGTAGCCTTGTCATTCTTCTCTCTTAAAAGATGTACACAAGCCTCTATCTTCTCGTCTGTCATATTCTGAGTTCTGCTGATTACGATTGTCGATGCATGCTCTACCTGATTCTCGAAAAACTCTCCGAAGTTGTCCAGGTACATTTTCGCTTTCTTGCCATCTACAACTGTAATTCTTCCTTCTATTTCAATATCTGCATCTTCTTTTACATTTTCAATCGCTGCTGCAACATCAGAAAGTTTGCCGACTCCTGATGGCTCAATAATTACGTGATCCGGGTGATATTCATCCAGTACTTTTTTTAGTGCTACACTAAAATCTCCGACCAGTGTACAGCAGATGCAGCCTGAGTTCATTTCAGTAATCTCGATTCCTGCATCCTGAAGAAATCCACCGTCAATACCAATTTCACCAAATTCATTTTCAATCAGCACAAGCTTCTCGCCTGCGAAAACTTTTTCAATCAGTTCTTTAATAAATGTAGTCTTTCCGGCTCCAAGGAATCCAGATATAATGTCAACTTTTGTCACGTTTATTACCTCTCTTCGATATTAAATACAAAAATATGTTCCGTTTTTTATATTAACACAAAAAATGTTGTGTTTCAAGGCTATGTAAGCCAAAGCTAACCTATTTATTTTTTCTATAAAAGTTCATTATTTATAGTTATTTTGCACAATCTTACGTATGCATTGACTAACTCATTCGTTATTTCTTACAATAATCACATAGGATTAATCGCAACGTATGTTTGATTCTAACAATCAAAGAGTCAATGTCAAAGAGGAGGAATAATAACATGGCTGATTATGTAAAAATGTGGGAAGACCTTGGAATGGATATCAATAATCACGACAATCTCTGTCAGGTTCTTCCGACAGCAGTTGGGGATGTATTTATGACACAGGAGAACCGACCGAAAGCAATGGATTTCTGGGATATGGTCATTGCTGAGGTACATGGTATCCGCCCGGCTGAATTAATTGAGGAGCAGAAAAAAGGACGCAAAGTATTCGGAACATTTTGCGTATATGTACCAGATGAAGTTATCATCGCTGCTAATGGTATTGTGACCGGACTCTGTGGTGGTTCCCAGTTCTGGGTTCCGGACGGAGAAAAAGTCCTGCCGAAAAATATGTGCCCGCTTGTAAAAGCTTCTGTTGGTGCAAGACTTGGACGTACCTGCCCATTCTTCCGTATTGCAGACATGTATGTCGGGGAAACCACATGCGATGGCAAAAAGAAAGCTTATGAAATTCTTGGAAAAGACGTTCCGATGCATATTATGGACGTTCCTCAGATGAAACGCGAAAAAGATATTGTAAAATGGAAAGATGAAATTGCTGATTTTGCAAAAGTTGTAGAAGATTTCACTGGTAACAAAGTAACACCGGAAAAACTTGCTGAGGCAATCAAAATCTGTAACGAAAAACGAAAAGCAATGCAGAGAGTTTATGATTGCAGAAAGTCAAAATGTCTGCCAATCTCCGGACGTGATGCTCTGCTTATGACTCAGATTTCCTTCTTTGATGATCCGGTACGTTGTGCTCAGATGTGTAACCGCCTGGCTGACGAACTGGAGCAGCGCATCAAAGATGGTGTATCTGTCGTTCCGGAAGGAACAAAACGTATCCTGATCACAGGAACACCTCTTGCAGTTCCAAACTGGAAATTACACAATATCATTGAGACAAGCGGCGCTGCTGTTGTCTGTGAAGAGATGTGTACCGGAACAAGATACTTCGAAAACCTTGTTGATGAATCTGGCGAGACACTGGACGAGCAGTTCATGAATCTGTCCAGACGTTACATGAAGACAAACTGTGCTTGCTTCACACCGAACACCGGACGTATCGATGACATTCTCCGCATGGTAGATGAATACCAGGTAGATGGAGTCATCGACTGCAGCCTCATGTTCTGCTGCCTGTATGATACAGAGAAACGCGCAGTTGCTGAAGCATTAAAAGAAAAGAACATTCCGGTTCTCTCTCTGGAAACAGATTACACCGATACAGATGCTGAACAGCTCCGTACAAGAATCGGTGCATTTGTGGAGATGTTAAGCAAATAATGGAAGATAAAAACGAACATATCCGCTATTACATACTCTTTGATAATCACACTCAGGGGATGATGCTCCACGAGCTTCTGTGCGATCACGATATCCCGAATCGTATCGCACCGGCCCCACGGGCAACGGACGGAAAAGCCGCCTGTGGAATGGCACTTCTGATACATCCTGATGATATCGAAGCTGCCAGAACATGTATCGAAGAAAACAACGCAGAATATGTCAGCATCGTTCCATTAGAGAACCAGCTTCATAAAAAGAGAGACCGATATTGTTAAAATCTATTAGAACCGTGTCAGCGGAGACTTCTTTTCCCCCTCTGACACGGTTCTTTATATATACATGACCCACAGATTACAAACCTGACCATTCTCCCATACACCGATAAGTGCCACTGCTCCCTGCCCCATGACAAGAAGGATCAGCAGCAATATACAGGCACAGATTTTCAGGCTTTTTTATGTGTCAGACTTGTAAAAAACACAGAACCGAAGCGTTTGGCATGATTCCATGACCAACTTTTCTAAGTTTCAACTTATAAGCCAAATTCTTCATACAATTTCTTTCGATATTCCAAATTTTCCAATGCCTTGATACTATCTTCCTGACGATTTTGCTTTGAAAGATTCATTAATAAACTGGCAAGCCGTTCTTCTCCAATACGCTCTCCTTGTATTCTTCCTTGTATCCTTCCTTCCCTTAAACCTCGTTCTATTGCTTCCTTTTTTACCAGTCTTTCTCTTTCTTCCATCTTCATATACTCGACCTCCACACTTGTA
>OKRX01001796.1_pt1 | contig 15116 bp, 9 predicted proteins | sample 1601241 | NCBI WGS metagenome assembly OKRX01 (sample SAMEA3541500, study PRJEB24748) | human gut metagenome | biome: human gut; feature: human-associated habitat; material: faeces | place: China | collected 2012
ACTAGCCCCTTATTCTCCACCACGAAGTCACCTACATGGTGGCGTGTCTCGATCAGCTCAGGCTCTTTTTCACTACTTTTCTTAGGGAAAATAAACTTGAGTAGCTCTAGTACCAGCATCACACCCACCACACCAAGGGGATAGGTGATAGCGGTTGCCAGTGCCATATCGCTAAGCTCCCTACCGAGGGTTGGACTTCCAGCATGCATCTGCTCCACCCCTTGCTGCGCTGCTGCCAGCGCCGGAGTATTAGTCACCGCGCCATTCAGTACCCCCATCATATTACTGGCACTATCCACTCCCACCAGCACCAGCACCACCGCACAGAGAAGCCCCAGCAACACCAGAGCCATACTCCAAGCATTTAGTACAATCCCCGTCTTACGAAGCGAAACCACAAAGGATGGCCCCACCTGAATACCAAGGGCATAAACAAAGATCACCAGCCCCGCATTTTGGCAAAACTGGAGCATCACAGGGTCTACCAAGGCCCCCAAGTGTGCTAAAAAGATACCAAAGAAAAAGACCCCCGCACCAGCCAAAGCAAACTTTCCGAGCCTTAGCTTACCGAGGAAAAGACCTACCCCGCAGGTAAAAAAGATTATTATCAACGTTTGGCTCAGCGATTGTTCGGTCCAAAACGCCCTAATCATATCTAGCATAGTCATCAAAACATATATCAACTCATTGCAAAGCTACAAAAAAGAGAGATACAACGGTTATCACGCTCAAAAGTTTCCTACCACTTTAGTGCATCTGGAATATTGTCACCTGGAGATAGCAAAGCACCAGCAACATCTACGTTGAGTTCGCGAACAAACCCACTCGATAAATCTTTTTTAACACTCAAGACACAAGTTCTTGAATCCATTAGTTCTCAATAGCTTAGGGATTTACCTAAACTCTTGATGGCTCATTTACAAGTAGTTAGGCGTAACTCTTTGTGCTATAGAGGTATGGACGATTAGGTAGGATTTCCGATTTTTTTATATCAGATTAATTGAGAACATTTGCAGATGTTAAGAGAATGAGACGGTCTCTTGCATGCCTTTTCGACAGGAAGAAAGATAAATCTTTATATAGGAAGGCGAGACGAAAAGGAGGCACCGTAATCAGAATACTATAGCTACCACCACAAATTGGAGGTATGCTTTTTTGAAATAGATATTGATGGAAAGTAGTTTAAGTAGTTCGTGGGGTATCTTTCTCAATGAAATGAGCACCCATCTCTCCAATCCGAGAGAATTTAATATCTGGTTTAAGCCGTTAGAGCCGGTGAGTATGCAGGACAATGTATTGACTATCCGCGTACCGTCGCAAGACTATAGCTATAAACTAGAGGGAGACTACTTCGAACTCTTCAAGGCCGCACTCGAGAAAGCCTTTGGCAAAGGGATCAATCTCAAGTACCTTATTCCTACCGTAGCACCCGCCACCAAGCGCGAAGAAGCTACAAGTACCGCCCCAGCTGAGACCTTCGTTACCCACCTAGATGGTCGTATGCTCTTTGGCAACTTCTACCAAAGCATCTGCAATAGACTAGCCTATTCAGTAGGCGTAAGCGTAGTGGACCAACCTGGAAGCAGCGCCTTTAACCCCCTATTTATATTTGGCGCGTCGGGTGTCGGAAAAACGCACTTGATGCACGCCATTGGCAATGAACTAGTAAAGCAAAAGCCCGGCTACAAAGCAGTATATGTACCGGCTCAGACCTTCAAACGCCAGTTCGTAGAAGCCACCATCACCACTAAGAAGCCAGAGCTATTCTTCAACTACTACCAGAATATCGACCTACTGCTGATCGACGACATTCAGGAGTTTAGCGAAGCAATCAGCACACAGAATGCCTTCTTCCAAATCTTCAACCACCTCAAGATGCTAGGAAAGCAGATTGTGATCACCTCCGATCGATGTCCTGCCGACCTTAAGGGGATGGAGGATCGCCTCTATACCCGGCTCAAGTGGGGGATGACAGTAGAGATAGAGCGACCAGATGCCCACCTGAGGCGTGAGATTCTCACAGCCAAAGTAAAGGAAGCAGGGGTTGCCATTCCTGATACCGTATTTGACTTCATCGTGAAGCATGCCAAGGATAATGTCCGTGACCTAGAGGGAGCCCTTACCTCTCTAATGGCCAATGCGATCTACTGCAACGAAGAGATCTCAATGGAGCTGGCAGGGAAGGTGCTTTCGCAAACAGTAGGCGTGGAGGAGCGCAAGATCAATGTACCCGAGATATTGGAAGTGGTAAGTCGCTATTATAATATTGAAGCGATGGATATCATTGGTCGCAAGCGCAAACGCGATATTGTGCAGGCACGGCAAGTGGTAATGTACCTCGCCAAAGAGCTCACCGAAGCATCTCTCGCTGCCATTGGTGCAGAGATGGGCGGTCGAGACCACTCCACAGTGATCTATGCCGATCGTGCCATTCGTGACCTCCTCGACACCGATAGTAAATTCCAAAATGAGCTAAAGGAGATCCGTGACCTTTTAGAGGTCTAAGAGACAAACCTTTCAAGTTTTTTCCCTACCACACAACGCACTCTCCCCACGAGGGTGCGTTTTTTTTGTCCTTAAAAGGTGAGAGGATAGAATATCACCCTATCCGACAGTGCTTCACAATTAGCTATAAATCACTAGGTTATAAGGGCATAAAATTGAGTTGGCAACTAAGAGATTACCGAGTTCGAAACTCCACGATCGCTTAGTTACAAACTCCACGATCGCTTAGTTACAAACTTCACGATTGCTTAGTTACAAACTCCACAATCGCTTAGTTTCGAACTCGACAACAGCTTAGATACGGCGCTGTATTACAGCGTATTGCAAGAGGACCAAAAACAACCCATACCTCGCAAACTTTTACCGCTACTTATTTTCGACTAAATTTTAACCGTGAGCGATCACGCCCTCCATCCCATCAACAATCGCCACCATAAAGGAAAAGAGCATCACCACCACAAGGAATCCGTCAAAAGCAATAGAACCTCTACCTTGCGGAATTGAGACCGAGGCACCTATATGAGATAGATTAATATAATTTGGGTATATTTGCCATCTGAATACCTATCTGTAGAGGAATAGGTAGCCATAAGGACGGATACAGATAAACAATAAACATAACGAATAACAGATGCAAAACAAAGGTTTAGTGAAATGGACTGCCATTGCCCTTGTAGTAATTTGTGCCTACTACCTATCTTTCTCGGTAGTATCCAACTACTACGAAAACAAGGCAAAGGCTTATGCGCAGGGAGATGCACAGAAGCAGGAGCACTACATTGACTCACTTTCGATGCAAAAAGTGTGGCTAGGGCATACCCTCAAGGATGTCCGCGAGCGTGAACTAGGCTTGGGTCTCGACCTCAAGGGAGGTATGACCGTGATCCTAGAGCTCAATGCCGCCGATGTGCTTGAGACGCTTTCCGACAACAGCCAAGACCCTACTTTCAGGGCGGCATTAGAGGCAGCTCAAGCAAAGCAAGAGCGTAGTCAAAAGGATTTTATTACCCTCTTTACAGAGGAGTTTCATAACATCGACCCAGGAGCTCGTCTCTCTGCTATCTTCGGTACTTCCGCCCTTAGAGAGAAGGTAAGCACTAGTAGCACAGATGCAGAGGTAACGCAAGTACTCCGTAGTGAGCTACAGACAGCGATTGAGAGCTCGTACAAGGTACTCCGTAATCGTATCGACCGCTTCGGTGTGGTAGCCCCCAACATCCAAAAGCTGGAGGGTGGCGACCGTATCCTAGTAGAGCTACCAGGCGTAAAGGAGCCAGAGCGTGTGCGTAAGCTCCTCCAAGGCAGTGCCAACCTAGAGTTTTGGGAGTGCTACCTTCTGCCAGAGATTTGGTCTGATCTTCAGCGCGCCGATCAAGTGATCCAGCGCCTTAGCGACCAAGGCCAAACGACCGAAGCAGAGGCCACTACTGAAGAGGCCAAAAGCGACTCACTTGTAGCAGATAGCACCAATACAGAAAATCAATTGGCTGCTCTTGCAGGTACTACTGCCAGCAACGAGACGCAGGCAACTGAGGGCAAGCACATCACTTCGCTATTTAGCCTACTTCAGCCTAATCTATATGAGGGCGGACAGCTAGCTCCTACCGCAATCGTTGGTATGGCTCACGCTTCCGACCGTGACAAGATCGACTCTCTTCTCAACCTTCCACAAGTAAAGGAAGTACTTCCACGCAACCTACAGCTCAAGTGGAGTGTAAAGGAGGTACAAGAAGGCTCTAAGGTATTCCAGCTATTTGCTATTAAGAGCACCCGCCGTGATGGTCAACCAGCACTAGGTGGCGAAGTAGTGAATAATGCCAAGAGTGTGATCGAGAACCAAATGGGCCGCCAAGATCCAGGTGTCTCAATGTCTATGAACTCCGATGGAGCTAGAGAGTGGGCAAGGATCACTAAGGAGAATATAGGCCGTCCTATTGCCATCGTGCTAGACGACGTAGTTTACTCTGCTCCAAATGTAAATACCGAGATACCCAATGGTCAGTCACAGATTACTGGTCACTTTACCGTTGATGAGGCAGATGACTTGGCCAACACCCTTAACTCTGGTAAGATGGCAGCCTCTATCCGCATTGTACAAGAGGACGTGGTAGGTCCATCTCTAGGTCAAGAGGCTATTCAGGCTGGATTTATCAGCTTCGTGATTGCGCTAGTTCTGCTGATGATCTACATGTGTCTGATGTATGGTCTTCTACCAGGCTTGGTAGTGGATGTGGCACTTCTCATCAACTTCTTCCTCACTATCGGTATCTTGGCTTCGCTCCATGCGGTACTGACCTTAGCGGGTATTGCCGGTATGGTCCTTACACTTGGTATGGCAGTGGATGCCAACGTGCTGATCTTTGAGCGTATCAAGGAGGAGCTAGCAGCAGGCAAGAGTATGAGCAAGGCGATCGAAGATGGTTACGGCAATGCCTTCTCAGCTATTATCGACTCCAACGTCACCACCATCCTAACAGGTATCATCCTCTACTACTTCGGTTCGGGACCTATCCGTGGATTTGCTACCACGCTGATCGTGGGACTTATCTGTTCGTTCCTAACCGCTGTATTCCTTACCCGTATCTTCTTTGAGAGAAGAGCGCAGAAGGGCAAGATGGAGAATGTAACCTTCACCACAGCTATCTCACGCAACTACCTCAAGAATCCTAAGTTCGACTTTATCGGAAAGAAGGCAACGGGTCTAAGCATCGCAGTAGCGATCCTAGTAGCTGGAGGTATTGCACTTGGCGTATGGGGCTTGAATACTGGTATTGACTTCACTGGAGGTCGCAACTACATCGTGAAGTTTGACCAACCAGTCACCACTAGCCAGGTAGCATCACTTCTCAACGACAACCTTGAGGGACACGTAGGAGTAATCAAGATCTCTACCGATGATCAGGTACGTATCTCTACCAACTACAAGATCGAGACCAATACTCCGGAGGTAGATACAGAGGTAGAGACCCTCATTTATGAGGGATTGAAGCCATTGCTAGGCGACGATGTCACTATGGAGCAATTCACTCAGCAGTACATCCAAAGCTCACAGAAGGTAGGTGCTAGTATGGCAGACGACATCAAGTCGGGCGCCCTCATCGCAGTGATATTCTCACTGATCGTGATGGCTCTCTATATCTTGATCCGATTCAATGATATTGCCTTCTCTATCGGTGCCTTTGCTTCGGTTACCTTTACCACCCTATCGATCATCGCATTCTATGCGTTGCTATGGAAGGTAATGCCATTCTCTATGGAGGTGGATCAGACCTTTATCGCAGCGGTGCTAGCAATCATCGGATACTCCATCAATGATACCATCGTGGTATTCGACCGTATCAGGGAGCATCTCCGCTTGTACCCCAATAGGGATCGTAGAGAGCTTTTCAATTTCGCACTAAATAGTACCCTTTCTCGTACATTCAATACCAGTATCAGTACGTTGCTAGTGGTGCTGATCATCTTCCTATTCGGTGGAGCAAGTATCCAGAGCTTTACCTTTGCGATGCTACTCGGTATCATCTTCGGTACCTTCGCTACCCTATTCGTAGCAACACCAATAGCACATATGATCAATAATAAGAAGTTTGTGAAGGCTAATAAATAAGCCCTATCCCTTCTAATAAATAGATAAGGTCGGCTAGGCGAGCACCACTCCCTAGCCGATCTTTTTTTTTGTATCGCCGTAAGTGCCTTATATTCCGTATACCTGCGGAATGAAGTGTTGATACAACTAATCTAAAAAGTCGGTATATTGGAGCAAAGAGCGAGGGGCTATATCGTCTCTTTTTAGTATATTGCAAAGTGAAACAAATTCGGTAATTTAGAGATATAAAATATGATGCTAACGGTACTTACCACCGACCATCTACTTCTATACGGCTCCATCTTAGCGGTATTGGGGCTATTTCTAAGCAAGACGGGCTTTAGGTTTGGGCTACCCACACTGCTCCTATTCCTAGGGGTTGGAATGGCAGCGGGAGCTACTGGCTTTATCAACTTCGATAACCCCGTCATTGCACAAACAATTGGCTCCGTAGCTCTGGTGGTGATCCTCTTTTCAGGCGGTATGGATACCTCCTTCAAAGAGGTAAAGCCGATTATGGCACCGGGTGGGCTACTCGCCACAGTGGGGGTGCTACTCACTGCCCTCTTCACTGGCACCTTTATCTACTTCCTATTTCAATGGTTAGATATGGGGATCAAGCTCACCTTCCTACAGTCGCTTCTCTTTGCCAGTGTGATGAGCTCTACCGACTCCGCCTCCGTCTTCTCCATTCTTAGGAGCAAGCGCACCAATCTTAAGCAAAACCTCAAGCCACTCCTTGAGTTTGAGAGCGGTAGTAACGACCCGATGGCCTACATGCTCACTATGGTGCTGATACAGATGATCAGCCAAGGCGATAGCGTCACGATATGGGATGGTGTCTGGATGTTTGTAGTCCAATTTTCACTCGGTCTACTCCTCGGCTTCTTGCTTGGGAAAGGGGCCATTTGGCTGGTCAATAGAGCCAATCTCTACGCCACCTCACTTTACCCTATCCTGATGCTCTTTGTCGCCTTCTTCATCTACTCCATCACCAATACCGTGCAGGGCAATGGCTACCTCGCCGTCTATGTTGGGGGCTTAGTGATAGGCAATTCACGCATGCAGTACAGCCACACCATCGCCAAGTTCTTTGATGGTATGCAGTGGCTTAGTCAGCTGGTAATGTTCTTGACCCTAGGGCTTCTCGTGGACGTTCCCTTCCTATTGAAAGTGGCACTCCCAGCGCTCTACATCTCCCTATTTATGCTCTTCTTTGGGCGTCCCCTCTCAGTCTTCCTTACCTTACTTCCCTTCTGGGGCAAGTTCAGTGCCAAAGCACAGCTCTACACCAGCTGGGTGGGGCTACGCGGGGCAGTACCCATCATCTTTGCGATATCACCGTGGGTAGCGGGACTTGAGCATGCACAGCTCACCTTTACCATTGTCTTCTTCATCACTATCCTCTCCCTACTGATTCAGGGAACTACAGTGCACTCTATGGCCGATAAGCTCGATCTTATTGACTACTCCGTGCGAGAGAATGTCTTTACCGATATCAATCTCCCTCAGCAGATCAAGAGTGCGATTTCAGAGATTATCGTCAATGACCAGATGCTTAGCAAGAGCGATATGATGCGCGACCTTGAGCTCCCCGATCACACACTCGCCATTATGGTACAGCGCGAAGGGCAGTTCTTCATCCCCCGAGGGCATACACAGCTACGGATAGATGACCACGTTCTCTTCATCTCCGACGATCAAGAGGCACTCGTGCAGGCATACGAAGAGCTAGGAGTCAATATATATAGTATGGATAGCAACGCATGAACAAAATAACATTTGATAAATTGCACGGTCTAGGCAACGACTACATTTACATAGACCTAGACAAGTACCCACTGGCAGATATTGCCCAGTTCGCTCGCCAATACAGTGACCGACGCAAAGGGATTGGTGGGGATGGCGTCATCACCTACAATAGGGAGCCATCGGGACATTACAAGATGCGGATCTTCAACCTCGACGGCTCGGAAGGGCTGATGTGTGGCAATGCGATCCGCTGCGTTGCCAAGCTACTCTACGAACGAGAGCTAGACCGCTCCAACCCTATGACGATAGAGACACAATCGGGCGATAAAATACTAGCCCTCACGATAGAAGGCGGGAAAGTCCTTGCTGCTAGAGTGGATATGGGTCTGCCTCGACTGCTTGAAGCGGGCAAAGAAGTACAAGGGATAGAGGGGAGCTACGTCTCTGTCGGCAACCCCCACTTCATACACTTCATAGAGAGCGACCCAGACGATTATCCACTTGCAGATATTGGGCCAAGGATAGAGCACGACCCAGCCTTCCCCGATGGTGTCAACTACGAAGTTGCCCAGATCAAAGACCCCCATACCATCAAGATGAGAGTCTGGGAGCGTGGCTCAGGGCTGACACAAGCTTGTGGCACAGGAGCTACCGCCACAGCTGTTGCTGCGATAGCGCTCGGTTTAGTAGCCCACAAAGTGCAGGTAGAGATGCCTGGCGGAGCCCTCATAATTGAGTGGAGTGGCAAAGAGAGCGACCCCGTATATATGACCGGTCCCGCGACATACGTATATCAAGGAATAGTAACGATATGAAAAAGATAAACGACCAATTCAATAAGCTCCCTGGGAGCTACTTATTTGCCGAAATCAACCGGCGTATCATTAAGTACCAAGAAGCACACCCCGAAGCCAAGATACTACGCATGGGCATCGGCGATGTCACCCGCCCTCTGCCCCCAACCGTTATCAAGGCAATGCACGAAGCGGTAGATGAGATGTCGAGTGGCAAGACCCTTAAAGGGTACGGGCCAGAGCAAGGCTATGCCTTTTTACGCGAATTGATAGTCCAGCACGACTACGCCTCCAGAGGCGTAGAATTAGCCCCCGACGAGATCTTCGTAAGCGACGGAGCTAAGAGCGACACCGCCAATATCGTGGACCTCTTTAGCAACGACGTACGGATCGCCGTCACCGACCCAGTCTATCCCGTTTACGTCGATAGCAACGCCCTCGCCGGTCGCGCTGGCGATTACCTCGCCGAGAGCGGACAGTGGAGCCGTCTCACCTACCTCCCTTGTAGCCAAAGCAATCAATTCATTCCACCACTTCCCCAGCAACCAGTAGATATCATCTACCTCTGCTACCCCAATAACCCCACCGGTACCACCCTCACCCGCGACCAGCTAAAGAAGTTCGTAGACTACGCCCGAGAGCACGACGCCCTCATCCTCTTCGATGCCGCCTACGAAGCCTTTATCAGAGAGGAAGATGTCCCTCACAGCATCTACGAGATAGAGGGAGCCAAAGAGTGTGCCATCGAATTCCGAAGCTATTCCAAGACCGCAGGCTTCACCGGGGTGCGATGTGGCTATACCGTGGTGCCTAAGACCCTCCCAGGTGGGCTAAATGCTATGTGGAGCCGCCGACAGACCACCAAGTTCAATGGTGCCAGCTACATTAGCCAAAGAGGTGCCGCCGCCATCTACACCCCACAAGGCCAAGCAGAGGTACGTGCCAATATCGATTACTACCTACAAAATGCCCAGACCATCAGAGAGGCACTCACAGAGATAGGAGTAGCTCACTACGGAGGCGTCTCAGCCCCTTATATTTGGCTCAAGACACCGGAAGAGTACCCTGCATCGTGGGATTACTTCAATTACCTACTCACCGAGAAGCAGATCGTCGGCACCCCAGGCGTAGGCTTCGGACTGGAGGGCGAAGCCTACTTCCGCCTCTCCGCCTTCAGCACCCACGAAGCCACCCGCGAAGCGATGCAACGCCTCACCAAATAACTACACCACAATCCATAGAAAAAGATAAGCCATTAAGGAACTTCCAGAGCTCCTTAATGGCTTTTTTTTAGGAGAGAACCAAAGAAAAAGCCGGTATTCTTAAGCACACTTCTAGCAAGATAGACTTATGATGGATAGACACAACTACCGACGAAAGATCTACAAGGCGTCCATCGAGACCGTACCTCGAGGATAGTTCAGTTTGTAACTCAATGATCGCTCAGTTTGTAACTCAGGCATCACTGAGTTTGTAACTCAACGATCACTCAGTTTGTAACTCGCAATTACCCGCCTAACCAGCTGCATTGAAAGTAAATATGTAGGCACGGCGCCCGATCTATCTAATCTGCCCGACTTCTCCGATAAAGTACCGCCAAATTAGGTGCCTATAGAAAAGGCTCCGCCCATATTGGGATATGATAGGAATTTAGTAGATTTGTGGGAGATATTGTACTAATCATTAGATTAAAGAAAAATAAATAGTTATGAAAAAGTGGATACTTACCCTTACCGCCGTGGCACTTTCTGCGCTAGGTGCGAGTGCACAGACCGTTAGCCTCAGCTACGATGATGGTAATAATGGCTTTGGCCTACTCACGGAGAAGCCTCACGAAGTGAAGCTCAATCTCCTCACCACTGCTATCTTTCTCCACCCTGAAGTGGCTTACGACTACACCATTAATACCGACCTATCGGTGGGTGGTAGGGTCTCTTTTAATATCAAAAACGACAATGACTATGCAGGGCAAACGCTAGGTAACTTCCAAGTCTCTCCCTACGTGCGCTGGCACTTCTACAAAAACACTCGTGGCAATGCGCTGAGAGGCTTTTATGTAGAGGGCAATATCGCCTATACCAACTATGAGACCCAAACCTACACCAACGGTTTGGACCATGTCTCCCCAGTCTATGGTCACCCTGCTGAAGGCACTGAAGGCAAGGTTGAGACATCATCAGCCAATCAGTTTGGTCTCGGCGTCGGCGCTGGTTACCGCTGGATCACCAAAGGAGCCTGGAGCTTTGAGCTAGGGTCTGTTTTTGGCAGAAACCTTCTCAATAATAATGATGCTACAAGGATCTACTGGAATACTATCTTCTCCATCGGTAAGCGATTCTAACAAGCGATGCTAGGCGTTGTTACTTGGACGGTTGATCCGATTATCTTCCAATCGGGCAGCCTACGACTTGGCTGGTATGGAGTGCTATTTGCTGTAGGGCTCATCGTCTTCGGCGGAGGTATTCTCTCCAAGATGTGGAAGCACGAAAATCTCACAGAGAAGTCCTTCAATCAGCTGGCATTGTATGTACTAGTGGCCACAATTGTGGGGGCTCGACTAGGGCATTGCCTCTTTTACGAACCGAGCTACTACCTTGCCAATCCCATTGAGATACTCAAGACATGGGAGGGAGGACTAGCGAGCCACGGTGGTGTCATTGGTATTATGGTCGCCATCTGGATCTACTCCAAGCGAGTGAGCCACCAGAGTATGCTCTGGACCTTCGACCGCCTCTGCGTCCCTGTGGGCTTAGTGGCGGCGATGATCCGTCTCGGCAACCTGATGAATCACGAGATCTATGGCCATGCCACTGACCTGCCTTGGGGCTTCCGCTTCATTGAGAATATCCACCAGTGGCAAGCAGGTGCAGAGCCCATCTTCACTGCCCCTTCCCACCCTACGCAGCTCTACGAAGCAGCGATCTATCTACTGGTCTTCGCGGTCTGCATGTGGCTCTACTGGAAGCGAGATGCCGAGAAGCGAGAAGGGCTTATCTTTGGCGTAGCTATGGTGATGATCTTCACAGGTCGCTTCTTCATCGAGTTTGTCAAAAACGCCCAAGTGGACTTTGAAGCGGGCATGACCCTCAATATGGGACAGTGGCTCAGCATCCCCTTTGTGCTCATCGGCATTGCTTCGATTGTCTATAGCTTTAAGCAACCTATTAAAGAGTACCGCCGAGGCGGCAATAGCATATATCAAAAGTAGTTATTTACCTGCCTAGTGTAGGCAAAGATTAGATTATTTTTATGAAATATCAACTCAAAATCAATGAATCGACCTATTACTTTGGTCAAAACGATAGGACCCAGAGGTTCTTCGAGCACCTCTATCCACTTCCCCACGGTATGGCGTACAATAACTATCTCATCAAGGATGAGAAGAATGTACTCCTCGATACGGTAGATGTAGGGCTTTCTGAGCGTTTTTTCTCACAGCTAGATAGCGCCTTGGATGGGGAGCCACTGCACTACCTGATTGTACAGCACATGGAGCCAGACCACTCCGGCTCTATCGGACTGTTACTCCGCCGCCACCCCGAAGTGACGGTTGTGAGCAATAAGAAGACCAAGTCGATGCTAGAGGGCTATGGCGTTTGTCCCGATAAGTTTATGGAGGTAGACGAAAAGACTCCGCTCAATATCGGTAGCCGAGAGCTACAGTTTGTCTTCGCCCCTATGGTGCACTGGCCAGAGGTGATGTTTACCTACGATGCTAAGGAAAAGACCCTCTTCTCTGCCGATGCCTTTGGTGCTTACGGTGCGATAGATGGAGGCTTCTGGGATGAGCAACACGACCTTGCCGCCTATCTTCCCGAAGCACATAGATACTACACCAATATCGTGGGCAAGTATGGTAGCTTCGTACAGCGCGCTATAGATAAGGCACTGAAGCTAGATATCAAGATTATTGCCCCTGTGCACGGAGTAGTTTGGCGTAAGCATATCCCCGAGGTGCTAGAGCTCTACCGCAAGATGGCCACCTACGAGGCAGAGCCAGGAGTAGTGATTGTCTACGGCTCTATGTATGGCAATACTGATGAGCTAGCCGAGGTGATCGGTCGTTCACTCGGTGCCCACGGCGTCAATCGCGTAGTGCTTCACCATATGGGGCACTCCAGTGTGTCGCAAGTGATCTCCGACGTCTTCCGCTACAAAGGTGTGATCATCGGCTCACCTACCTATAATAATGGCGTATGGCCCAACGTACAGGATGCACTCTACCAGCTGGCAGAGCGCAATATCCCCGACCGCCTCTATGCAGTCTTTGGTTCGGGCACTTGGAATCCCAATACCATCACTCCACTAGAAGAGTGGGCAGAGGCACGCAAGTGGACCAAGGTGGCAGAGTCTATCAAGCTATCTCAAGCCCCCTCTCTGGAGGATAAAGCAGCTGCTTGGGAGCTAGGCCGATTAATGGCCGAAGCGGTACTAAAATAATATATTGAGAGAGTAAAGTGATGGAGGAGATTCGCTCCTCCATCGCTCTTTTTTACCATAAAACTACGATAAAAGGTTATGAGAGTAATTATCCAAGAGAACAAAGAGTTGCTAGCTAAGTGGGCAGCACGCCACGTAGCAGAGCGCATCAATAGTGCCCGTCCTACCGCCGAGAAGCCTTTTGTACTCGGCTTACCTACCGGCTCCACACCCCTCGGGATGTACCACGAATTGATAGAGCTCAATAAAGCGGGCAAAGTGAGCTTCGAGCATGTAGTCACCTTCAATATGGACGAGTATATCGGCATCCCCAAGGAGCACGAGCAGAGCTACTACACCTTTATGTGGAGCAACTTCTTTAGCCATATCAATATCCGTAAGGAGAATACCAATATCCTCAATGGCAATGCTCCCGACCTACTAGAGGAGTGCAGAAAGTATGAGGAGAAGATCCAGTCTTATGGCGGGATAGACCTCTTTATCGGAGGCATAGGAGAGGACGGGCACATCGCCTTCAATGAGCCAGGCTCATCGCTCTCATCACGCACACGGGTCAAGACCCTCACTTCCGATACCATCGAAGTCAACTCTCGCTTCTTTGATAATGACATCAGCCTAGTCCCCAAGACAGCTCTCACCGTAGGCGTTGGTACTGTCATGGATGCCAAAGAGGTGATGATCCTAGCCAATGGACAGAAGAAAGCAGTAGCACTGAAGCAAGGCATAGAGGGAGCCATCAGCCAGATGTGGACCATCTCAGCACTCCAGCTACACCCCCACGGCATTATCGTATGCGACGAAGCAGCTTGTGGAGAGCTACGCGTAGCCACCTACCGCTACTTCAAAGATATAGAGAAGGATAATCTAGCACTATAAAGTATCATGATAAAAAAGGGGCTTCTACTAGCCACCATACTACTCTGCCTCTCTTCCCTCCTTTCGGCACAAGAGGGGAGCATCAAGCTCTATCCATCCCGCCACGGAGTAGAAGCAGGGGAGCAGCATAAGACACTAGTAGCCATAGAGCTAGAGCAACCACTCAAGCGAGGCGATCAGCTACAACTCCGTTTTGCCATCCCCACCGAGAGTCAGCGCCTGATAGCAGGGCTAGAGCTACTCACCTCCGACTCCCTTGCGGTACGCGACCTTGATGATTACAAAGGCCGAGTGCCCTACAAGGTTCATCCCCTCAATAGCTGGTGCGAAGCAACCCTTTCGGGCAAAGCTTACGAGGGCGCCAAAGTGCTCTATCTCTCTGCCAACCTCACCACACCCGAGCCATACTCCCCACACCATATCCTACGCTGTAGGATAAAAGAGGCGATGCTCAATGGAGTAGCACTGAAGCTGAAGCAGGTGGGCGACGAGACCTTCCGCCGATTCTTTAGATCCTATAAGCCACTTTTCGTCCCCGGTGATGGTGGTAGTCGCAACTACCGCATCCCCGTGATTCACAAGACACAGAGCGGAGTACTCCTCGCCTTCGCCGACCGAAGGAAGTACAATCAGACCGACATTCCAGAGGATATCGACATTATCCTGCGTCGGAGCTTCGATAATGGCAAGACCTGGAGCAAGCCCCAGATCCTCATCCACGGCACAGGCTACGGCAAGGGGTATGGCGATGTGGCGATTGTGCAGACCAAGAGTGGCAAGCTAGTGATGCTCTTTATCGGCGGTCCTGGACTTTGGCATGGCCGACTAGATCAACCAATGCCTACTTATATGATGACCAGCGATGACGATGGTGCCACCTGGAGCCCCGCACGCGATATCACCCACTTCATCTACGGCGCAGAGTGCACCGACCCACAGAGAAGCCAATTTTGGAGTGCCTTCTGCGCCTCAGGCCAAGGTGCCGTGACAGAGAGCGGTCGCATCATGTTCGTCACCGCCATTCGCCCCGATGCCCAGTACAAGCTAGATAACTACCTCGTCTATTCCGACGACGAAGGGGAGACCTGGCAGGTATCGGAAAGAGCCTACTCAGGTGGCGACGAGTCCAAAGTAATCGTGATGCCCGACCAAGCGGTGCTAAT
>OKRX01001800.1_pt1 | contig 15090 bp, 9 predicted proteins | sample 1601241 | NCBI WGS metagenome assembly OKRX01 (sample SAMEA3541500, study PRJEB24748) | human gut metagenome | biome: human gut; feature: human-associated habitat; material: faeces | place: China | collected 2012
GCAGACGGCCACCGTGCGGATGCAGGATATGCCGTTTGCAATCCATCAATGATCCACCCGGCTTCAGGATTATCGGGGTCCTCATTCATGCTCCAGGTTCCCCAAGGTAATTCTCCGTCGACCGGAAAACAAGGAGACTCACGCACAATCTGCTCATAAGCAGGCGTACCTTCTGACATTCCGCCATCCCACTGATGCTTTTTGATCACAATAAAGTCGTCATGGAAAGAAATCCGTTTATAATCATCAGAAGCCGTACCCAGCAGGTTCTTATATTCGGGAACCCGTATCTGGACAGCCCGCCCTTCCGGTGTCATCCGGCAGATATGTTGCAAAATAGTCCGTTTCGTATCGTCCGACTTTTCGAGACCATGAAAAGAACTGTGCCATTCTCCCCAAGCACCGATCATGCCAGCCTGTACAACCTGAATCACATCCTTATTCTCTTTAAGGAAAGGCTTGAGCTGTTCCGTATGGCGAATGATGTCTTCCAATGTAGGACCAGTAGCCGCCCGCCCCAAAAACTGGGTTTCATAAGCAAAACGGAGGACCGCTTTCTTGCCTAAGGACCTTAATTTGTCAAAGAAAATACCCATTGTCCGAAAATCCTCTCCTGTCAGCTCTTTTCCGACTGCTCCCGTCAAATAGAAGTAGGTCTGAACCAGTGATACGCTATCGGAAGCATAGAGTTCGGACTGTTCTTCCAGATAAGAAGTGATATCAGGATATTTTTCGGGAGCCCAGACATAGTTCTTTTCCGTTACATCCAGTGCCACTTCAAGTCGGAATCCTCTTTCGGGGTTATACAGCCCTTCCATTCCAGCCGGATCATCCGCATAAATACCCCGGAAAGTACGATGCTGCACCCCGGAATCGCAAGAGGTGAAAAATCCAAGCGTCAATGCGGAAACCAGCATAAAGGTCGCAATGTTTTTCATATCAATCGTTTTTAGTTGTTGTTATAATCAATGTAGCCTCCTGCCCTTTCAGCAAGTCATCCGGCAGACCGGTAATCTTCCCGTTCACGATAACCGTTCCGGCATCCTGAACCAAGCGCAAGGCTTTATCATCCAACGGTTCCCATTCCACAAACTGTTGTGTTACCGTCCCGTCGTTATAATGCACATTTACAAACGAAGGCGTGTATAACAACTCGCGTGTCACATGTCCGTCAATATCGCGCAAGGTAGCTTTTCCTTCGGATACCTGCAAGCGTGCCGGCTCGATAGAAATGATGCGTAACTCATTTTCCGGTACTGCCTGACAGCCTTCGGGTATCTTCTTGTACATGCGGATATAGTCGATATCGAAACTCTTCGGATACGGGACGGAAGGATCGTAAGTCCCTGTCCAGCCGTTTTTCGCTTTCCGATTGTCATAAAAAGAGATAATCTGGACCAGCGGATAAGTGATCGCCGCCTTATGCGTCATCACCCGTATGCCATCCACATACACAGTCACACCTTCCGGTGTCCAGTCGAAGCCATATACATGAAACTCTTCCGCCAATTTCTTATTGGCGAACCAAGGATGTTCCGTGTGATACTGGATCGTCGAGTCTTTCCAGCTGTGTACGGTAGACCAGATACGATTGACATCAGTCCCCAATATTTCAAAGATATCGATCTCGCAACTTTGGTTCGGATCATCTTCAAACCCGATCAACCACCAGGCACAATGCACCCCGCCCCCAGCTTGCATCTTGGCACGCATTTCATAATAGCCATACTGGTTTATTTGTGTAGCTTCCGTCTTGATCGAATGAAGGGCTTTCCTTTTCGGATCATAGTGATGCATACCGGTACGGCTGGCACTCATAAAACCCGATATATACATTCCCTTATCAAACTCATTTTTTGAATCCCGGTCGATCGTCAACCGGACCACCCCGTCTTTCATCTCATACGTCGGTGTACAGACAGTCCGGTCTTTCGGCCAAGAAGGCAGATACTCAGGAATCCATTTCGTCCGGTCGATCTCTTTCCCCTCGAACTCATCGTGAAAAATCAAACGGTAACCCTCTTTCTCCAACGGGCTGGCGGGATAATCCTGCGCCTGTATGTTCTGTGAGCCGACCAGCAAAAGGAAACAGGCAAGAAGTGTACTGAATAGATGTTTATTGCTCATGATATTTATTTGTTAACGGAGAGAAAAAAGGCCGCGAATGATGCGGCCCTTTCTCAATTTAAATATAGACTCTAAAAAATCGGATCAATAACCCGGATTTTGAACGATCTTACCCTTACCTTCGTTGATTACAGCTTGAGGTAACGGGAATAAGACAAATTCATCTTTGGTAGTCGTACAACCACGGTCTCTTGCATTCTGGATAAACTGTCCGTGACGGATCAGGTCGGAACGGCGGACACCTTCGAACCAAAGCTCATGCCCTCTTTCATCCAATACTTTCTGCAAGAAATCGTCTACTCCTTTTACATCACCCATTGTATATGGATTCAGCTTGGCACGTACACGAACCTGATTCAACAGGTCCAGTGCTTCGGAAGTTACGGCATTTCCTTTACGAACAATTGCTTCAGAAAGCAAAGTCAGGACGTCTGCATAACGGTAAACAACCAAGTCGATCTGGCTGCCGTCACCTGTAGATTCGGGGTCTTCGCCATATTTTACAGGAACAGCTCCAGAATAAAGGTTACCATGTTTGGCGATATCAGACTCTTCATTAAACAATACACCATCAGTACCTACATATTCGCCAACCAAAACAGACAGACGGTCATCACCTTCCTCAAAGGTACGGTAGAAAGGCCAAGGAACTTTATAACCATCCCACTTCTGGATAGAAGTATTCTTAGTCGGATAGTTTCCCGGTAAAGCATGGTCATGCCACAACTGAAGATTTGTACCTCTTTCTTCCGTACAAGCAAAGATAATTTCCTTGTTCCCTTCATTTTCAAGCGTAAAGATATCTGCATATCTGTCCATCAATCCATAACCGTATTCGGCTTTCAACAATTCACGGCCACATTCTTCCGCTTTCGCCCAATTCTTCTCATGCATGTAATACTTCATTAGAATTGTATACGCCAAACCTTTATCAAAGCGTCCGAACTGTGTCGTACGGGTAGGCAAGCCTTTCAATGATTCAGTCAATTCCGTTTCAATGAAATTTGTCATCTCTTCTTGAGTCGCACGCGGCTCAATTACTTCATCCAACGGATTCTTCAAATCTTCCAGTGTCGGAATTGGAATAGGCCCATAGAAATCATACAATAAAAATGCCAGCCAACCACGGCCTAAATGAGTTTCAGCCATCAGTAAAGCCTTCTTCTCGTCACTCATTTCTACATTTGAGATACGATCCAATGTCAATGTCATTGTACCCAAATATTTGGCATAATCCGTATAATTGAGAGTCGTATAAGAATGATTCGGAGTCCAGTTATGAGTTGTCAGCGGAATCCAGCTATCATTCACCCAACAACAAACAGCAATATCGGTTGACATATCACCAATAACCTGGAAACTGTGAGCCGTACTGAATACACCGCTATACTCCGCACTACGGAAAGGAGCATAAACACCTCCCACAACAAGCGCCTCCGCATCCTTTTCATTCGTCGGGAAAAAATCCGGATTGATCGCATCATATCTTTCCGAATCCAAATTAGTACATGAGGCCAATGCGCAACAGCACATTACTGTATATAATAATTTCTTCATGACTTTATCTTTATTTTTAACTGTTTATACTATTAGAATGTAATATCCAAACCGAAGCTGTAAGTACGAACATTCGGATAAGCCCATTGCAACTGAGATGGAGCACTGTCTGAACTTGAAATGTCAGTTTCTGGATCGAGACCTGTATACGGAGTAATCGTAAACGGATTGTTCACGTCGAAATACACACGTACGTTAGACAGAATATGTTTGCTGGTCTTAATAGGAATATTATAACCTAAAGTAATGTTACGACAACGGATGAACCAAGTCTTTTCATAATAATAGTCACCGACTCCATAGGCACTTTCAGTCTGGAAATATCCGGGTAACGTACCGTTCGGATTGCTGGAGGACCAAAGATCCGATATTGAAGTAGGCTGATTATAACCACGGCGCAAGTCATTAACGTTATTACTCAACCATTGTTTCTTATAACTTCCGGCAGAAAGCTTATCAAACTGTCCATAGAAATAAACATTGAAATCAAAGTTTTTCCAACGCAAAGTATTATTAAACCCAAATAAATATCCAGGGTCAGCAGATCCGTAAATCACTTTATCTGCATCATCCAACTTACCATCAGGCTTTCCGGTCTTCATCGGAATGCCATGCTTATCAACTTTAATGGAACCATCGGATTCATAAACATATCCGTCAATATCTTTGATCTTCACCTGTCCGGGTAATGCACCGGGCATATGGTCGATCGTTTCACCTACTTGAACCAAACCATCTGACAAATAACCGGAATAGTAACGCATCCATCCGTTATACTCATCATAAGCATTCGGTTTCCATTTCGGATCACGTTCTTTCCACTTGTCACGATAGAGAGAGAATGTCAAGTCTGATGTCCATTCAAAATCCTTATTACGGATATTAGTCGTATTGATCGTCAATTCAAAACCCTGGCTCTGAGTCTTACCCACGTTCGCAATGATTTTATTCACCTCATTATAAGACAGCAAAGTCTGTTCATTCAACAAATCGGAAACGACTTTATGATAATATTCAGCAGTTACATTGACACGTCCATCCAAGAAACCTAAATCCAAACCAACGTTCCATTCACGGGCTGTTTCCCAAGTCAAAACATTGTTTCCGAGTTGACTCAAATAGACACCATTGATCATGGAATTGCCAAAGATATTATTGTTACCTACTTTATAATAGCTATAAGCTTTATCTCCTACGTTGGAGTTACCTGTTTCACCATAGCTCAAACGTAATTTACCATTAGACAATACATTTCTCAAAGGAGCCAAGAACTCTTCTTCCGTAAACCGCCATCCGGCAGCAACTGAAGGGAAGAATCCCCAACGTTCACCCGAAGCAAAATTTGAAGAACCATCGGCACGCAATGTCGCTGTCAGCAGATAACGGTCTTTAAACGTATAGTTCAAACGACCGAAGAAAGAAGCCATACGAGATTTGGTTGCACTCGATCCTACAGTCGGACGTTTTGCATTACCCGCGCCCAAGTTGTTATACAAGAAACCGTCTGTAATGAAGTCATTGCTTTTTCCTGAAAACATTTCATATGTAAACAACTGATAAGAATGACCAACCAAAGCGTTGAAGTTATGGTCGCCTACCTGTTTCGTATAATTAGCAGTCAATTCCATCAAGTAGTCGGAATTATCACCCTGCGCAATAGAGGCCGCACCATTCTCACGTTGTCCATAAAGCGTTGTCGTTGGCAAATATTGTTTCAGTTTTTGATAGTTACGGTCGATACCGAAATTTGCCTTCAACAATAAGCCATCTATCGGGCGAACTTCAAAAAATGCATTTGCCAATAAACGCTCTTGAGTCGTCTTATCTGTAATGTCCAGCAATGAAACAGGATTCGGCAAGAAAGAAGCATCGGAGTTCATCGAATAATTGCCATTCTCATCCCGAATGGGCAAAGCCGGATTAAACTGAGCCGCAGAAACCAAAATTCCGGCATTCTCATTCTGGCCACTACCTAAAGGCACGTTGTCATATTCATTACGTGTCGCCGTCAAATTAATCCCCATCTTTACATATTTGCTCAACTTCTGGTCCAAATTGGCACGAAGAGAGTATCTTGTCATTCCATTATTTTTAATCACACCATCCTGATTAAAATAGTTTCCAGAAACCAAGTACTTCGTATTATCGTTACCTCCTGTTATAGATAAGTTATGAGAAGTCTGAAAACCTAAACGGGATATTTCATCAAACCAATTCGTATTATTAGCCGGATTGGCAATCTGAGCTTCTGTATAAGGCAATGTCAAAGCCGGCAGGGAAGGGTCTGTCGCCTCTTTTCCTCCATAAATGCCAACACCGTTCGTACGCATCCATTGTTCACGAGTATAATCGTTTGTTGCCCGCATAAAACCGGAAGCGTCCAACATCTCGTAAGATTTGGCTATCTGCTGTACAGAAGCCGATCCGGAATACTGTACCTTAGCCGCCCCGCTCTTACCTCGTTTTGTCGTCACGATGATCACACCGTTACCGGCACGAGCACCATAAATAGCTGTCGAACTTGCATCTTTCAGCACTTCAATAGATTCAATATCGTTTGGATTGATAGAAGCCAGGATATTATCTTTATTACCTCCTGAATATTGATTACCACTATCCAATGAACCCGGAGAATTCACAGGAAAACCATCAATAATGATCAACGGGTCATTCCCCGCCTTATCAGAAGAAGCGGCACCGCGAATACGGAAAGTTGATTGTCCACCCGGCTGGGCACTAATCGTGCTGACCTGCAAACCGGCAGCCTTACCAGCCAAAGCATGACTAACTGTAGACACTGTTGCCACAGGAGTATCATCCATCTTGACAGATGCAACTGCACCTGTCATATCCTTCTTCTTCATCGTACCGTAACCGACAACAACCACTTCTTCCAAAGCCTGTGTATCTTCTTTCAACAGAACGTTGATCACATTCTGGTTCTTCACAACAATGTCCTGAGGGATGTATCCGATAAAGGAAATCTGCAAAGTCGCGTTAGCCGGAACTTCGATGGAAAAGTTTCCATCCATGTCGGTAGTAGTACCGTTAGTCGTACCTTTCTGGATAACGTTTGCACCGGCGACAGGGCCGAATGCATCGCTTACAGTACCGGTCACCTTACGATTCTGCTGCGTGGTGGCGGTAGAAGCCGGAGCTGCCTCGGAAGTCAGGACAATGTGACGATCCTTGATAGTGTATTTCAAACCTGTTTTAGCTGCAATAGCATCCAACACAGTCTGAATATTAGCATTCTTTTCATTGATAGAGATCTTTTCGTTCTTGTTGATCTCTTCCAGATTATAGAAAAACAGGAACTCGGACTGCTTTTCGATCTGTTTCAACACTTTTTCTAAAGTTTCATTCTTAGCTGAAACATTTAGAGTAGCAGTTTGCGCATAGGTGGAAGCAACCACGCTTGACAGACAAACAGCCAACATTAACACGGTTAATTTCATGATTTTTATAGTTCTTTTCAGGTTAAGAGAAACAACTATACGTTGATTATTCATACTTTTGAATGTTTTTAAGATTAAACATGATCCCACGGCAATGGGAGTTTAATTGTTCACACTTTCAGAAGAGAAGATCCGGCAAGATTTTCTCTTCTTTTTTGTTTAAGACTAACTGGTGTCCATATTTCCTACTAAGATTAGCAATTTGTTTTTATTTAGATTTCTGATATTGTCACGTGATGATCGTCGATCTTATACCGGATCGGGATTGACAGATGGATAATCTCCATAATATCCTTGATACTCTGCCCCCGGTAGAAAGTCCCGGTAAATGTCCGGCGGTTCAGTGCTTCCGACTTAACAGTGAACTGCACGCCGTAAACATGGCTCAACCGGTACAGAATAGCTTCAAGACTTTGTTCGGGGAAATAATAATATCCGGTTGTCCACGAAACAAACCGGTTGGCGTCGACCTGTTGCAGGAGGGCTGATCGCGTTCTTTTGTTATAGACAAACTGTTCGTTCGGCTTTAAGACCGTAGGATGTAACAGGTTCTGCGTGGTCAGCAGGACAGAACCTTCCAGCAGTGTCGTAGTCAGGAGCGAATCGGTCGGATAAGCGGAAACGTTGAACTTCGTCCCGAGTGCTTCGATAGATTGTTCTTTGGTCTTGACAATAAATGGCTTATCTTTATCTTTGGCTACTTCAAAATAGGCTTCCCCTTCCAGTTGCACGATACGTTCGGACTTACCATAACGGGAATCATAAGAGAAAGAAGTCCGGGTTCCGAGACTGACGCGGGTTCCGTCCGGCAAAACAACAACATCCGCTTCAAGCCCGTCTCCACCGACATAACTGGTAATCCGGTCGTCATATTCTCTCGAAGAAAAGATAAACACAGTAGAAGTAATGGCTGCGGCAAACATTGCCACAGCCGCATAAGTACTTATGCGGGTCAATAAGGAATATCTTTTACGCTGGCGGGACTTTCTCTTATCGAGAAGGCGAAGCCAGCTATCGTGTATTTCAGAAGCACCACGGGAAGGAGCGCAGGCTTCATAAAGTGCTTTGGTCTCGAAAAACAATTTTTTGTTGTCTGCACTTTCATTCACCCAGGCATAAAAATCGTCCAAAGACCGACCTTGCAGCCGTCCTTGCAAATACCCGATGATTAATTCCGAATGTTCGTTTTCCATTTTCACTTAATTATTAGATGTAGATACAAAGTCGACACATGGTTAACTTGGTTCTTACATATACACAACGAACGGGAAAGAAAAAATACTCACAAGAAAAACAATTTTTTTCGTCATAATCCGGGAATTGCCTTCACCATGTGTGTCTCGTCCTAATTTGGGTTGACTGTGTATTAAAAAATCCTGTTATAGGTGGTCTATAAAAGTAAAAAAACAGACAAACCAGTAAATGAGTCGGGGGGACGAAAAGTATCATTGAGTGGCAACTGCCATACTTCTATCGTCAGGCTATAAAGTCATAGAGCTTTTGACCTACGTCGAATACCTTTTTGACTAAGGTCGAAAAGGCTTTTGACACTAGGCAAAAAGGCTTTCGACTTAGGCCAAAAATACAAGGAGCTATAATACAGGTCTTAATTTTTTGTATATTAGGACATTAAAAAGCTTCTATAACTTCTTTATTTTTCACTTAAGAGATTGTTTTGATTCTTTCGTCTCATGAATTAAGATGGCTTTGGTCAGATTCGTCGCTCCAAAGAGTGAAAGCAGATCTTTAAGGTGAAGGCAGTCCCGATGCTTGCCTTCACTCTTTTACACATTAATTTTCAACGTATAGCAAGACAGGGTGAAGCCAACGCGCAAATTCTTTATAAAAGAAATATCAGTAGGAACAGATTCGAACAGTTCTTACGCAGATAAAGGAGGGAACGATAAAGCTGGTTCTCGACCGTACGGACAGAGAGATCCAAACGTTCTGCTATTTCGGCCGCTTTCAGACCTTCGAGATAGGACATACGGAAGATTTGCTGGCTTCTTTCAGGCAGTTCGGCAACCTTTTTCATCAGCAGATCGAGCAAATCCTTTCGCATGAAAAGTTCGTCGGATGCCTCAAAGAAGTCAAGCTCTTCCAATTTTAACTGAAGGGCGCGGTGATCGATGATCTCCTGCTCCATATTCATGCGGCGGAGACAATCCAGGCAGGCATTCCGGACGGAGACATAAAGCACCCGTTTCAGGTCATTCTCCGGAAGGCGGAACACCTGCTTGTCCCACAATTTCAGGAATACATCGTGGACAATATCTTCGGCAAAGAAACCGGAAACGAACTTCTCCGCAAAGCGCATCAACATCGGGGCATACTCCGTATAAATATGCCGGTATTGATCTATGTCCAAAGATGTATTCCCCATATTTGCAAATATAGAAAAAAAATCTAATTATTCATTAACAAACACTTCATGTACACCCGGTTCATCGAATTTTATCGGTTCGACCTTTCCGGTAACAGCATTCATACATTGAACTACATCGTTTCCGGTAGTCTGGACCTTGACCACCCAGCCGTTCTCTCTCTTGCAGACAGACAAGATATCCGTCGTATTGGAAGCCGGCATGACAGCCAAGCCGTCAGCGCAATGGATGGTTTCAATATGATAACGGCGCACAACAACCGGAAACTTTTTACCTTTATAGATAAAGGTGGCCGGACGCTGGTCTTGGTCGCTCGCCCAATCGGTATTCAACAGATAGATCGTACGGCGGTCCGAATGATCCCAAACCGTGAAACCGACTGAAGGAGCCGCCTCCATCCAGCCTTGGCAGGTTTCCTCACCGGCAGCCTTGGCAGCAATTTCTTTCATGGCTTCCACATAATCAGCTTTCAACATCGTTTCGGCTGGATAGGCTTTCTGGGGGAAATAGATGATTTTTCCCGAACCGCAGACGATCTCCGTCTTAGTGGTCAGTTGCCAGTAATTTTCTCCCAACATCTCACGGATAACCGCATCGTCGGCAGGGAAACGGACCGGCTGGTCGGGCTGCAACTCTTCGTTCAGATGGGCCGCCGTGAGCAAAAGCGTTCCGCCCTTGAATACAAAATCGCGGATACGCAGGAAGTCATTCGCGTCGTAACTGTTCCATCCGAGGAAGATCATCGCCTTATACCGGTCCATCACGTCTTGCGGCGCTTCGACAGGAAGCAAGTCAACCGTACCGTAAGGGGTGGAAGTAAACCAACCTTCCGGCCCGCAGCCATCCACGATATTGTCCGGATAGAAGACATTCAGCAGATCGAAACTCTCGCATGCCTTATTGAACTTCCATTTATCACCCTTCTGCGACCACAGGCTGCCACGACCGAACGACTTCCAGGCGTCGTTACGCCCCTGGATCACGGCAATATTGCTTCTCAAGTCGCCACGGCGGGAATGCGTTTCCACGAAATCGAGCATCTGATGCTGGGCAAACAGATGTTCCTTGCCGGAAACGGAATAACGGTCGTTCATATATTCATCCGTCCACAAGGCCTCTTCCGTATTCATATGGGAAGAACCGTGCATATAAGCAACGGCCAGCGACATATACAGGCGCAGAGAATGTTTCGGATCAGTAAACGGCCCTGAGCCCCATTGCATGGCATGAAGCGTCCCGTAAAGCGGACGGCTGTAAGCGCGGGATGCACCACGCAGGGAAGAGAGTATGATTTCTTCCGGCCCGTACATCTGTTCGGCTCCCAGCCAGTCGTAACCGGCTTGATACAGATAGCGGAACAGCGTGGACGGTCCCGTATGGCGCGTGCTCGGACCTTTGGAATAGCGGAAATTGGCAACGAGCTTGCGGGCGCCGTCGGCCATGTCCGTCACCCCTTCCGGATCATAATGGATAAAGACGCCGTGGTCGGTATAAATCGGACGATGTTTGGCAAAGATTCCACCATAAGGGCGGTTGCGTGCCGCCATATCGGAGAAGACTCCCTGATACTGGAAATGCTGCCAGTAATAGTAGCCGCCGTCATTCTCATGCGCCTGCTTGCCACGGAACATCGGGGTAGCCAATGTTTCCAAAGAAGGATTGATCCGGCTTCCTGCCAGCGTACGTCCTTCGACTTGCCAGGCATACGGGATTTTCAACTGGTCCAGCAACCGGGTGTAATGGCCGATGACGGCAGGATCAGCTACTCGGAAACCGCTCCACTGGTAGGAAGGACGGAACTGATACCAGTTACCGATCCGGTTGGAAACATACCATTTGAAGAAATAATCATACGGCGTATATTGCTTGTCGATATAGATTTCGTCACCAGACGAAAGGTAGATCTGTTCAGCCTCCTTGTCGATCACCTGGCGGATTTGCGCCTGTTCCGTACGGCTGCCGTCGTCAAACACCAGCAGGATGGCGTGACCGGCCTCGCCTGCACGCATTTCCACGACATGCAGGCCGGGGGTTTCAAACAGGCACTCCTGCTCGGCGGGAGTGGCAGCACCGTTTGCCTTCACTTTGAGGCTGACATTCGGCCTGTTCGTTTCTACCAATATACCGAAAGAGGCGTTTTTGGCAACATATTCAGGAACGGAAACGACTTCAAAATCGCGTGCGGTCTCTTCGATGATCTCCAGGCCGCGCAGTTCATACGGATAAGCAGCGCGATGCGGCTCTTTCCGGAGCGTCAGCTTCATCTCTCCACTGCCATGCAAGGAAGACGGAAGCGGGATATAGAAGTCCGCCACATTGGAAGCGCGGTCGAAGATGTTTCCTTCGAAAAGCGTCTCCCCGTTAAATTCGAGCTTCCACATCGGCCAGCTGCGGGTTGAGAGGTTACAGCCGATCCAGTAGTTGTAGTTGTCCGGTTTTTGGGCAAACTTGGTGAACGGTATGGAGCAAACCGCTTTCTTGTTTTGTATCAGGCGCGGAGCTTCCACCCAACATTCGCCGCTGAAATGCGTCCCGCCGATACGCAGGAAAGCACAAGCCACATTTTCCGGCAATGTGAATGTCTCAGACACCGTCTGATATTTTCCCGTACCTTCCGGGACCGGCATGTAAAGCACAGAATCCGGCTTGTCATAGATATCGTCAGCCGCCCGTCCCGGTTTCCGGTAGAACAATTCGATCTCGACTCCGAAATCACCATTCCCGGAAACAGTCAAACCCTGTTTCTTCACGACCGGCAGCGTTACCGTCAGTTCACCCGGTTTCAGCAACTTACCGGAAATGCGGTAATAGGCATGGCGCTCGAAATTATCGTCTTCGCCTTTGAAATAAAGCGAATAACGGTCCTTTTTACGGATCACCGAATCCAAGTTGTCGTCAATATAAAACTCGGACCGGCGGAACATTTCTTCACCTCTGTTCTGGAAAGGAGCAGGCATCTTCACCCCTCCGATCACACGCAAAAATTTTCGCGTCGGGATTCCGGACTGTCCGAACGTAACGGTTTCGGAGATACTCTGATCGGGTTGGAGCAGATGTGTTTTTTCACTTCCTGCGGGAGTAAAGACGACCGTTCTTGTCTCTTTCCAGGAAGATGCAGCGTATGCCTGAAGTACGGCAAAGACGATCAGGCATAGGGAGATACATGTTTTTTTCATATAAACTTAATACAAATGTTTTTCGTTCAAATCACTTTCCAAATGTACGATTTATTTCCGTATTATTATTACTCGCAGTTTTTATGTACTTTTGTAGATATAATTATAAGCACCTAAGACTGAAAAGATGATAGTTGTAAGAGACACGGAGACATTGAAAGGGAAAAGGCTGGTAGCCACTATCGGCTTTTTCGACGGAGTTCATCTGGGACATCGTTTTCTGATTCACGAACTGAAGCAGGTGGCCGAAGCCGCCGGATTGCCTTCCGCCGTCATCACGTTTCCCGAACATCCCCGTGCTGTCCTGCATGCCGACTATCAGCCGAAGTTGCTCAATTCGTTCGAAGAGAAATTGAAACATTTGGCTTCCACCGGGATCGACTATTGTATCGTGCTGGACTTCACCCTCGAACTATCCCGCCTGACGGCAAAAGAGTTTATCACTACCGTATTGGCAGACCGGTTGCATGTGGACACGTTGCTGATCGGCTACGACCACCGTTTCGGGTATAACCGCGAGGATGGCTTCGAGCAGTATGTAACGTATGGCGAGGCTTGCGACATGCGGGTTATCAAAGCTTCGCAATACAGCGAAGGAGAGGCGGCCGTCAGTTCTTCCGAAATACGGAAACTCCTTGCGGAATGCCGGGTGGAGGAGGCGGCTCATCTGCTGACTTATCCTTACGGGCTGAAGGGAAGCATCGTCAGCGGTTATAAGGTCGGTCGGAAATTAGGTTTCCCGACCGCCAATATCCAAGTGGACGAGCCTTTCAAGATCATTCCGGGTATCGGCGTATATGCCGTTCGGGTATATCTGAACGGACTGCGCTACAAGGGAATGCTGTACATCGGTAACCGCCCGACCCTGGACAACGGGGACAACATCACGCTGGAAGTAAACATCCTCAATTTCTCCGGCGACATCTACAATAACGAAATAACAGTCGCGTTCATACAACACGTACGAGGTGACATCAAATTCGACACCCTCGACCAACTGATCGACCAACTGAAAAAAGACAGGGAGACGGTGGATAGAATATTAACGGAATAAAACATAATCATGTACTACGACGCAATAGACCTATTAAAAGGGATGATTTCACGTCCTTCTTTCAGCAGGGAGGAGGGAGAAACGGCTGATTTTCTCAAGCAGAGCTGGGAAAAAGCCGGGTATAAGGTGAACCGCAAAGGGAATAATCTGTGGCTGATCGCTCCCGGTTTTGATCCGGACAAGCCTACCCTGCTGCTCAACTCCCATATCGACACTGTCAAACCGGCTTCGGGCTGGACGAAAGATCCGTTCAATCCGGAGGAGACGGAAGACGAGCGTCTGTACGGCCTTGGCAGCAATGATGCCGGCGCGAGCGTAGTCTCTCTTTATGAAGCATTCAGGGTGTTATCAGGGAAGGAACAACCCTACAACCTGATCTTCCTGGCTTCATGCGAAGAAGAAGTTTCCGGCAAGAACGGGCTGGAAAGCGCTCTTGCCGACCTTCCCCCTATCGCATTCGCCGTTGTCGGCGAACCGACCGGCATGCAACCGGCCGTAGCCGAAAAAGGGTTGATGGTCCTGGACTGTGTCAGCACCGGCAAGGCAGGACATGCCGCCCGGAACGAGGGGATCAATGCGATCACGCTTGCGATGAAAGACATCGAATGGTTCAACACCTATCAGTTCCCGGAAAAAAGCGATTTCCTCGGACCGGTGAAAATGAGCGTCACGATTATCCACGCCGGGACACAGCACAATGTCGTTCCGGACCGCTGCGAATTCACCGTCGATATCCGGACAAACGAATTCTATCCCAACGAAAAACTGTTCGAACTGATCAAATCGCAGGTCGGCTGCGAAATAAAAGCCCGCAGCTTCCGCCTCAACTCCACCCGTACAGATTTGCAACATCCGTTCGTACGCCGTGCCGTCATGATGGGAAAAGAGCCTTTCGGTTCGCCTACTTTGAGCGACCAGGCCCTCATGCACTTCCCTTCCGTGAAAATCGGACCGGGAAATTCCGCCCGTTCCCATGCCGCCGACGAATATATCGGCCTGATGGAGATACGGGAAGCAATCGATATGTATATCAAGCTGCTCGACCAATTGACGATTGACAATTGAAAAAGAGCAAGATCATTCTACCGCATCCTCTCTTTCTTCAAACTTTCAATTAATATGAGGGACCTCTTCACAACCATCGGCACACGTTACCTAATCGCCATCCTGAACTTGGCACTGATCTTTATCAATGCCAAGGTATTGGGTGTCGAAGGAGTCGGACTGGTCGGGCTGATTCTGGCGATAGTAGGAATCGCCACCATGTTCTGCGGAATATTGGCGGGAAATACGATCGTCTATTTCATGAAGTATATATCCTAGCTTTCCCATTT
>OKRX01001802.1_pt1 | contig 15060 bp, 10 predicted proteins | sample 1601241 | NCBI WGS metagenome assembly OKRX01 (sample SAMEA3541500, study PRJEB24748) | human gut metagenome | biome: human gut; feature: human-associated habitat; material: faeces | place: China | collected 2012
TTCAATAAAATCAAATTGCAGTTCGCGCCGTATAAATGACAACTCGCGCCGGAGACAAAAATAGGACAGGAAAATGGGTATAATGTTAGATGGGATTAGGATAATTAATTTGGTAAGAGTGGTTCCACAATCATCACACTTTCAAAGGAGTATATGAGCAGCCTTTCAGCAGGAAAGCATACTGTAAAAGTAAACTTTACAGATGGCTCCGCAGAGACAACTCTGACAGTAGCACAGAAAGATACAAAAGATACAGGTAAGACTGACGCAGGAAAGAAGCCAGCTTCTAAATCAGCAAAAACAGGAGACAACAGTAACTTGATTGCATGGTTTATCTTATTAGTAGCATCTGTTTGTATCTTAGGTTCTCTCAGAGCAATCAGAAGACAGAGAAGAAGATAGTGACTTTATAATTAAAAAACAGGAATGTATAGAGGACTCACCACAAAATATTCACATTTTGTGGTGAGTTTTTTCTTAAGAAAAACATAAGTATTTTCTTGTTGAGAAGACAAGAAAGCTATGATATGATAAGTCCACTCAAACATTCGAAATAGTGATCAAGATATTTTAAGAAGCAGTTCTGCTTCGATTAGAACAGACAGAATCGGAAGATGGAAACGTCTGCATGAGAGCATACGAGAAATCAAAGCCAGTGCGGATATGGAGGTAGAGTATATGAAGATGGAAGAAAGAGAACGGATTATACGAGACGAGGGAAAACAGATTGGAATTATTAATGGAAAAATAGAATCTGTTTTGGAATTACTTGAGGATAAAGGAGAAGTTCCGGAAAAGGTGAAGGCAGAAATTTTCGCAAACGGATCCAGAAGTATTGAAGAAGTGGCTGCGTTTGGCAGCAAAATCGGAAACGATAGAGGAATTTTGTAAAGAGATAGATCATTAAATGGAACTGTAAAATACATAATATACGCCCCGCAAAATATTCACATTTTGCGAGGCGTTTTTGTATGAGATAATAATCAGAACAGCTATAATTTCAAGGAATGGTATGTCAGATATTAAATATCCACGTCTTCAGTATCGGATTCAGCTAATGTCCCGCGTACAGTTGGTTCTATAGTATCGGCCATTAAATGTTCCAGAAACTGCATTCCGCTTCCTTCGAGAAAGCGTCCGTAAAGTGGAAGCTTCGTCATCTCCCCTGTGATGGAAGACAGACCTTCTAAAATAAGCTCTTTCCCGGGAGACTCGGACCAATGTGCCATTAATTCGTTGCTTTTGAAATGTAAATAAAGCTTTCGGCTCATGGCTTCTTCCAGATAGACCATATTGAGGATAAGTACCGGGGCGTGATCTGCATCAGTAGTATACTCACATTTTACAGCTACAAGGTAAGTTTCTCCATGAAGTGTAATTAGGCTATCGATATAACGATCAAAACTTGCAGTCAGCGTACAATGTTCTTCTCCTTCCAGAAAGTGAATATAAAATTTGTCTGGACAGTTGATTTTGTCATATTGAAAAGAAATCTGTCTGATTCCGTTTGTCAGATTATTATGGAATACTTGAATAATCAGCGGAAACAGGCCAACATTTGCGAGATTTATATTGTAGCATTTTCCGTCTAAATCCTTTAGCAACCGGACATATTTGGGATATATTGCATGGCTTCTGGAATATCCGCTTTTCTTTGCCCAGCCGCCGCGTCGAATCTGCGGCATGCAGGAAGATCCATGGGAAAGTGAGTGAACCAGGTGTGTCAGTTTGTGATACTCGGCAGGATTTTCAGGGAGAGCATATTCAGATGCCTGATATTCCTGTGGAAATGCATCACGTATCAGATCTAGCATGACGTTATTCTGGAATAATTCATTGTTTCCCGCACAGGTGACAATGACCATGTCAAGGTCAGGATACACGATCACATTCTGCCCGAGCATACCATTGAATTCAAAGCTGCCTGGACGTTGTTCCATCCAGATCTGGTATCCGTATCCGTAAGTTCCTTCAATGCTGTCAATCTGCTTTGTGGTCGATTCGCGGATCCAGTCGGCCGGAATGATCTGCTTTTCGTGCCACATACCGTGGTTTAGATAGAGCTGCCCTAATTTTGCCATGTCTTCCGGACAAATAAAAAGCCCCCAGCCGCCTTTTGTGATGCCTTTTGGGCAGGTCTCCCAGAGATAACGGGTGATGCCAAGAGGCTCAAATAGACGTGGCCACAAGTATTCTTCCAGTGTCATCTCTGTGCGTGCACTGACAATTGCAGATAATACATAAGTATTCAGACTGTTATACTGAAATTCTGTGCCAGGTTTTCCTGTTACAGGTGCATTTAGATAACTTCCCAGCCAGTCATTACCAGAGACGATTCCAGACTCGTTAAATGTTACACCGCTTGTCATAGTCAGAAGATGTCGTACTGTGATTTCTGGTCGGAAGATTTTGATCAGTGGATTGACTTTTCCGGGAAAGATATTGTATATGTTTTCGTCCAAAGAAAGTTTTCCCTCATTGATCAGCAATCCGATTGCCATACCGGTAATACTCTTGCACATGGAATGAGAAATGTGCCATAGACCGCTCCGGTAAGGTGCAAAGCTACAGTCACAGATTACATTTCCATGTCGCAGTACAAAAAAGTGATGCATATCCGTGTATGGAGATGCAGATAAGTTGCTTAGTAAATGTACCAGTTTCTCGGAAGAGACACCCTGACTTTCCGGTGTAGCGCGGGGGAAAGCCTGTTCATACGGAAGGTTTTCCGGAAATGGGATTTTCTGTGGTGTGAAATCAACTTTACTAACCCCGTCGGTCTTGCCGAGGATCATATTTGTGATCATTTCAATGACAGCAAGCTGTTCTTTTGCCATGGCAGGTCACCTCCATAAAATAACATGCAGCAGAGCACATCCATCTCTGCTGCACAGTTTGCAAGTAAAGCTCTTGCTTATAGTATAACATTATTCTTCCCCGACTACCCATTTTTTTTTCAGATACCAGACAGCGCCTTGCCAGTAAGTCTCTTCCGGAAGTGGATCCGTAAAAAGATGCTGCCAGCTTTTCTTGATTTTCTGAGCCAGAAGCGGATAAAATGCAGACTTCATAATGTCCAGTGGGTCGTGGACGCCCTGACGCTTATATTCCTGTTCGAATGCAGTGATTTCTTCATCTGTTCCGACATATTCCAGGTTCAGAATTTTAGTCCACGTTCTCTGGTCAAAAAGAATCAGCTCGCCTTTTGGAATTTCCAGGCACATACGGCGGCAGCCGGCATTCGGAACTGCCCATTTTTTATCACGGTACATCCAGATTGGTGATTCAGCCTCTTGTGGCTTTGGAATGATCTTTACAGCTTCCTGGCGGAAAAACTTGTAAGCAGTGTCAAAAATCCAGGCAGTGTCTTGATATTTCTTTGTGATATAAGCCTGTTTTACATAGTTTACGCCATCTTTATCTACAATATCCCAGACAAGGTCAGGCTGCGTGCAATACATCGTGATAGTGTCTGAGGCTGATGATATTTTATTCTCCGTCATAAAAACGTACCTCCCTGATCCACTCTTTCTTTAACTTCCAGCAGGTTCCGACCATGAGGGACGGATCATCCGGCTGAATCGTAAAAATTCGATCCCAGCTTTTGATAATTTTCTGCCTGAGCAGCGGGTAGAAGTTTCCTTTACTGGTTGTAACTAATGAATCTTCGGAGGCGATTCCATATTTTTTTAACTCTTCCATGTGGGCCTTTTCATCGGCCTCATCCAGTGGCACATAGAAATAATTGACGCGATAGCCCCATTTGTCAAAATTGCAGATCAGGTATTCCCCCTCTGGAATCTCGACTTCGAATATGATTGCGTGTTCGGTCGGCTGTAACATCATATCCTCACTAACACTGAGCCAGACTGGATATTTCAGATCTTCTGGGATGTCAATATATTTTCTTGCAGCTTTTGTGTACCATTCATACAATTCCAGATAGAATTCGGAAATGGTATCATTTTTTGCCTCGATATATTCTTTCTTTACAATATATTGACCTGTTTTTTGAAGCTCATCCCAGACAGCTTCATGTTGTCTTGTCCAAAACCGCATAGAAAAAACCTCCTTTATGATAAGTATAAAAACAGTTTCCTCTCGGGATGCTTTCGTGCTATTGAGAAATGTTTTGAAAATACTTAATTGTTAATTCTATGGTAAAACATCTGAAAAAGGTTTGCAAGACAATAATAAGCATGCTTATTAAATTTGTGGGTTTCGATCATATAAAAAAGATATATGGAAATGTATATGAGAATATGTTTTTGTGGCAGAATAAAAACAGCGTGGTATAATGAAAAATATATCAGGGAACGTTAGGAAGAAAAGATATGAGAGTACTATTAGTTGGGAATACCGGATACATAACAAAAGAATTTGTGCAGGAAGCTTTTCCCGAGAGCGAAGTATTTATAATGGGGAATTCCTTGTTGAAGACAGAGCGGAAAAAGCATTTGAACGTGCGCCCATTTCCAGAGCGAGATGAAGAGCTGGAAGACATTTTTCGCACTTATGATTTTGAACTTATGGTTTATTTTTCTAATTATATTACATTTCATGGAACGATGGAAGGTGAAGCAGAGAAGCTTCGAAAAGTGTTAAGTTATTGTAAACGCAGTAAAGAGATACATGTAATCTATCTAACTGGTCCAGAGGCGGGGTATGCAGCCACGACCGGAAAGACACTTCTTGTCCGTGGAGCCGAGAATCTGTGTTGTCAGTATGGGAAAATGTACCAGATTCCGGTCAAAATCGTAAGAATTCCGTATCTGTATTCCGGAGTTTATAAGGAAGATTATTTTTATAAAATGTTTGCAGCTATCCGTAGTGGAGAGCCGGTGGAGATTCAGGAATCACCTGATCAGCCACTCCAGTTTTTGAACTCCATGGATCTGGCAGAACTTTTGGAGAAAATGAGTGATAACTGGGACGAGGAATATCACTATTTGAATGTACCAAATGTATTTTCAAATACTTTTCGGGAGCTGGAACAGAAAATAAAAGAGATAGATGCAAGTGTACGGATCGAGAATAAGGGACTTATCCCGGTTGAAAAAATTCCACCGGATGATAAAGTTGTACGTTTTAAGTATGGCTGGTTTCCAAAGATTTCACTTCTGGAGGATTTTTCCGACATCTATGATCAGTATCTGGACTCTATCGGAGAAAAGGAGCGGCGGATCGATCGCTGGAAAATCTGGCTTGATAAACACAGACCAATAGTAAAAATAGTAGAACTGGTCGTTGGATTTTTCCTGTTCGAATTTTTGAATCATCTTGCCGGAAATCAGGCGCAGTTTAAGATGATTGATCTGCGACTTGTATTTATTGTGCTTTTTGGAAGCTTGTATGGAATTAACTACGGGATTGCGGCTGCAGCTCTTGAGACGGTTTCGCTTTTGGCAGCTTATGAAAGAGAAGGTGTAGGGTGGACAACATTGTTCTATGAACCGACCAACTGGATCCCGTTTATCTTTTATTTTGCAGTAGGAGCAATCTGTGGATATGTACGGATGAAAAATAAAGAAAATATAGAATTTGTTACGGATGAAAATAAACTGATCCAGGAAAAGTTTTTGTTCATGCGAGATATGTATCAGGATTCTCTCTATGACAAGAGAACGTACAAGAAGCAGATTATGGGGAGCCGGGACAGCTTTGGAAAGATTTTTGATATTACAAGAAAGCTGGATACGGTGCTTCCACAGGAGCTTTTTATGGAAACGATACATGTGATGGAGGATATGCTGGAGAACCATGCAGTTGCTGTGTACTCCCTTGGAAAAAACAGTGAGTTTGGACGATTGGAGATTGCATCGAAAGAAATTAGAAGTGAGTTTCCGAATTCTATACGGATCAGTAAGTATCAGGCAGCTATTTCGGAGCTGGAAGATGGAAATGTGTGGGTAAATCGTGAGCTTCTCCCGGATTATCCGGCTTACATGGCAGGAATCAGGAAAAACAAAGAACTTGTGATGATTGTCTGTATTAAGGAAGTCCGCTGCGATCAGATGACGCTTTATTATATGAATCTTTTCAAAATTCTCTGTGGATTGGTGGAAGTGGCACTGCTTCGTGCACTGGAGTATCAGGAGGCTGCGAAGAATATGCAGTATGTGGAAGGGACACATATTTTGAAGACATCCTATTTTATGGAACGATTGGAAACATTTCATGCGATGCAAGATGAGATGGTGGCGTCCTATATTCTGTTGCGGCTGGAACATCCGGGCAAGTCAAAAGAGGAGGCAGATCAGATTCTGCAGCACCTGATCCGTGCGAATGACGTATGGGGGATTTCTGAAGAAGGAGAATTATACCTGATTCTGTCTCAGACGGACAAGGAATCACTTCCAATTGTAAGCGGGCGGCTTAAAAAAGCCGGAATCATCACCTATGAGACCGGTATCGCCCAGATTGCACGAGGTGGAGGAGAAGTATGATTCAGATTGTAGTTGGAATAGTACTGATTCTTTTGCACATCATCTGTTGTATTCTTGTATGGGTAGGAATCTGTACTCATATTATAAATGTAAAGAAATATCTCATGTTCCCGGTCGTTTTTGTTCCGGTGTGGGGAGTTTTGTGTGTGTTGATCCTGCATTTTCAGATCTGGATACAATCAGATCTGAGAAAAGAAGTAGGCGTAGAGAAGATGAAGGTAAATGAAGAAATTTACAAAAATATCTTTCAGTCCGGGACGGAACAGGAGGGAAATATTGTTCCGCTTGAGGAAGCGCTGATCGTAAATGAGCCGGAACTTCGAAGAGAGTTGATCATGAATGTTTTAAATGACAATCCAGAGGAGTATGTGGAGCTTTTGAAACAGGCGCGTATGAACGAAGACGTGGAGGTTGTACATTATGCCATCACTGCCATGGTAGAGTTGTCGAAAGAGTATGATTCAAAGCTTCAGGAGTTGGAGAGGCTTCATCAGATTTCGCCGGAAGATCCGGAAGTTATGGAGCAGTATTGCGAATTTATGGAGGAATATTTAAGCCAGGGACTTCTGGAAGAACAGATAGAACGAGTACAGAGGCAGCGATATGAACAGCTTCTGGAAAAGAAGTTAAAACATCAGGAAGATCTGCACACTTGCGTATGCATGGTCAAGAATTTGATGAAGCTTGGAGATTTTGAAAAAGCACATGAGATTTTACAAATTATAGAGAAAAAATGGCACCGACACGAAGCGTATTGGATTTTGAAGGTTCAATATTGCGTAGAACAGAAGCAGGGAGAAGAACTGAAAAGAACACTAGATAAGATGAAGAAAGAGCACATTTATCTTTCTTCAAAAGGAAGGGAGGATCTGGCTCTTTGGATCGATTCATAAAGAGTATGAAAGCATTTCCATTTAAAGGAATGTTGGTAATATGGGGAATATTCATGTTGATGGGGGCTGTGCTTTTTGCGGAACGCTCTGGCATCCATTATGAAGGAAGCAAAAGCCAGAGTGCATATCTAAGTGAGAACCAGATTGTGACGGAAAAAGAAGCAGTAAAAGAATTAAAAAAGACTTGCCTGGTCATTATGGACAGCCAGCAGGAGGACAGCCAGCTTGCGTGGGAACAATTTGAGCGGATTTTTCAGGATATGAAAGTAGGAACAGATGTGGCAGATCTTAAGACCGATACGCTTCCAAATCTGGATTCCTATGAGACAGTGGTTGTACTGATGAGTGACCTGGAGCCATTAAAGGAAGGTATTATTGAAATCAGCAATTGGGTGAAAAGCGGCGGAAGTGCCATGTTTGCCATGGCACTGCAAAAGGACACGTATGCGTCACTGATTGAGCAGAAATTGGGAATTATCTCTTCTGGATATGAAAATAGTTTTGTGGACAGCATTTATTTTGATTCGGATTTTTTGATTGGCGGAGGAAAAAGCTATGCAATCACGGATGGATTTGATTCTGCGAGACAGGTTGAGTTAAGCGAGAAGGCACAGGTCTATGCGTGGGCAAAAGAGCCGGGAGGAATTCCTTTAATATGGGAAAATGCATACGGCGACGGAAAGTTTGTAGTAGATAATTTTGGGTTATATGAAAAAGCGGTAAGAGGCTTTTATGCAGCGTCTTACAGTCTCCTGACAGATATAGGAGTCTATCCGGTGATCAATGGATCGGCCTTTTATCTGGATGATTTTCCATCACCGGTACCAAATGGTGACGGGACATATGTCAAACGAGATTATGGGACAAGTATTCAGGAATTTTATTCGAATATCTGGTGGCCGGATATGCTGAATCTTGCATCCCAATATGGACTTAAGTATACCGGAGTGATGATTGAGAACTATGAAGATAAAACTGACGGAGAGATCACGAAGCAGACGGACCATGAGCGTTTTCAATATTTTGGAAATATGGTACTTCATCAGGGTGGTGAATTAGGTTATCACGGTTACAACCATCAGCCATTGTGTCTGGGTGATACAGATTATGGAGATGTTCTTCCGTATAAAACATGGAAGAATGAAAAAGCAATGGAGTCTGCTATGTCAGAACTTATGCGGTTTGGTAAAAAAATGTTCCCGGGAACGCAGATGTCGGTCTATGTTCCTCCGTCAAATGTGTTGTCAGAGCAGGGGCGGAAGATGCTGGCGCAAAAGTTTCCGCAGATTAAGACGATAGCTAGTAATTATTTTGCCGGAGAATGTGCTTATACACAGGAATTTGAAGTGGCAGATGACGGTATCGTAGAACAGCCAAGAATCATTTCCGGAGCCATCCTTGATGATTATATGCAGATGGCAGCAGTGTCTGAATTAAATATGCATTTTGTGAACAGTCATTTTATGCATCCGGATGACTTGCTGGATGAAGACCGTGGGGCAAAGCTTGGCTGGGAAAAATTAAAGAACCGGTTGGAGGAGTATATGGACTGGCTCTATGATTCAGCACCAGAACTTCGTAATCTGACCGGATCAGAATTGTCCGGGGCGATTGAACGATATGGTGCACTGACATATGAGAAAAATGTGACAGATAAAAGTGTGGAACTGAAGTTGAATCATTTTTATGATGAAGCATATCTGATGCTCCGGTTCAACGATGGGATACCGGGCAAAGTTACAGGTGGAGAACTGGAGCATGTAACAGGAAATCTTTATCTGCTGCATGCAGTGAATGATGAAGTTACGATTGAGAAGAAATAAGAGGACATTACGTTGAGAATTTGTTTGATTTTGGAAGGGTGTTATCCATATGTGCACGGAGGTGTATCCACATGGATGCATCAGTATATCAAAGAGATGAAAGAGCATGAATTTGTCTTGTGGGTCATTGGAGCACATGCCGAAGATAAAGGAAAGTTTGTGTATGAACTTCCGGAAAATGTGGTGGAAGTAAAGGAAGTATTCTTAGATGATGCTTTGCATGTGAAAGATACCGGGAAACTTCTACATATATTTACCAGGGAAGAACAAGACAGCCTTCGTGAGCTGATGGATTGTGGGAGACCGGACTGGGAAATACTGTTTCGCTTGTATCACGATAAGAAGATCAATCCAATGTCATTTTTAAAAAGTGAAGAATTCCTGGAGATTCTGGAAAAAAGCTGTCTGGAGAAATATCCGTATACTGCGTTTGCAGATGCATTTCACACGATGCGGTCTATGCTGCTTCCGGTACTGTATCTTCTTGGAAGTGAAGTGCCACAGGCAGATGTCTACCATGCGATCTGTACTGGTTATGGCGGCATGCTGGCATGTCTTGGCGGCTATGTTTATCAGAAAAAAGTGCTTCTTACAGAGCATGGGATTTACACAAGAGAGCGTGAAGAAGAGATTATCCGGGCAAAATGGGTCATGGCTACATACAAGAAGCAGTGGATTTCATTTTTCTATATGCTGTCGGATATTATATACAGCCGGGCATTTCAGGTTACGGCGCTGTTTACGAATGCCATGCGGACACAGATACAGATGGGCTGTGATGAGAAGAAATGCAGAGTGATTGAAAATGGAATTAATTATGAGCGCCTGTCCCAGATTCCGCTGAAAGAAGAGGATGGTCAGGTAGATATTGGGGCAGTGGTCAGAATGGCACCGATTAAAGATATCAAGACAATGATTTATGCTTTTTTTGAACTATGTGCAAGGCGGAAAAATGTAAGATTACATATCATGGGTGGTGTGGATGATGAAGAATATGCCCAGGAATGTTACACGCTTGTGAAACAATTAAAGCTTGAAAATGTTATTTTTACAGGACGAGTTGATATTGTAAAATATATGGAAAAACTGGATTTTACGATTCTGACCAGTATCTCGGAAGGGCAGCCGTTGTCGGTTCTTGAGTCACTGGCGGCAAGAAGACCATGTGTAACAACGGATGTAGGATGCTGCAGAGAGCTTTTGGAAGGAAAAGAAGGAGATTTTTTTGGGCCGGCAGGGTCCTGTGTGCCGCCGATGTACCGGCAGGGACTCGCAGCTGCCATGGATAGAATGTGTGAATCCAGAAGTTTAAGACTTCGTATGGGAGCAAACGGACAGAACCGTGTAAATAAATATTACCGCCACGAACGGATGATGAAGGAATATAAAAAATTGTACGGGGAGGTGGAGACTGCTTATGGCTGGAATCGGATTTGAACTGAAAAAGCTGTTTAAAAAGAGTGGTCTTGCTGCAACCGCAAGAGCTTACGGATATGCCGGTATTATCTGCGCCGGACCGATGATTCTTGGAATCGTACTGCTTCTTGGAATCATGTTCCTGTGCAATCAGACGGGTGGAACGAGATTTGAGAGGGAACTGTTGATCTGTATGGTCACATACTCGTTACTGGCTTCCCTGACTGTGACAAGTTTTCTTTCTATGGTCGTGACCAGATTTCTGGCAGATATGTTATATGAAGAGAAGCTTGAGGCAATTCTTCCTTCTTTTTGGGGTTCTACTGGAATTATGTTAATAGCCGGAGGAATTCTGTACGGAATATTTTTAATCTTTTCCGGTGTGGGACTTGTGGATAAACTGTTGTGTTTTGGGTTGTTTGGTGAATTGATCGTAACCTGGAATGCTATGAGTTACCTGACCGCGATCAAAGATTACAAAGGGATTCTACTGTCATTTAGTGCAGCACTTGTTGTTTCTTTTGTCGTGGGATTTTTATTGCTTATCATCGGTATGCCACATATAGAAGCATTGATGCTTGCAGTCTGTGTCGGTTATGGGATCATGCTTCTATGGGACGTGGTGCTTTTGTACCGGTATTTTCCATCTAGTGATACCAGTGCATTTTTATTTCTGCGGTGGGTAGATGAATTTCAGCCACTGGCATTTACAGGATTATTTGTGAATCTGGGATTGTTTACCCACCTAGTGATTATGTGGGCAGGACCACTTGGGGTGCAAGTGAAAGGATTATTTTACGGAGCACCGTACCATGATGTGCCGGCATTGATCGCATTTCTTACGATTCTGATCACGACAGTAAACTTTGTCGTTTCGGTAGAAGTGAATTTCTATCCAAAGTATCGTAATTATTACAGCCTGTTCAACGATAAAGGTGCGATTAAGGATATTATGCAGGCAGGAAATGAAATGCGGGAAGTGCTGAATATGGAGTTGAAGTACACGGCGGTAAAACAACTGCTGACAACGGCGCTTGCCATTTCCATCGGAGGGATTTTATTAAAATATCTGCCTCTCGGATTTAATGATCTGATGGAAGGGTATTTCCGGACCTTGTGTGTCGGCTATGGAATCTATGCAATTGCTAATACCATGCTTCTTTTATTGTTATATTTTACGGATTATAAAGGGGCATTTGCAGCGTCCGCAGCATTTGCCGGGTGTACAACTGTATTTACCCTATTGTCACTACTGTTTCCACAGGTGTATTATGGATTTGGATTTTTGCTGGGAAGCGCAGTGTTTTTCCTGATTACTGCTTTGCGGCTCGGATATTTTACCCAACGGCTTCCTTACTACATATTAAGTGTTCAGCCAATTGTAGAGGAAGATAAGTCAGGACGATTTACACGATTGGGGACTTTTTTGGAAGAAAAACTAGAAGGAGGAGAAGACCCAGGTGAAAAGAAATAGACTCATATCGGCAGTATGTGTACTGTCGCTTGCTTTATCACTTTGTGCGGGCGGTTGTTCAGAGAAAAAAGAAGAAGCAACCTCTGACATTAAGACAGAAACGCAGAAAGTGAAAAAGGCGGAGAAAGAAGATATTAACAGTGTGCATCTAAGGGATAAGGACACGCTGTATGCAGATGATGATGAGACCAGTGTAGTGACGATGTATCTTACTGTCTCCAGGGGAAATGCTTCAGAGAATACAGATCATTCCTGGAGTGAGATCAATAGCTATTCAGTAGAAGATTATGAAAATATGGGAGTGGACCGTTATCAGGTAGCAGGACTTTTACAAGCCGGGGATGAGAACGGACCGACCAGTGGAAATGTGGGATATGCAGAAGAAGTTCCCAATGCAACGGTTCAGATCCGCGGACAGACCTCCAGCAGTAATGCGCAGAAAAATTATAAGATTGAGTTAAAAAAGAATAAAGGAACGTGGCGTGGACAGCGAGTCATCAACCTGAATAAGCATCAAGGAGAAGGAATGCGTTTCCGCAATAAGATGGCTTACGACTTGATTAAGGGCATTCCTCAGATGATGGGACTTCGCACGCAGTTCGTACATTTGTATGTCAAAGATAACACAGATGGAAGTTCCGATGCCTTTCAGGATTATGGCCTTTACACGCAGGTGGAACAGTTGAATAAGACAGCGCTTAAGACGCATGGTCTGGATTCAAAAGGTCAGCTTTATAAAGTCAATTCCTTTGAGTTTTACCGGGAAGAAGATGTGATCAAAACGACAGACGATCCGGGATATAACCAGGAAGCATTTGAAGAGCGGCTGGAGATTAAAGGTGATTCCGACCACACAAAGCTGATTCATATGCTGGATGCAGTAAATGATTATTCGATCCCTATTAATCAGGTGCTGGAACAGTATTTTGACGAGGAAAATATCGTATATTGGATGGCGTTCCAGATTCTGACTGGAAATGTGGATACTCAGAACCGGAATATGTATCTGTACAGTCCTCAGAATTCAGATACATGGTATTTTATCGACTGGGACAATGATGGATTTTTCATGCGATCGGAATACGGGCTCCGCGGCTGGTCCGACCAGGGCAGCTGGGAGTGTGGAATCAGTAATTACTGGGGAAATGTACTGTTCCAGAGATGTCTGAAATCAGATTCATTTCGGAAAGAATTAGATAAGGCAATCATTGAGATGAAGGATTATCTCAGCGAAGAACGGCTGAGCACGATGATCAGCCAGTATGAAAATGTGGTGAGACCATATCTTTATTCCATGCCGGATCAAATGCATGCGCCTCTGACACAGTCCCAGTATGATACAGTGGCAGCAGGAATTCCGGAAGAAGTGGAGAAGAACTATGAATTGTATCTGGAAAGTCTGGAAAAACCACAGCCATTCTACATTGGAACCCCGGCTATTCAGGATAATGCACTGAATCTGAACTGGGATGTGTCCTATGATTTTGATGCTGAAGATATTACTTATACCGTAGAACTTGCGACAGACTACCAGTTCCAGAATGTGATCTTCCGGCAGGAAGGAGTGGCAGTTCCGGAAGTACAGACAAGTGTTCCGGCAGCAGGCCAGTACTTTGTACGGGTACGTGCAACCGATTCATCTGGGAAGACACAGGACGCATTTGATTATTATGTAACCGACAATGGCAAGAATTATGGTATGAAATGCTTCTATGTGACAGCAGACCAACGTATTGAGGAAGATATTTATGAAGAAAATTAAGAATATCAGTCATGCCAGGATTGCAGAACATATGAAGCAGTTAAAAAATGCTGAGCTACCGGAGCATGCCGGAACGGCAGAACATTTTCGGAATGAATGGAAATACTTGATCAGTACGAGTGAGAAGGAATTATTGGAACTTCGTATGAAACATTTACTGAAAAAAGATCCACATGCTTCAGATGGGGGCTATATGATCCGGAGCCTGTACTTTGATGATTATTGGAACAGTGCTTATGAGGAGAAAGAATCCGGTGTACTGATGCGTAAAAAGTACCGGATCCGAGTCTATGATTACAGCGACCGTTCCATTAAGCTAGAGCGAAAAAAGAAATTCGGCAGTTACATTTACAAGGAAAGCGCACCACTTACGAGAGAAGAGGTGGAAAAAATCCTGGCGGGGGAATATGAATTTTTGCTGCACAGTCCATATTCTTTGTGCAGGGAGTTTTATATTGAATGTGTCAGTAATATGATGAGGCCTCGGACTATTGTAGATTATGACCGGGTGCCATGGATCATGGATACAGGAACGGTGAGGATTACGTTTGACTGCGAAGTGCGGGCAGCTGTGGGAGGGTATGATATATTCGATCCGACACTTGCTACACTGCCGGTTCTGGAGCCTGGAAAGCTTGTAATGGAAGTGAAATTTACAGAGCTGCTTCCGCAAATCATACGAGATCTTCTGCCACCGCAGTCAGCAGAGTTTACAGCAGTATCAAAATACGTATTGTGTTATGAAAAGACCCGGTATCTGAATGGATTTGAATATTGGGCAGAAAATTAAAATACAGGAGAAAAACGAATGAGTGTACAGGATGTAATAAAAAAATCAGTACTGGAATCCGGTGTATTCGATAAATTCGATGTTCCGGGAATGCTTACGGCACTTGCCATAGCGCTGCTCCTTGGCGGAGTAATCTACCTAGTCTATCGAAAATTTTACGTAGGAGTGATTTTTTCCAGAAGCTTTGCAATCACACTTGTAGGAATGACGGTTCTTACATGTATGGTCACACTGGCAATCAGTACGAATATCGTGATTTCCCTTGGTATGGTTGGTGCATTATCTATTGTACGTTTTCGTACAGCAGTCAAAGACCCGATGGATCTTCTTTATCTGTTTTGGGCGATAACGACAGGAATTACAGCCGGTGCAGGTATGTATGTGCTTGCGGTACTGGCGGCAGTGATCATGATTGTTATGATTTATTTGTTTTATCACAGACAGCAGAGTGGGAAG
>OKRX01001812.1_pt1 | contig 14977 bp, 14 predicted proteins | sample 1601241 | NCBI WGS metagenome assembly OKRX01 (sample SAMEA3541500, study PRJEB24748) | human gut metagenome | biome: human gut; feature: human-associated habitat; material: faeces | place: China | collected 2012
AAAGATTGTATTTACATTATAAAGAAGATAGTAATTTAACTCCTATAATTCCTATCAATGCGACTTCTTGCTATTCAATGTTCGAAAATTGCTTAAGTCTTACAATGCTTGACTTAAGTAATTTCGATACAAGTAATGTAACTGATATGAGTTACATGTTTAGAGGTTGCACAAGTCTCACATCACTTAATATTAGTAATTTCAACACAAGTAGAGTGACTGATATGTGTGCTATATTTAGTGACTGTTCAAGTCTCACATCACTAGATTTAAGTAATTTCGATACGTCCAACGTAATCAATATGAGTTGGATGTTTGAACGTTGTTTAAAGCTTACAGTACTTGACATTAGTAATTTCAACACAAGTAAAGTAACTGACATAAGTTATATGTTCTTAGATTGCAAAAGTCTCACATCACTCGACATTAGTAGTTTTATTACTAATCGAATGACTACTTTTAAGTTTACGTTTAGTGGTTGCTCAAGCCTTACAGCACTTGATATTAGTAATTTCGATACTAGTAAAGTGACTGATATGTATGGTATGTTTGAGGACTGCTCAAGTCTCACAGCACTCAATTTAAGTAGTTTTAATACAAGTAAAGTGACTGACATGAGTGATATGTTCTATGGCTGCTCTAGTCTTATATCACTTGACTTAAGCAGTTTTGATACTAGTAAAGTGACTGATATGAGTTATATGTTTTGCGGTTGCGCAAGCTTAACAGTACTTGATTTAAGTAATTTTGATACAGGTAAAGTAACTGAAATGTGTGATATGTTTAGCGACTGCTCAAGTCTCACAGAACTTAATATTTATAATTTTGATACTAGTAAAGTGACTGGTATGAGCGATATGTTCAGAAGCTGTGGATCACTTGCATCACTTGATTTAAGTAATTTCGATACTAGTAAAGTGACTGCTATGTGTAGTATGTTTAAAGGCTGCACAAGCCTTACATCGCTTGACTTAAGTAGTTTTGACACTAGTAGTGTCATTAATATGAGGTGGATGTTTGAAGGTTGCTCAAAACTCATATCACTTGATCTCAGTAGTTTTGACACAAGTAATGTAGCTGAACTAAGTGAGATGTTCAGAGGCTGTTCAAAACTCAGTACTATCTATGTATCAGATAAATGGAGTATAGCTATGATTGCATCTTCATATAAAATGTTTACAGGTTGCATAAATCTCCCTAACTATAAAAGCTACAAGACTAAGAAAAACAACGCTCATTACGGTAAAGGTGGTTACTTAACATTAAAACGATAAATGCTTTAGCCCAGGGAATTCCAATTACGGAGTTCCCTTTTCATATTCATAGTGACTTAGACAAGAAAGGAGAAATCAAAATGGAAAGAATGAACCTATTTGGAGGTAACGACAAATCCAGCAAAGCGTTATTTGGAGATAACAAATCCAAGACAAACATCAAACCAAAGAAAAAAATCTACACAGAGGACTTTAAAAAGAAAGCAGTCAAATTAGCTTCTAAAATTGGAGTTACCAAAGCAGCAGAAGAGTTAGGAGTATCTACAAGTTCTATCTACTCTTGGCAGAAGATCTTTGGTACCTCCACATTAGATAAGAACCATTCAGCCAAGACACTTCCATCAGCACCAATTCAAGACGAATATGGTAATCTTACCTTCAACTTAGAAGAAAGAACTTATTCCCTAAATGTTAATTCAAAAGAAGAAAGAGAAATGGTTAAAGCAGAAATAAATGCTAACTCTTTAACAAAGTACGATTGGTTTGAAGAAGAAACAGGTGCGGAACATTGGGTTCTGTACAACACAGAAATGTATGAAGTAAAAGATTTTTATTTACACTACAGAGAGGATAGTGGTTTAGCCCCGGTAATTCCAATTAATGCCACTTCCTGCTACAGTATGTTCTATGACTGTACAAAACTCACACAACTCGATTTAAGTAGTTTTGATACAAGTAATGTAATCGATATGAGTTATATGTTTACACAATGCATAAATCTCATAGAACTAGATTTTAGTAAATTCAGTACAAATATTGTTATTGATATGTTTGAAATGTTCCAAGGTTGTTCAAGCCTTACACAACTTAATTTAAGTAATTTTGAAACAAGTAGAGTCACAGACATGAGTTATATGTTTTGTGAATGTTCAAATCTCACACAGCTTAATCTCAGCAATTTTGATACTTCTAATGTTGTAGATATGAGATATATGTTTGAGAAGTGCCATAAGCTCTCAGAACTTGATATTAATAACTTCAACACAAGTAAAGTCACTGATATGCAGTATATGTTTAGTGAATGCCTTAATCTTACGCAGCTAGATTTAAGCAGTTTCGATACAAGTAAAGTCATCGATATGTGTAATATGTTTTACAATTGTAAATTTCTTAATACAATTTATATTTCAAATAAATGGGATATTAGTAAAGTTACATTTCCACACGATACATTTGAAAACTGTCGTTCACTTCCTAACTTTAATCCAACCAAGGTTAGCACTACAATGGCAAAGCCAACAGAAGAGGGTGGTTATTTAACACTGAAGTAGTAAAAGATTTCACAATGTGAGATTGTAAATGGTAGATACGTCAGTATCTTTAGGTCTCTTAAGTGCTTTAACCCAGTAATAATGCTCTAAAGCACTTAATTATTATAAACAAGGGGATTTCTGGATTAAATTCTGGAAGTTCCCTTTTTACATTTTAGTGCTACCACTGCTTTAAATAGAACAAGTCCGAAATCACTATCTTTAGATCCCGGAGGGTATAGAGATGAGGAACTTGTGATTTAACTAAGTACAAACCACTTTAGCTCAGTATTCACCATATAACCTACAAAAGGAAAGGAGATTAGTTATGAACAAAATGAAATTATTTAAAGGCAATACTGACAACGAATTTATTAAACCAGCATTCATTAACAATGAAGACGGTACAGTTAAAGTTAACTGTGATAACTTCGAGGAGAAAGTGAGGCTATCTTTCTTTAGCCCAGTACTTCTCAAAAAGAAAGGTACTAAGTTAGTTTTTCTTTACAAAGGTCACAGATACACTGTAGACGTAGAATCCGAAGAATCAAGAGAAAACTGTAAAGAAACTCTTAATAATTTAGGATTTGGACATACTTTTGATTGGTCCAAAGAAGAAACAGGTAACAAGCAGTGGGTGCTTTATGATACAGATTATTTTTATGCGGGAAAGCTTGGGATTTTTAAATATTTGCATTACAAAGAGAATAATGCAGCAGGAAATAAGGTAATCATTCCATTGAATTGCAGTAGTTGTTTCCATATGTTTTATAATTACCAAGGCAGATACCTTGATTTATCACATTTTGATACAACAGGAATCATCACAATGGAAGGAATGTTTTCAACCTGCAGTAATCTTGTAAAACTTGATTTATCTAACTTTAACACAAAATCGGTAGAAAATATGAGGTATATGTTTGAGGATTGCTCTAATTTATTTTTATTGGATGTGAGTAGCTTTAGCACAGAAAATGTTGTAAACATGGAATGTATGTTTTTTGAATGTGATTCATTAGAGTTCTTAGATTTAACTTCATTTGATACCGCTTCTCTAGAATCATTATATCGTATGTTTTATTACTGCAATAGTCTACAGCGTATTTATGTGTCACCAAAATGGAAATTACCGGAGGGAGTAAAAGGGATGGGTGTATTTGATTGGTGTACTTCATTACCAAGATATAACCCAGAAGAAGTAGAAATTGAAATGGCAAAACCAATAGAGCAGGGTGGTTACTTAGCATTAAAACGATAAGTGCTTTAGTCCAGGGAATTCCAATTACGGAGCTCCCTTTTTTCTTTTCTGGATATTAAGTGCTTTAGCACAGTACGAACCGCTTTAGCCAAGTCTTTACTATATAACTTAAAAAAGGAAAGGAGATAACAATGGAAGAGAAATTTTTTGCTTTCACATACAATGATCACATTTACACAGTAGACCTTAATTCTAAAAAATCACGTGAAGCTTGTCAGACCAGAATTAATCATAACACTGGAAAGAAATTCAAATGGTTCAAGGAGAGTACTGGTAAAAAGAATTGGGTTCTGTATGACTCTGGTATGTACAAGGTGCGATGTAGCAGTTTCATTACGCATCACAATGTTGTATTGCAATACATCGGCAAAGACTTTAGACCAGAAATGCCAATTAATGTAAGTAGTTGCAGATGTATGTTTGCACTTCATGGTCGTCATTTTACGGCGGAGGTTCTTGACTTCTCCAACTTTAACACAGAAAATATAGTTGACATGGCATACATGTTCAATGGTTTTTACAAGTGTAGAAGTATAGACCTAAACAAACTTAACACCTCCAATGTAGTCGATATGACCGGCATGTTCAGTGATTGTACAGAAATGGAGTACCTTAATATAAAGAACTTCAACACATCTAAAGTAGTCTCAATGGCAGGCATGTTTAGCAGATGCCACAATCTTATGGAGATTGATCTTAGTAGTTTTGATTTGTCTAACGTTCAAAATGCACACTATATGTTTTATGGGTGTAGGGAATTACGGTCTATCAAAATGCCGAGCCATTCACTCTTTAGCCCAGAAACCTCCGATAGTATGTTTTCCAAATGCTCTCATTTACGAGAGATTGACTTGGCAGGCTTTAACACAGAGAATTTGATTTCTATTAATTTCATGTTCTTCGAGTGTAGAGCTTTAGCCAAGATTCTCATTAGTGATAAATGGGATTACATTGATTACAACGAATCAGTAGATACCTTTTACATGTGTAATGAATTAACCAACTACGACTCAGAACGATTAGGTGGAGCTATGGCTAAGCCAGTAGAAGTAGGCGGTTACCTGACATTATTACAATAGCTTTAGCCGAGTGAACTACTAATAGTAAAGTGTACATCAACAGGAGGGTAGTATTTCAAAGCACTACCTTCTTTTATTTTATAATCAAAGAAAGGAATTTAATATGAATACAACGCATATATCAATTCAAGACGAGAAAGGAATTCTCAGATTTAGCAAAGGAAATATTTCTTACAAGGTAGACGTCAGTTCAAAGGAGTCTCGTTTAGAATGTATTAAGCAGCTTAGAGAAAATACTGGAAGAAATTTCAAATGGTTTAAAGAAACTACCGGAAATAGACATTGGGTAATCTATGATAGCGATATGTACGAAATTTCTAATAAATGTAACACTAATCTTTTAGGACTAGAGAAATTCGATTACCTGCATTATAAAGAAGAAAGTGGATTAGAACCGGAATTACCTATCAATGCAACCAGTTGTCATTGTATGTTTTATCAATGTAGTTTAATCAAATTATTTACATTAGAAAAGGAACTATTTGACACAACAAATGTAGTAACTATGTTTGGAATGTTTAGTGCTTGCTGTTGTTTAGAGGACTTAAATGTTTCAGCTTTAGTTACGCCTAATCTAGATGATATGGCAGAAATGTTTCGTGGTTGTATTAGTTTAAAAGAAATAGATCTAAGAAACTTCAATACCTCTAAAGTAACAGATATGGAGAAGTTATTTGAAGGATGTTACTCATTGACAAAGATACTGCTAACAGGCTTAGATACTAGCAATGTAATCTATATGAATAATATCTTTAAAGAATGTAGCAGGATAACAGAATTAGATTTACGAAGCTTTAGCACAGCATCTGCAACAGAAGCTTGTAATATGTTTGCCTATTGCTATAATCTCTCCAAAATTATTATATCAGATAAATGGGATATATCTGAAATAAGCGAAGGTGATTGTATGTTTGATTTATGTGAGAAATTACCTAACTACGACTCAGAACGCTTAGGTGGAGATATGGCAAAACCAGTAGAAGAGGGTGGATACTTGACATTGGCAAAATAACATTATAAAAGAAAGGAAAATTTATTATGAAAAAATCTAACATTATATTTTACTGCTTCATTATCATATTATCAATTGCAAGCTTACTCATTAGTTTCATGACGTTATCAAAGATTAATACGATATCTAATAAGACCAATGAAAATTCAACAGTTTATTATGGAACTACAAATACATCAAAAAATCTTACAACAAATGACAATTCAGCAGCGGAAAAGCCTATAGAAATTGTTGTAGAGACAAATAATGATCCGGTATTAATTACACGTGCCGGCAAATACCATTTTGTTTTAAAAGATAGAATTAATGATACTTATGTCATTGCTAAGTGTATAGACATAAGTAATTCAAAAGGAAATTCTCTTGAAAAACAGAAATATAGTGTAATTGATTATTGTACTTCACAGGAAGAAGCCACAGTATTTTCTGGAAATTCTGAAATGATTGAATACACCATTGAAAGATTTAACGAAGGAAGATATCAGTTGATTGGAGTGGATGCGAGATAATTTTTTAATTATTTATGGCGATCTAACAAAGTGAACTATTTCAGGAAGGTAGTGTTTCAAAGCACTACCTTCTTTTATTAACAAAGTAAATAAACAATAATAAAGGGTGAATAAAATGGATGATAACATTATGATTAAAACCATTAAAATATCTCGTAAAGAGATGGACTTAATTAATGATTTACTTAATCTTTCTGGAGATAAAATCTATCAGAGATATGGATATAAGCGAGATGAAACAATTATTCACACTGCCAAATTTTCAAGTGGAATCGAAGCAGATATTAAATTGATAATCTGTGAGGACGAATCTCCGTACACAGAAGGTATTTTATTTCAGAATGGACATGAACTTACACGTACAGATCCGAACGATACATACAATGGAAAATGGGATTTTGAATTCAATGAATTTAAGTATACTGTACTAGTAGAAGTAGAAGAGAGCTAAGGAGCTTTAGCACAGAATACCCTCTTAAGAGGAGAGGTCATAACCGATTTATTAATGCATTAATATTATAACAAAGAAAATCAAAAGAAAAGAAAGGAAATCAAAAAATGAAAAACAACTTTAATTTACCAAAAGCACCTATTCAGAACAACGAGGGTATCTTAATCTTTAGCTACGAAAATACTGAGTTTGTGGTGGATGTGAACTCTAAAGAAAGTAGAGAAGAGTGTAGTAGAGAGCTTAACCGCATTTCAGGAAAGCATTATGAATGGTGTAAAGAAACCGAAGGAAAGAACCATTGGGTTCTCTACGATACTGCTATGTACAGCAAAGTTTACGGAGGTGATGACCTCAATGCTTTGACATACAATTCAGGCTGCGGTTTAGTCCCGATCATTCCTATCAATGCCACTTCATGCACAGCGATGTTTGAAAAGTGTGAAGACATTCTTGATTTAAGCAGATTTAACACGCATAACATTGTAACAATGTCTGACATGTTCGCTTACTACAGAGGTGCTGAACTTGATATTAGTATGTTAGACACAGGTAAAGTAGAAAGCTTCACCAGTATGTTCTTTTGCTGTAATAAATTAAAGGAACTTAATCTCCTTAATCTTGACACAGCAAAAGCTGTAGACATGGGTTGTATGTTTTGGAATTGCAGTTCACTTATTGAACTTGACCTTAGCAGCTTTAACACAGAACTTGTACAGAACATGCACCACATGTTCTGGAATTGTAGAAATCTTCGTACGGTTGATTTAAGTAGCTTTAGCACAGTAAATGTCAAAGACATGGAAGGTATGTTTAAAGACTGTAGAAAGCTTTACAAATTAGATTTAAGCAGCTTTAGCACAGAAAACTTAGACGATGCTTCTCAGATGTTCTGGGGTTGTAAAGAGCTGTTGGAGATTAAAACAGCAGACAAAGAACCGTTTGGAATTAATGTTCCAACATGTGACGGCATGTACAAAATGTGTGATTTATTAAATCCTGCATTAGAATCGTTATTAGCTTTAGCTCCGATTCAGGATAAAAAAGGAAATCTTACTTTCACTTTTGACGATATTTACTCTAGGAGAGAAATAGCTTTAGCTCCGATCCAGGATGAAAGAGGAAATCTTACTTTTACTCTGTGCGATATTTTCACTAAGAGAGAATTAGCAGAAGCACGCTTTAATGTACTCTTTAATGAAGTCTATGAAGTAAATGTTCTTTCAGAGGAATCACGTGAAAAGTGTCTTAAGGAGTTAAAGGCAGACACAGGAAAAGAGTTTGCCTGGCTTAAAGAAAGTCGTGGTAAGGAGCATTGGGTTCTTTATGATACAGATGTTTTTGAGGTCAGAGGAATTGATGAGTACTTACATATTAAAAAGCCTGCATGTGCTCCTCACATTCCTGTCAATGCAACAGCATGCCATTTAATGTTTAGAGGCTGTAGTAATATTAACTTTTCTAACTTCTACACAAATAATGTAGTCGATATGAGTTATATGTTCTACAATGCTGACAATACAGTTAAGCTTGATTTAAGTGGATTTGACACAAGCAAAGTAGAAACCATGGAAGCTATGTTTTCTAATATGTATGCTTTGAAGTATCTTGATGTTAGCAACTTTAACACAGAACGACTCACAAACATGGATGCTATGTTTAATAATTGTGTCAGTCTTGTTAATTTAGATTTAACAAGTTTTGACACTGGTAGTGTATTAAATATGGCGGACACATTCTGTGGTTGTGAACAGCTTGAAGAAATCTTAGTATCAGATAAATGGTCTGTATGCTGGGGAATTGAAGATGGTGACTGCACTTTTAATGGTGCAAAAAAACTTCCTAATTACGATCATGCTACCACAGGAGCAGACAAAGGATACGATATTCGCTATGGTGGATATCTGTTTAGTATAAAATAAAAGATGCTAATAACAGCTCAAAGGGAAGCTCTGTAATAGGAGCTTCCCTTTTTCTTTTACATATCACTCTGCAAAGCAGAATTCTTAATTGCAGTAGCGATAGCTATGAATTAAGATATTTAGCCAAGCACCTCCCAAAGATGGAACCTAAATCCTAGATGGAAGAGACGACAGACTCGAATCTAGGATATCTTTAGATCACGGAGGGTATAGAGATGAGGAGCTTGTGATTATCTTTAGATCACGAGAGCGAAGCGAGCTTTAGCCCAGTATATTCACACGAAAGGAGATTTTATGAAAGACCAAGAAAAAGATTTTATGAAATATCAAAAAAGATATAAACCTAAAACAAAATTTGAAAAATTCAGAAAGATTTATTTTATAATTGGTATTCTTATAATTGCAATCACAGGTACTTACGCTGCGATAAAATCCATACAAAGAAAAAAAGAAGCGGCTTCGGAAACAATCATCCATACAGTTGCTGTCCCTAAAATATCTCTTAAAAAAACAGAATGGGTTGGAAGAAAACGATTTGTTTGTTGTGAGTTTGCACCAATTGAAGGTGCGAAAAAATATTACATAGCAACGAATTTTGATAAAGATTTTACAACTTACACAGAAACATCAGGTGAGCCGGATGATAATACAAAAAACATTGTATTTTGGATTGAACAAAATAAATGGGAAGCCAGACAAACAGAATACGTTCGTATCCGAGCACAATTATCTGGAAATAAAAGATATACAGATTGGAGCGAAATATTAACAATTAAAGGAGATTAATTATGGGAAGAAGAGAAAAGAATTCACATACAAGAAAACAAGATACTTTCATGTCTATTTGTAAAATATCTGGATGGTTATTATTTTTTATTATAATAACAGGTATTTTTACAATCATAGCAACCAACAATCTTTTTGAAAAACACAATGTAGATCTTGTTGGTGTAGAACCTAATTATTCATATTCTGATTTTGTTGCAGAGGGATTTAGCCAAGCTTCATTAAATGCAGTTGCTATTATATTTGTATGTTTAGGAGTTACATTTGTTTTGAAATACATACTTCATTGCAAGGTAGATTGTACTCCAATAGTTGCAGCATCATGCTTTATGTTTATTTTCTACGCAGCATTCTCACTGACTGCAGACACATCTATTTTCGATTATTCATCTATCACTGATAAAGTAGGATCTTTTATTGAACAAGAAAAATGTTCACATTCTGATTTTATGTGGGTCACTGAACAAGATAATAAATACAATTTATCAGATATTAAAGTAAAGCCTGGACGTTATAAATTTGTTTGCTCACATTGTGAAAAAGTATTTGAAGAAGGCTATGCTGTTAAAGTCAAAGGTTCAAAATGTAAGTGGGATTTAGTAAATAAAAATAGTGTAGCTACATCTGCATATGTTTCTAATGGAATAGAATTAAATTATAATAAACATACACACATTCACACCTCTTCAGATAAATTGGATTCTGATTTACCAATGAAGTGCCATCATTTTGGAGAATATAAAATTTGCATGGGTAGATATAAACATATGATAAGGTTCTGTAAAGACTGTGGATATGAAGATGAAAAATCACAATCTTCAATCTTCCAATAAAATAATAGACTCAGAGGGAAGTTCTGCAACAGGGGCTTCCCTCTTTAACTTTCTATGGCGGTTGTGCTTTAGCCCAGTACAAACCACTTTAGCCAAGATCTCCCCATATAACCTACAAAAGGAAAGGAGAATTAAAAATGATTACATCTAAAGACTTAGAAATTACATTCAGCAAAGCACCTTTTAATGGAAACACTAATGTATCTCAATCGTCACAGGCAAGAAATTATAGTTATTATTACGATAAAGAATATGATAATTTACTGATTACATTTAATACATCTGTGCCAACATATTCTGATGAAGTCCATAATAATATTTATCTCATATATTCCGAAGAAGATGATAGTATTGTTGGAACACAGATTATGTATTTTAAGAAAAGATCTTTGGAAATTTTAAAGAAATATTTACCAAAATTCTTATTTGAAATCGTTGAAGAATTAAATACTATAATCTAAAAATAAAAAGAGAATTAAGAATGGAAAGAATGAACCTATTTAGTGACGCAGGAGCTAAATCCAGCGAAGCGTTATTTAGAGGTAACGATAAAACTTTCGATGAAATTCCGGGGAGCAAAGAATATCTGACCAGTATTTTACTGCATAAATTAAAAGAATAGAGAGATGAATTAGATGGAAAAGAATAAAAAAGTGATTAACGAACAGTATATAAAAAAAGAAAGAAGAGGAAAATCAATGTAATAAAATCATGACTATAACAGGTGTGGCATTGATGATGATAATGTTTTTCTCTTTTCTTGTAAACCCTATTTTGTCAATTTTTATTGGTATTTTTTATATTTTAAGTGGTTTATACATATTAAAAAAACAAAGAGGTATAGACAGTAAAAAAATAATTAATGCAATATTTATAATGATAGGCTTCTGGTGTAGTATCACAGGTATATTAGTAGTCTTTGGTGCCGGTGCACTGCTTTTTTACTTGGTTCTGCTTATTATTTTAATACTACGAGCACACAGACGCTAAATTTATAGAAAAAGTAGCAAAATAGATTAACAGACGGGAGCTTTAGGCGCTCTTGATGAAGATACTACACAGAAAAACAAAACCGTATATAACAACCCAGAGGGAAGTTCTGTAATAGGAGCCTCCCTTTTTTACATTTTAGTATTCCTATCGCTTTAGCCCAGTACTTCCTAAAGAGGTCAAGAAGTGCCGAGATAATGCATTAATATAATAGATAGATAAATTAAAATGAAAATATCACATTCACAAAAATAGAGGAGAAATCAAAATGGACAAAATGAACTTATTTGGAGGTAACGCAGGAGCTAAATCCAGCGAAGCATCATTTGAAGGTAACGACAAATCCAGCGAAGCGCCCTTTAGCAAAGATAACACCAACACTAATCAAGGTGAAGATACTCAAGAATTTAATATTCTTGAAGAGCTTGCCAAAAGTACTATTCACAGCCTTTCCAAATTACCACCCGATACACAAAAAAGTGTTGCCAAAGCGTGCACAAACATGATGGATATTTTAAGCAATCAGACTTCTGAGAGAGCTAGCATTACAGAAATTCTGTTTCAACGTGTACATGAAATCGGAGATGAATTCAGTCAATATTGCGAAGAGCATGAAGATGTTATTAAAGACGCAGATACTTTAGATACATTAAATTCATGGTTGAAAGACAGATGCAGTGAAGTGTCACCAAACCCAATTCAAGATGAGAACGGTATTCTCCGTTTTAGATTAAAAGGCTGGGTATGTGCTCTTAATGTCAATTCGGAAGAAGAAAGGAGAAAAGTTAAAGAAGAGGTCAATGCTATTACTTTAGCTAAGTATGATTGGTTCAAAGAAACAACCGGCGACAGACACTGGGTACTTTACAATACAAAGATGTATGAAGTAAAAGATTCTTACTTACATTACAAAGAATCAAGTGATTTAGCCCCGGTAATTCCAATCAATGCCACTTCCTGCTACAGTATGTTCGCACACTGTGAGAATCTTTGGACATTAGACTTATCTAGCTTTAACACAGAAAACATAAAGAACTTTAGTCATATGTTTTCAGGATGTGAAAATTTCTACCACATTGATGTATCCGACAAATGGAACACAGATGTAGCAATAACGGCTGATAATGTATTCGAAGATTGCTATAGATTACCACATTATAGAGATGGTCGTACAGGATTAGAAATGTGCTGTAGCGTTAACGAAGGTGGTTATTTCCATTATGTAGGAGAAGAAGATGACTATGAGTGATGAAGTGGCTTTAGCACAGTAAGTGCTTTAGCAAAGCAGTATTCTTAATGGCAGCATCTTTAGATCAAGTGAATACGTTAGTGACAGCTACGAATTAAGATATTTAGCCAAGTACAACAACAAACAACTCAGCCTAGTACTTTGTCAAAGGAGTACTAGGCTTTTTACATTCCCCATACATTCACTAAATATTTCACATTCCTCAAAATACTCTTACACGCCCAACACCTCACACATATTCTAAACATTCTCAAAACATCCCATAGTTCCAAAACATTTATAAAAATTAAAAATCATCAGGAGGAAAATCAAATGAATAGAAATCATGCACCAATACAGAATGAAGAGGGTTTACTAGCATTCACACTTGAAGACATAATCGATCCTAACGCAAACCCACACCTTAAGGAACTCGCACTGAAAGAGTTACAACGCCCATTCATTATAAATTTAAATTACAAAAAGGAAAGAGAAGAGTGTGCAAAGAAGATTAACGAAATAACCCATGAGTGCTTCACATGGGCAAAGGAAAAGTTCGGTAAGCGCCATTGGGTACTTTACAATACAAAAGCTTTTAGAGTAGTTCTCGGAGGAATTATACATTACAATTCAGAGTGTGGTGTAGCACCTTTCATGCCTGTTAATGCAACCACATGCTACAAAATGTTCAGTGACATTACAGAAGATGTGCTGATTAGCTTTTACAACTTTAACACAGAAAACATCATCAACATGGATAGGATGTTCGAAGGCTGCAAAAGTAGGTTACAATTAAATCTAACGCGTTTCAATACCAAGAAGGTGGAACGTATGTACAGAATGTTTGCAGATTGCCCAAAGATTGAATTGCTAGACATTCGTAGTTTTGATCTTAGTAACACAACCACACTACGTGAAATGTTCTCCTGTGATACGTCTCTGTCCACCATCGGAATTAGTGATTCAGCTTTAGCCAAGATCTACCAAAAGGAGGTAGTGATAAAAAATATTTTCTCAAAATGTACAAATCTAAGAAATATCATAACAGAAAGTGGAGAAGCAGTTTTACAAGAACCATTATTGACAGAATACAATATAGCATCACGACATGAGATTCTTGATGGCAGTACTGATAAGTACGAATTGAGATATTCACGACGTGAGATGTATGAAGCGTTAACCCAGAATGATCTTCAAAATGCGTTAGCCCGGGAAGACCCTTTAACTTTAGTCAAACAAAACTCCAAAACATTAGACAACAGAATGTATATAGCCCAACTTAAGCTAAAAAGGCCAAAAGACTTCACTATTGGAGAAAAAGTTAATCTATTGGCATTGTATGCGAAAAAGGGAGAAGTGGTAATAAAAAATCTAAGAATAACCAAAAATACCCTAAATACCTGGAAACAACAGATTAGTCGTAATACCTACAATCGCTATAACAAAATAAAAGTATCACCTAACATTGCATTAACACGACCAATCCAGAATGATGATTCTGTATTAGCACTCTGCATTGATCCAAGCCAAAGCTATAACTACTGCAATAATGTGTACAATCTAAGAACACAGGAAGATATGCTAAGATGTAAACTTGATATAGGAATACGCACAAATAAGAACTATGAATGGTTTAGAGAAGAAACAGGAGATAAACGTTTAGTTCTATTTGATACTTCAATGTACAAGGTTAAAAGAATTAAAGGTGGGCCTTGCTTTCTACATTACATTGGTGATTCCACTTTAGCTCCGGAACTCCCTATCAATGCTAGCTCATGCGCTTTTATGTTTGCTTTCCGAAAGGACCTCAAAAAGATTAATCTCTCCAACTTTAGCACAGAAGGTGTAGTAACGACAAAAGGAATGTTCGCCTTCTGCGACAATCTCGAAGAGTTAGATACAAGTTTATTAAATACAGAATCCGTAGTGGACTACACTGATATGTTTAGAGGTTGTAAAGCTTTAACCCAGCTAGACCTCTGCCGATTTAGTTTGCAGAGTGCCAAACGAACACGAGGTATGTTCTTAGGATGTACTTCTCTAAAAGAGATTCTAACAACAAAGCTATTCGATACACAGGATGTGTTAGACGGTTATAAAATGTTTGAAAGATGTATTAGCTTACCTAATTATCGTAATAATATTCTAGTACAAAGTGTCATGGCAAGACCAGTAAAGGATGGTGGTTATTTAACCATGACAAGCAAAAGAGTTTTAGCTCAGGACCTTAAAGCACTACAGTCATAGTCAAAATCCTCTTATATTTTTCAGAATGACAGGTCTCTTGACATATCCTACTTTAGCACAGATCCTCTATACACCTCTTTGCCTCTCGTACATCACATGTACTTCTTATAGATTTTCTATTCTCAAATGCTAGTCTATAAC
>OKRX01001818.1_pt1 | contig 14957 bp, 12 predicted proteins | sample 1601241 | NCBI WGS metagenome assembly OKRX01 (sample SAMEA3541500, study PRJEB24748) | human gut metagenome | biome: human gut; feature: human-associated habitat; material: faeces | place: China | collected 2012
CAAACACATGGGAAGGTTCGTTTTTGCCCCTGCCGTGCGCGGCAGGGGCAAAAATTTCCTCACGAGCCACGCAGTGAGCAAAGCGCTATGCTGCCTTGGCCTTCCGTCAGCACCCAGCGGCGCATAGCATTGATGAATAAGGGAAACAACGGTTTTATCGTGGGCATTTTGTTATGGGGATTGGCACCGGTAAGCATTTCCCATCCTTATGCAGGTCTACCACGAAAGACTTTTCTATTCATAAGGATTTGAAATATTTTCAATTCTCTACAGGAAAAGCCGACCAAAATGTTTCGATTTTTTTCAAAATTCTAGCAAGGCCTTTTCAAAAAGTATAGAAGGGATTAAAATAACTTTGTCCATAATATTTAGATGGACGCCTCCTATTTTGTGTAATAGGACGGTAATTCTTGCAAGAGGTGTGAAAGGCTATGAAAAAGGCAAAGAAGCTGCTCTCTGTTTTCTTGGCCGCCCTGATGGTAATGACAACCCTCGGCGGCGTAATGACGGCGAGCGCGGCAACAAACGAAGCCGCTACGGCGGCTGCGGCGGCGTTCAATGAGAAAGCTGCTGCGACGGACCATTCCGCAGTCTACGAAAACATGAGCGCAAAGAGCGCAAAACAAACGAAAGATGCTCTCAACGGGCTCCTCGCTCCGATCCTGAAGACCGTCAAGGTGCAGGAAAAGCTCTACACGGATGCAACGGTAACCGCAATCTTCAAGCTCCTGAACCAGGATGTCATGGCAATCACCGCAAGCACTGCTGCGAGCAACATTTCTGCTGATTATCCGGAAGCCAAAGCTTACATGAGCACCATCAAATCTGACGGGAATACCTGGATTGATTTTGACGCCAGCAAAATGGTTTGGGGGGTTACGCCTGGTGACCGCGAGGCGTTTGTCAAGGCGGTCAACGGCAGCAGCGGCAACCTCAACGCCACGTTGGGCTCTGTCCTTGCGTTGCTTGCGCCCAACCTTTATGAGCCGCTCGCTTCCCTCCTGGAGGCTTTCCATGTGGGCAACATGCCTGCCAGCGTTTTTGAACTCTATCAGGCTGGCTCTCTCAACTATATTGCCGATATCCTGACCAAGGCGATTGACGCGCTGGTTGCCGATCCGTTCGGCTATCTCGGCGATGTCCTTCCGGATCTTGCCTATACGTATGGCGAGGTTGGATCTGAGTTGACGGCTCTTCTCCATATGTTGTCAAGTATGGGCATTGATTTAGGCATTGATCTTCCTACTGACTTCAGCGGTGTTGTCTCCATGGTCGGTGGCCTGATCGGCTTTGAGCTCCCGGCGTTTGACGTGAACTATCTCGCCACCATGGGCACAGCGAATGCTGTGGAGAGCGGCCTTCCGGGTGGCTACCGCATGGCGATCAACGGCGACCAGACCATGGTCTTCGCGGCCCTCATGGGCTATGTGGGCAAGACCCTGAAAATCCCGGCCAACCAGGTTGCTTTTTCCAAGCTCATCGGCGATCAGATCGGCATGGGTTATGGCGATGAGATCGGCGCAATCGTCGCTGCCGCGCAGGGCGGTGACGCGCTCTCGATTGCGGACGCGTCCGTCTCTCTCTGCGAATCCATCGCGGAGAATCTCGGCATCAAGTCCAACAACGAAGGCATCGGCGGCTTCTTTGCAAAGGTGATGGCGTTCTTCAACCGCATCGCCCGCGCGATCGTCGACCTCTTCAAAACCTTCGGCGGCAAGGTGGTTGCGTAATCTCCGCATCATGTAACCGGCCGGAGTGGATTTCCACCCGTGAGTCCACTCCGGTATCTTTCTTTCACCTGCTCATCAAAAACCAAGCGCATCAGGCCAATGCCCGATGCGCTTTTATTATTTTAATCTACATGCCTGTTATTCTATTTTTTCGCTATCGTCCGGCGGCTTCGCCTGCCTTTGCTCTGCCAACCTGTCTTCCTCCAAGTTTTCCAGTGCAACGCGAACCGCCGCAATTACAAATTGAGAAAAGTTGCAGTCAGTGCCTTGCAACGCCGCTTCCACCTGATCAACAACAGACTGTGGGAATCGGATGGTTTTATTCACCGTGGAAGGCATCTTTGGAATTTTAAATCGGCTGCTCATGGTGCTTCCATCCCTCTCCCTGCATATAAATCGCAACACTTCAGGAAAACTTCGTAATGCATTTTGTAATATATAGTGTAATGCAAAACTCTAGCAATTTATGCATTGCATTTTGTCATGCTTGATGATATAATAAAAATAACATAAAAAAAGACGACCTTTTTCCCGTGTTTTTTGAGAGGTCGCCCAATTTATAAGGCAATTTTGGGATAATTTTTCCACTATTGCTTTCGATGTGTGAAGTATCATCACATTACCCATTTCCCAATCGAAAACGGTGTCCCCTGAATAGTTCTCCATTTTCAGGAGTATTGCCTGCTAGGTGCTGTCAGGCAGCCGATTCCGCGTGGTGAATCTCCGTCCTCCCGCGGCGCCTAAACAGCGCTGCGGGAGAATGTTTTTTCTTGACAATCATCTGTAACCGTGCTAGGATATCCAAAAAGCAAAAGGCTTTGATGGGGAATAGTATCCTTATCCGCGCGCGCAGAGAGCCGCCGGTCGCTGTAAGGCGGCGGTGCTGATCTGGTGAACTCGCCCCGGAGCTGCAAACTGAAAGCGCTGGAAGGCGTGCTAGGGGAGACGGAGGCCCGCCGTTATACGGGCAGGGATTCGGCCGGGAGGCCTGATGCCGTAAGCGGCCCCAAAAGGGGCAATTGAAGTGGTACCGCGGAAGCTGTTTTAACACGCCTTCGTCTTCTGAGTAAGGAAGAGGAAGGCGTTTTTTGATATCATTCCACAGGCTGGGGAGGAAAATCTTGCCGTCGCCTGCTTGGGGCTCCAGCAAGGATATGAAACGAAAAATAACGGAGGTGACCGTGCATGGAAAAAACAGGCGCACAGATCATTATGGAGGTGCTGCTTGAGCAGGGTGTGGACACGATTTTCGGCTATCCGGGCGCGACCGTCCTCGCGGTGTATGATGCGCTCTACGCTTACAAGGGTAAAATCCGCCACATCCTCACCGCGCATGAGCAGGGCGCTGCACACGCGGCGGAGGGCTATGCGCGCGCCAGCGGGAAAACGGGCGTCTGCCTTGCTACCTCCGGACCCGGCTCCACCAATCTCGTCACGGGCATCGCCTCTGCCTTCATGGATTCGATCCCCGTGGTCTTCATCACGGGCAACGTGGACGCATCGCTTCTCGGGCGCGATAGCTTTCAGGAGGTTGACACCACCGGCATCACGATGCCGATTACAAAGCACAGCTTCATCGTCAAAAGGATCGAGGATTTGGCTCCCAGCCTGCGGGAAGCGTTCCGCATCGCAGGTTCCGGCCGGAAAGGCCCCGTCCTGGTCGATATCCCGAAAAATATTACGTTGACTAGCACAGACTATACGCCCCAGCCCGCCGTTCAAATGGCGCCTCCGGCACCGCCGCGCGAGGTCTGCCTCGAACGCACAGTGCAGGCGATTCGTGATGCACATCAGCCACTGCTCTATATTGGCGGCGGCGTCATCTCTTCCGGCGCCTCCCGGGAGCTTTTGCAATTGGCAGAGCATGCGGATATCCCCGTCGCCTCTTCGATGATGGGCCTGGGCGGTTTTCCGGCCGACCACCCGCTCTACCTCGGCATGATCGGGATGCACGGCGCTTACGCAGCCAACCGGGCCGCGCAGGAATGCGACCTTCTGATCGCTGCGGGCGCGCGCTTTTCTGACCGCGTGGCATGTAACCGCGCACAGTTCGCCCCCAAGGCAAAAATCGTCCATATCGATATCGATCCGGCGGAGATGGACAAAAATCTTTTTTCCGAATACCATCTGCGTGGCGACCTCAAGGAGGTTTTCCGGCGGCTGAACGAAGAACTCCCCCCGATGGAGCACGCCGCGTGGCGCGCGCAAACCGCCTCCTTCTGCCAGCCGCAGCCCTCCGCTCCTCCGGACGGCTTTCCGACGCCGAAGCAGGTCATCGAAACGCTTGACCGCCTCACGCCGGACGAGACGCAGATCATTACGGACGTAGGCCAGCATCAGATGTGGACGGCGCAGTATTATACCTTTGAAAATCCCCGCACCTTCATCACTTCCGGAGGCCTGGGCGCAATGGGCTTCGGCATGGGAGCCGCGGCGGGCGCCTGCCTTGCAAACCCAGATCGAAAAACCGTCCTCGTCAGCGGCGACGGCAGCTTTCATATGAATCTCAATGAGCTGGCCACGCTCGTTTCCTACCGGCTCCCCATCGTGGATCTGGTGATGAATAATACCGTGCTGGGCATGGTGCGCCAGTGGCAGACGGTTTTTTATGATCATCGCTACGCGCAGACTGCCCCCAACCGGCAGACGGACCTTGTCCGGCTCGCCGAAGCGTTCGGCGCACAGGGCTTCCGCATCGAGCGGCCCGAGGAGGTCGAGCCCGTCCTGAAAAATGCATTGTCCTGCGAGGGTCCGTGCGTAGTGGATTGCCGCATCTCGCCCGACGCAATGGTGCTCCCCATGATTCCACCAGGCGGCGCTGTACAGGATACCATCAATGTCTTTGTAGAATAAGAGGAGGACTTCTCATGGAAAAATTATCGCTCTCCGCGCTGGTCAATAACCATGCGGGCGTCCTGCTGCGCGTTGTCGGCCTGTTTTCCCGCCGCGGCTATAATATCCAGAGCCTCACGGTATCTGAAACGGAGGATCCACGCTTCTCCCGCATGACAATCGTCTCCGAGGCCGCGCCTGTCACCTTCCGCCAGATGGAAAAGCAGCTGTTAAAGCTGGAGGACGTCGTCAAGGTTATCCGCCTGGAGGAGAACCATCTGATTGCAAGCGAGCTTGCCTTGGTAAAGGTCCGCGCGCTCAATAAAGACCGTCCCGCTGTCTTGCGCACGATCTCCAAGCACGGCGCGCGCGTCAAAGATATCGGTCACAGGACCATCACTGCGGAGCTGACCGGCGCAACCGACCGCATCGACAGCTTCATTGAGGATATGGGCATCCATGGTATTGTGGAAATGTCCCGCTCCGGCATGACGGCGCTGGAAAGCGGCGACGAGGGAATCCGCGACCATGAGGTCGCCGGCTTTTCCCAAGCGGGAACTTAACACCTTGATATGGACAAAAGAAAGCGCTCTGTGATACACTAAGACGAAATGGGGCGTTCATCTTCGTTGCTCTGTTATTGCTTTCGAAGGGGGGCGGCGCTTTTGCAGCGGCGTGTAACCATCCTGGATTCCACTCTGCGCGACGGCGCGCAGGGAGAAGGGATCTCCTTTTCCGTGGAGGATAAACTCGGCATCGTGCGTGCGCTAGACGAGCTTGGCGTTACCTATTTGGAGGCAGGCAACCCGGCCTCCAATCCAAAGGAACTGGAATTTTTCGACCGGGCCGCAGGCCTTCATCTAAAGAACGCATCTCTCGTCGCTTTTGGCAGTACGTGCCGCAAGGATCGTTCGCCCGGGGAGGATGCAAATTGCTTGGCACTTTTGCAGGCAAATACGCCTGTGGTCTCAATCTTCGGGAAATGCTGGGATCTTCATGTGCGCGAGATTCTCAGAACCACACCGGAGGAAAATCTGCGGATGGTCGAGGAGACCTGCCGCTTTTTTCGGGAGCACGGAAAACGTGTTATCTTCGACGCGGAGCATTTCTTCGACGGCTATCAGGCCAATCCGGACTTTGCGCAGGAGACGCTGCGTGCTGCGGCCCGCGGCGGAGTGCAGACGCTTGCGCTGTGCGATACCAATGGCGGCTGCATGCCCAGTGACATCCTCACGATCACTACACGGGTATGTGCAGAATTTCCACGCACGGAAATCGGCATCCATACGCACGACGACTGCGGTATGGCGGTTGCGAATTCCGTCTGCGCCGTACAGGGTGGGGCTTCCCACGTGCAGGGGACCTTTCTCGGCTTCGGTGAGCGCACCGGCAACGCAAATCTCTCCGCCGTCATCCCTACGCTTCAGCTCAAGTGCGGGCTTTCCTGCATCCCCGCTAAAAATATGCATGCACTCACAGCCACAGCCATGCGGATTGCGGAAATTGCCAACATCACCTTACATAAAAACATGCCCTTTGTCGGGCGCAGCGCTTTTGCACACAAAGCTGGCATGCATGCGGACGGTGTGCTCAAGCTCGAACGGTCCTTTGAGCATATCGATCCGGTGCTCGTAGGCAACCACAGGCGATTTCTGATGTCCGAGATGACGGGTAAATCCGCCGTCCTGCGGCGGGTGCAAAAGATTTATCCGGAGATCACGCGCGATTCCCCCGTTCTTTCATCGATTGTCGACGAGCTCAAGGAAAAGGAGCACGAAGGATATCAGTACGAGGGCGCGGACTCCAGCTTTGAGCTGATCATCCGCAAGCGCATTGAGGGCGTGGAGCCCTTCTTCGATCTCATCAGCTATAAGGTGCTCGACGAGCTCCCCTATGACAACAATCACAGCGCAACCGCCACCATCAAAATTCGCGTCGGCGGCAAGGTGAAAATCGCCGCTTCCGACGGCGATGGCCCGGTGAACGCGCTCGACAAGGCGCTACGCGAGGCGCTCGCGGAATTTTATCCGTGCCTCAACGAGGTCCGCCTGGTCGACTATAAGGTGCGCGTGATGGAGCCGAAGGACGCCACTGCGGCGCGCGTGCGCGTTTTGATCTCCTCCGCTGACGGCAGCGATATCTGGACGACGGTCGGCGTTTCGCAAGATATTATTGAGGCGAGCTGGATTGCGCTGGTGGATTCCATCGAGCACAAGCTCTGCGGCCAGCCCTCCCCACAGTGCTCTTCTACCATCTAATATCCAATCTCGAAAGTCTAATATCTATCTGGAGGTCTTTTCATGGGAATGACAATGACGCAAAAAATCCTGGCCGCCCACGCCGGCCTTAGCGAGGTGAAGGCCGGTCAGCTCATTGAGGCAAAGCTCGACATGGTGCTGGGCAATGATATCACCTCCCCGGTCGCGATCAATGAATTTGAGCGCTGCGGTGCAGATTCCGTATTTGACAAGGGGAAGATTTCTCTCGTCATGGATCATTTTGTTCCGAATAAAGATATCAAATCCGCAGAAAACACTAAGCAAGTGCGCACCTTCGCCGCAAAGTACGGCATTGAGCACTTCTACGATGTCGGTGAAATGGGCGTCGAGCACGCCCTGCTGCCGGAAAAGGGCATCGTCGTCCCTGGTGACGCTATCATTGGCGCGGATTCCCACACTTGCACCTACGGCGCGCTCGGTGCGTTTTCCACGGGCGTTGGCTCCACGGACATGGCCGCGGGTATGATTACAGGCAAAGCCTGGTTCAAAGTACCCTCCGCTATTCGCGTCACCTTGACGGGAACGCTCCCGCAGTATGTCAGCGGTAAGGACGTCATCCTGCATCTGATCGGAAAAATCGGCGTGGACGGCGCGCTGTACCGCTCGCTGGAATTCACGGGTGACGGGGTCGGGGCGCTCTCGATGGACGACCGCCTCTGCATTGCCAATATGGCCATCGAATGCGGTGCGAAAAACGGCATTTTCCCAGTGGACGAGACGACCCTTCGCTATGTGGAGGGCCGTGCAAAGCGTCCGTGGAGCGTTTACGAGGCGGACACGGACGCCGTATATGACGAAGAGATCACGATCGACCTCTCCGCCCTGCGCCCGACCGTCGCCTTCCCACACCTGCCGGAAAATACGAAGACTGTGGACGAGGCGGGCGACGTGCCGATCGATCAGGTGGTGATCGGCTCCTGCACAAACGGCCGCATGGAAGATATGCGCGCGGCAGCGGAAATCCTGAAGGGCCATAAGGTTCACAAGGGCGTGCGTGCTATCGTGATTCCCGCCACCCAGGAGGTTTACCTGCAATGCATCAAGGAAGGCCTGGCTGAAATCTTCATTGAGGCCGGCGCAATCGTCAGCACGCCGACATGCGGGCCGTGCCTGGGCGGCTATATGGGCATCCTGGCCGCAGGCGAGCGTGCCGTCTCCACGACCAACCGTAATTTTGTTGGCCGTATGGGCCATGTGGACAGCGAGGTCTATCTCGCCTCCCCCGCCGTTGCAGCGGCAAGCGCCATCGCGGGCAGGATTGCTGATCCAGCCCAAATATAACGCCTCATCAAAGAAAGGACGATCGTAGCAATGAAAGCACAGGGCTTTGTACATAAATATGGCAGCAACGTCGATACGGATGTCATCATTCCGGCGCGCTATCTCAACACGGCCAACCATCAGGAGCTCGCGGCGCACTGCATGGAGGACATTGACAAGGAATTTATTCATAAGGTAAAACAGGGCGACCTGATCGTGGCGGGCAATAATTTTGGCTGCGGCTCCTCCCGTGAGCATGCGCCCATCGCCATCAAAACGGCCGGTATCTCCTGCGTCATTGCCAAGAGCTTCGCCCGCATCTTTTACCGCAACGCCATCAATATCGGCCTGCCGATCCTCGAATGCCCCGAGGCGAGCGACGGCATCCGCGATGGCGATGATGTAAGTGTTGACTTCGACACAGGCGTTATCACCAATCTGACAACCGGGGAGAGCTATCAGGCCGAATCCTTCCCGCCCTTTATCCAGAATATCATTGCAAAGGGCGGCTTACTCAACTCGATCGCCCAGAAATAAGCTGCCGCCTATCATCTCTGTGAACCGCCCCGTCATGTGCGGGGCACTTGGCTATCCGCTTGAAAAAAGGGGATGGGTAGGAATCTTTTCCCTGCCTTGACTTTGCTTCTCCAAGCGATTAAAATGGATACCGTATCGATGGGAGTATTGTCGTAAACAGGCATGATGCGCCTGCAAAGGAGTGTTCCGATGAAAACGAAGAAAGTACTCAGCCTTCTGCTCGCCGCTGTTTTGGCCGCCGGCTGCCTAACCGCCGGATGGATCGCATATGCCGGCAAGGTGGAGCAGCAGTTTGAGTCGACACCGGAAAGCAGCGCTTGGCTGCAGGATCTGATGGTCACTTATGATAAGGGAAACTATGCATTTGAGAGCGCTACGATGGTGCCACAGACAAATTACCGGCACGATAAGAGCCTGAGCGAGTTTGAAAGTGATATCTCCTACTGGGTCAAGACTTATACGATGGATGAGGATATGCGGTATGAGCAATATATCCTTGCGCTGCGGTTTGCCAACGACGTTATGAGATATATGGGCGTCACAGAGAATGCGACGCAGGAGGAAATGCGCGCTTGGCTGGTTGAGAACGGGATCGTCATGCCGCCGGAGGACGATGAAAACACAGATACCTATGTCACTCTGCTCTATGCCCTGATGAAAAACAAAATTTACAAACTAGATCCCTCGTTGGATAACATGGTGGTTCCGACCATCAAGCCCGGCACCCCGCTCGAGGAGGCGCTTGTGCAGTATCTGGCTGCTATGATGAAGGCGCAGGATGAATCCCTGGTGCTTCCGGAAGGGATGAAGACCATTCGTGAGGTTGTCCTTGTTGTGGCAAAATGGAATCTGTCAAAGCCGAAATACGGCAGCATTCAGGTACCTGCCGATATGCCGGAGGAGAAGGTTTTGAAGCTGATGACCATCCGCACCCTGATCGTGGATATGAAATATCCGCTCTACAAGGATGGCGTGGTGACGGATATCAAAAATCCGGACGATATTTCCGATGAGGAGTTGGGCCTTGCTTACCTCTCCGCCATGCTCAGCCAGCGTTACGAGCTGAAAAACGCTCCGATCCCCTATATTCCTGCGATGGATGCCACCTGGAATATGCAGGAGGCGCTTGCCAATAACGACGTGCCCCGCTTGGTTCTGCGTCAGATGGCCAAGGAAAAGGGCAGCGACAAGATTACCAAAAGCTATACCAAACAGCAGGCCTGGGAAGAGGTGATCAGCCTTGGTTACTTCCCGCTGGAGGATCAGTTTTATAGCGATATTTCTGATTATCATGTCAACCTGCCTTACAAAATCAGCGATGTCCGCGTACGTGCCACTGCGCTGAAAAACGGCGCAAAGATCACTGTTAACGGTAAGGAGATTAAGAGCGGCAGCGCCACGGAAATCCATTTTTCCATGATCGGCCAATCCGCAACGCTGAATTATCAGGTGACAAATACGGTGGACGGAAAAACGGAATCCATGAAATACTCCGTGAAGATCGTCAACGGCAGCAAGGATCTGCCCGATGAAACCAGAAAGACCCTCTCGCCGATCAAGCGGCCCTCCTATAACATTCCCACCGGGAAGCTGGAATCTATGGTGACCCCGGATGGCGAACTCATTTACATTGATGAAAACGGCGAAGAATACGCCCTGCCGCAGGGCGCGGAATACGTTACCGACGAAAGCGGCAATGTCATCGGCCTCAATGATGGCCTGGCCGTCCTCGATGATGACAGCACGGAGGGGACCACGGCGGACGTACCGGCCAATACCGGTGCAAGGAGCAGCAAGGTGTGGAAGAAAGTGGTAAGCATTGTGCTTCCCATCTGCGCGGTTCTAATTGCCGTAGTAGTGATTATCATCTATAAAAAGAAGCCCGAGCTTCTCCATCCGGGCAAACGGTCAAAAGTGAAAAAGCCCAAAAAGCCGAAAAACCGTTTTTAACCGGTAACCGATCATAAGGGCGCGGGCGCCCTTGAAAAACAAAATGCGAGCCACCCATTACGGCTCGCATTTTGTCTTTTTCCGGCTGGTCTATATATGAATGCGCCTGGTAACAGCCCCTTTTCTTTTCTCAGGGCTGTTAAAAATTTAAAAAATATTCATCAAAGCCTTTCTTTTCGCGATATAATTGTGATAAAGTTTTTGATAGAAGTTTTATCCGTCCGCGCCCTGTGCGGCAGTGGAGAAGGAGGATTTGCAATGAGCCTGGAAAAAATTTTGGTGGTCGACGACGACCCTAATATCTGCGAGCTGCTGCGGCTATATCTGGAAAAAGAGAGCTATGCAGTGGAGATCGTCAACGACGGGATGTCTGCTGTGGAAACGTTTCAGTCCACACAGCCTGATCTGGTTCTGCTCGATATTATGCTGCCAAAGCTCGACGGCTGGCAGGTCTGCCGGGAGATCCGCCGTTTTTCGGACAAGCCCATCATCATGCTCACGGCAAAGGGAGAAACCTTTGACAAGGTGCTCGGCCTGGAGCTTGGCGCAGACGACTATGTTGTAAAGCCCTTCGAGGCGAAGGAAGTTGTCGCGCGTGTCAAAGCGGTGCTGCGCCGTACGGCCAACAGCAGCTCCGAGCAGATCAAGGAGGTTCGCTACGACAAACTGGTCATCAACCTCACCAACTATGAGCTGCGCGTCAACGGCAAGCAGATCGACACACCGCCCAAGGAGCTCGAATTGATTTATCACCTTGCCAGCAATCCCAACCGCGTTTTCACCCGCGACCAGCTGCTCGACGAGGTCTGGGGCTTCGATTATTATGGCGATTCCCGCACCGTCGACGTTCATGTTAAACGGCTTCGCGAAAAGCTGGAAGGCGTCAGCGACAAATGGGCGCTCAAAACGGTCTGGGGCGTCGGCTATAAATTCGAAACCAAGGAATGATGCGCCTTGCACAATCTCCCCGGCTTTGGGCTTATGAAAGCGAGGCTGACCTGACTTGAAAAAACGGATCAAAAAAAAGCATCTCAATCTGTTTGCAAAATATTTTCTGGTTATCACGATGGTGATCTTCATCTGCTTTGCCGTGCTCGGCTGCTCTCTTCTGCTCTTTGTTTCCAACTACTGGCGCACTGAAAAAACAAATCTGCTCAAGGAAAACGCGCTCAAAGTGGCATCCACAACAGCCGATCTGCTCAGCTCCGGGATGCTGGACAAGGACAGCGAGGGTACTGTTGCCATCCTGTGCAACACGCTGACGCTCGTCTCCTCCGCCATTGAGGCAGATGTGTTCATCTGCAATCTCGACGGCTCTGTCATTCTATGTAAAGATCTTTTTGCGCCTGAAATGCAGGTTTTCAATGCAAGCGCCTGCAAAATCCACGACGGGATGCATTTCCCGGAGGAAGTTGTGCAGAAGACCATCCAAAAGGAATATATCCGGGCAGGTAAGCTCGACGGCGTTTACAGCGATTCTCATTTTATCATCGGGGAACCGGTCAAGGTAAATGGGGAAACCGCGGCGCTGGTATTCGCCACGAAGCCCACGTCCTCCGGGCTTGGGCCATATCTGTGGAATATTTTCAAAATGTTCCTGTTTTCCGCGCTAATGGCGCTGTTGCTGGCCTTTGTGGCAGTTTATGTCCTAACCTACAATCTCATCCGTCCCCTACGCGAGATGAACATAGCCACAAAGCGCTACGCGCACGGAGACTTCTCCTATCGAGTGGATTCGCACGGCAATGGCGAATTGTCGGAGCTTGCCAATGCACTCAACTCCATGGCAAAAGCGCTGGCCGTTTTGGAGTCCTCTCGGCGCAGCTTTGTGGCCAACGTGTCCCACGAGTTGAAAACGCCGATAACGACCATCGGCGGCTTTATTGACGGCATGCTCGACGGCACGATCCCGCCCAGTCAGCAAAAGCACTATCTGGAGATCGTCTCCGCGGAGGTAAAGCGTCTCTCTCGTCTCATCATGACCATGCTCAATATGTCAAAAATCGAAGCTGGCGAACTCAAGCTCAAGCCGAGCAGATTTGATATTTCCGCGCAGCTGTTCCAGGTCTTCCTCCTCTTTGAGCAAAGCATCGAACAAAAAAAGATCGAAATTGTCGGCCTTGAGGATATGAAGAGCGTAACCGTTGAGGCCGATCCCGATATGATCCATCAGGTTTTGTATAATCTAATTGATAATGCGGTAAAATTTACGCAGGAGAGCGGACAGATTACCACATCGATCCTGTCCGACTCGGAGAAAGTGATTGTCCGCATTCGGAATACCGGCGCGGGCATTTCCTCCGAAGAAATCGGCAAAATCTTCGAGCGCTTTTATAAGGTGGACAAATCTCGCAGCTTCGATGTCAAGGGCGCAGGCCTGGGTCTTTATATCGTCAAGAGCATCATCGAAATGCACGGCGGGCAGATCACCGCAAAGAGCGAGGAAGGCAAATACACGGAATTTGTCTTCTGGCTTCCGCTGCAGTATGGAAAATTATTTTAACGAATCCCCTCAAATCAAAATTATTTTCAATAATGTTTAAAAACTGTTCATACGTCCGTGACAAAATAGCGAAAGGTACCTTTTATGCTTGAAACAGCAGTCAAACAAGGAGGCATTCACAATGGATGAATGGGATAAAGCAAACAATAGCGCCGATCAGGACAAAACAAACACTTCCGGCTCGGATGCAGGCGGTCCAGACAGCGCAAACGACATCCATATAGAAAACGATACGCACCAGACGCCGCCCTATACGCAATACACCTCTTATCAGGGCCCTTATGGATCAAACGGCGGCTATCAGCAAAACCCACCTTACCAATCGCCCTACCAGTACAATCAGGCCCCCGCGGGAGGCGGCAAGCAGGGCGGCGATGGTTCAAAGAAAAAGAAAAAAACAGGATTGATTATCCTCATCGTGATTCTCTGCATCGCACTCATCGCCGCGGGCATCGGTATTGCAATCGGCCTCACACGGGATAAAAACGGCGACGGTGACAATGACGTTATCAATAAAAACGGGCCCACCCTTTCCATTGAGGAAACCCCGAACAGCAAGTCCACCACCAATGAAAAAGGGGAAATGACCGCCGAAGAGGTCGCCAAGAAAGTGAAGCCCTCGATTGTGGGCGTTATCGTTTCTCAAACGTCACAAAACATGATCGGCCAGAGCCAGAATGAATCCGATGAGGGCACCGGAATCATCATGGGTGAAGATAAAACCGGCGAATACACCTATATTATCACCTGTGCACACGTCATCAGCGGAAACAATGTTAAAGCTACCGTTCAGCTGGAGAATGGCTCCTCCCATGACGCCGACGTCGTCGGCTATGACGAACGCTCGGATATCGGCGTTCTGCGCATCAAGGCCTCCGGCCTGCAGGCCGCCACCTTCGGTGATTCCTCCAAGCTTGCCGTTGGCCAGCAGGTCTTCGCCATCGGCAACCCGCTTGGCACGGAATTCTTCGGCACGCTCACCGGCGGCATTGTTTCCGCGATTGACCGCCCCATCAGCAGCGAAATCGGCTACCCGATGAAATGCATCCAGCACGACGCAGCGATCAACCCCGGCAACTCCGGCGGTGCGCTCGTCAATATGTACGGCCAGGTCATCGGCATCAATTCCTCCAAGATCGCACAAGGCTATGAGGGAATCGGCTTTGCCATTCCGATCAATTCCGCAAAGGAAATTGTTGATAAGCTCATTGCCAATGGCTATGTCCCTGGAAGGCCGAAGCTCGGCGTCACCTATTATGCGGCAAACCAGCAGTCCAGCTATCGAATGATCGTCCAGCTCAAGGAACTGCCCGCCGGCACTCTGGTTATCAAGAGCATTAACTCCGACAGCGACCTTGCCAATACGGATGCGAGGGCAGGCGATATGATTATCGCAGTTAACGGCAAAGACCTCGACAACTCTAATACGCTCCTTGATCTCATTGAGAAGAGCAAGGTCGGCGATACGCTTACTCTGACGCTGTGTCGGATTGATAGCAATTACAAAACCACAAAATTCGATGTCAAGGTGAAGCTCGTCGAGGACAAGGGCTCTACCTCCTCTAATGAACCGACTGAAAATGCAACAACCAACACCTATTTCAATCCCTTCGGATTTTGATGATCCTTAGCATAAAAAGCGATCCCGCGGAAGCATTTAAAGGAATGTTTCCGCGGGATTCAGTTTGTCGATAACGTCTCAGAGAAGAAAAAAGTGAACAAAAAAGCATGGTTTTGATCACTTTTAGAACCGGCATCATATGCGCCACTGGGTGCTATCGGGAGGCCGAGGCATCGCCAGCTGAATCTTTCCGCTGCCGACGTGCCGTGCAAAACGGCCCCTTTTGCTTCCTTTTCCGGCCGAAC
>OKRX01001819.1_pt1 | contig 14956 bp, 16 predicted proteins | sample 1601241 | NCBI WGS metagenome assembly OKRX01 (sample SAMEA3541500, study PRJEB24748) | human gut metagenome | biome: human gut; feature: human-associated habitat; material: faeces | place: China | collected 2012
TGACCTGTCAGCAGCAAATTGCTCAACAGATCCGCTCCGGCCCAATTCAAAACCCGAGCCTGCTGGAGGCCGGGATGCTGAGTCGGGGATTTTACAACGAATTAGGGGTTATCCCAACCATCTATTACTTCTACCTGCCAAATGTAAGCTATGACCAGCATCCGGAGATTCTGGACAGCCAGTTGAGCTACATTTTGGCGGAAGAGACCGACTATGTGGTCCTCCAGGGAGATACCCCAAGGATTTCCCTTCAAAACCTGCCTCAGGAGGGGACAATCGCCCGTCTGTTTCAAGCCGCGTTTGACCACTATAACCTGAAATGTGTGGTGCCGGGGACGGGGGCGGTGGATCATCTCTACTATTACCTGTTTGGAGCGGAATAATAAAAACGGCCGCCTGAAAAAGGCGGCCGTGAAAAATTACTTCAAAAAGAAGGTCTGCCCCCAAATGGTAAGGGAAGCAATCTCGTCCGGGTCTAGGATTTCTTTCGGACGCAGGCAATACTGCTGGTGTCCGGTTTCGTCCGCCGACCAGTTGTATACCTGAGAAAAGCTGATGTTTTTTCCCTCTGTTGTGGTCAGGAAGACCTGGTCGAGCCACCCTTCCGCATCTGGGCATTCCCAACCAACGGGCGCATCCAATGTCAGGGCCAGTGTAATGGGTGAGACATATACGGACTCTAACGTGATTTGCTCGTCTGCCAGCACGAGTTCCTGCATTACGGAGTGGTCCAGTCCAGGATCGCTGGTCGGGAGAGTAAAGGTACAGCTCCAAGGGTATTCCCGAAAGTCTACTGGGAGAGTGGTCAGATTGTATGGAGAGACTGAGAGTGTCTGTCCCAATAGGCTTCCGGAACTAGCCAGAGATATCTGCGTGGTGATCAGAGAAAGCTGGTCAGAATCTCTTAGAGACCAGTAGTAGAAGCCAAAGCTGTCCATAGGGCTGAAGGCCGGGTCGGAATCAGAAAAATCAAAACCTGCGTTCAGGTAGATAGGTGTACCCTCCGGGGACAAAGCGAGGTCATATCCCTCCGGTGGCTGTGCCTGAAAAAGAATTGCAACGGAGTAACGATCCGCAATAGCCTGCCGCACGGAGATCGTCCAGCCATTTTTGTAGGTATGGGACTGGTCAACAGTTACGGCCGTTTCTCCCAGAAGCAAACTATTCTTGTCCGGCACGCCCAGGTAGCGCAGAAACAGCTTGTCCAGTCCCAGCGCTGCCGCACAGGCACAGGCCAACAGCAGAAGGGCGGCAGCAATAGCTGCCAGACGGACGAAACGACCAAAGGACTTTTGGCGCGGTGTGACTTTTTTCTGACTTACAGTGGTTTGAATAAATTTTCGGCAACGCTGCCGTACCTCCTCAGGCACTTCTGATTTGGGTTCTTGCTTCAACTTCTCATTCAGGCGCAAAGCCGCCTCCCCTTCCTGCTCCAGGTTGGCCATAAGAAGAGCCTGAAGGGGATCCTGGGAGAGAAGATTTGCTTCTTTACTGTTCTTCATCCAAAACGCCCTCTTTCTTCAAAAGCTTTTGCGCCCTGCGCCTCGCCCGCGTCAGTTTCATTCGCACGCTGGCGCTCTGACATCCCAAAAGCTGTGCTAGCTCTGGGTCGCTGTATTCCAGAAGATATTTGCCTTCCAACAGCAGTTGGTCCTCCTTGCTTAGCTGAGACCAGATGGCTTGCAAACCAGCCAGTTCTTCCTGGCGAATCAAAGATTCATCCATGGATTCTCGGTCATCGGGCGCTTCCAGATCTACATCCTCCAGACTGATTACATGACTGTGTTTGACCTGTCGTTTGCGATAGGTTAGGGTCGTATTGCGCACGGTAGCTACAATATATCCGGCCAGAATGGAGCGTGGAAAGGATTGGAGCCGGTCTGCCTTTTCAATGAGTTTACGCAAACTTTCCTGCACGACCTCCTCCAGTTGAGCTGGATCGGCAAGATATTTTTGCGCGGTAAAAAACATCAGACGGTAAAATTCGTCATAGAGCCACAGGACAAACTCGCAGGTAGAATTTCCTTCCTCGTGAATAGACGCATCACTGCACATGCTATCACCACCGGGTTAAAAATCGCTTTATTTATATAAAACTTCTTTCATTGAAAAGTGCAACACTTTTTATTCCCCGGACCTCAAAAATTCTAAAATGGCATTGACAGGGTATTGCAGGAAATGAAGCCGCTTTTATTTCTCTGGCCCCTTTGGTATAATAATTCAAAAACAGAGGCACCCCAGCCATAAAAGAAGGTGTGCAGGTATGTCTGAACAAATCTATTCCCTAAGAGAGATTTCTTCGGTGGTATTGACTTTGTAGAAAAAGTATCATAAGACGCCCTCCTGTCTGGCTTCTACGCCAGGCAGGAGGCTAATGCTTCCTCTGATATTGATTTGCTCGTTAATAGGTGGAAAGAATTTTGACCCCACCGATGTCCTGTGCATCGCGGAAGAACTGCACACCGCGCTGAAAAACCCTTTTGATGTGTTTGAACTTCGGGAAATCAACCCCGATTCCCCTTCAGATACCATTATGGGGGAGGGCGTGCAGATCGCATGAAATACAGTGACGAGCAGCGGATTGCAAAGATCCAGGAAACCACCGAGAAATTGCTCAACTATATCCGCCGCGAAAACATCACCTCAGAACGGATTTTTTGCGAGGAGCCTATCCAATGGGCAATCACCACGCCCCTGTACAACATCGGAGAGCATGTGACCAACCTGCCCCCAGAATTTAGAAATGAGCACAGCACCATTCCGCGGGTAAAAATTGCCGGTTTGAGACACCACCTGGTTCACCACTACGAGGACACCAACTGGACAGTCATCTGCACCATTATCTATGATGTCCTTCCCAAGTTTCTGGACAAGCTGAAACAGCTTTGACCCAAACCGTGACCCATACGGGGTTCGGACTGTGCGGAACCAACGGAGCAAAGAGGCTCAAATCGTATTTCTGTCTTCATCAGAAAGGGCGCAAAAGCCCTCAAAGGAGCGGAAAGCCTATCCAGACCGCAGCTCATAACCCGGAGGTCGGTGGTTCAAGTCCGCCCCCCGCAACCATAAAAAGCCTTGAAATCAAACGATTTCAAGGCTTTTTCCTTTTCTCAAACCGGAAGGTCTCGGATCAGGCCTCCGGGATCCCTTGTACTAAATTTGGCCGTTTTGGAGGTCAAAATTTAGTACAAAACAGGTGGGGGATGTGTCGGTCCTCTCACCTCCCCGACCCAAGTGTTGATTTAAAATCGCCTGCCGCATTCTGTGCAGAAGGCAGAGTGCGGCAGGCGGTTTTCATTTCTCTATGCTCCATATTGGGCAGGGCACAGCCCTCCGCCGGAGTTCCCCCAAAAATCGCCCTGTCATGTCTCCTGTTCTTCTGCGAAGGGTACCTATCTTGCTTACAGCGGCGTAGATTTTGAGGAATTTGCCCTGTGGAGCCAGCCCATCATTAAATCAGCCCACAGCGACCCAAAAGACGCCGAGGGCTGATTTAATGATAGAAAAAGCTGCCGCTTAGGCCAGCCAGCGGTACAGCATCACCGCCAGCTGGGCCCGGGTAGCGGTGCCCTGGGGTGAGAGAGTGGAGCCGTCGCCGGTGCCGCTGATCATGCCCGCGCCGCAGGCCCACTGCATGGCGGGAATGGCATATTCGCTGAGGTCGGCGAAATCGGTATAGGAGAGAATATTAGTGTTTTCGCCCACGGACACGTCATAGCCGTTCTGCACCGCATAGCGGTATAGCATCGACGCCAGTTGCTGGCGGGTGACCGCTCCGCCAGGAGCGGAGCCGTCAGAGATACCGTTTGCCATAACCCAGGCTCTGGCTGCGGCCATGTCCTTGGGATCTGGCCCGGACAACCTGGCAAGAATCATCCACACCTGCTGGCGGGAAACCGTAGCGTCCGGGGTGAACGTAGCGGCTTGTGTACCGTTCAGCAGGCCGTTGGTTGTGACGAAGCGTACCGCATCGTAATACCAGGAACCTTCCGCCACGTCGTCAAAAGTAATTTTATCGCCGGCTATATCTGTCGTCAGCAGCACGCGGGAGAACATATCCCCCACGTACAGGGTGTCCCCATCCACCCAAAGACCACGGGGAGAGGCAGGGTAAGCGGCGGTACTGTCCATGCCCAGGATGGTGGAAACGAAGCCGTTCTGTATCATCCGAATCGCCCCGTTTCCGGTGTCGGCTACATATACAGTGCCGTCATCCCCTACGGCTACGCCTTGGGGACTGGCAAAGCAGGCAATCTCCGCCCGGCCGATTCGGTAGTCCCCCTCTACGGCGGCATCACCGGTGAGTTCCGCCCCGGCCATCAGGGAGGCCTCACCGTCGGCGATAGCTACGATCCGGTGGTTGCCGGTGTCCGCCACATAGAGGACCCCATCCGCCCAGCACAGGCCCGTGGGGGCGGAGAACTGAACCTCCTTCAGGCTCCCCAAGGCACAACCCTCCTTGCCACCAGCATAGGTTATGACTTTACCGTCCTCATCCATGCAGCGAATGACGTTGTTGCCGGTATCGGCGATGTATACAGTGCCCTCATCGTCTACCGCCAGACCTGTGGGGGAATGGAAGGCAGCCTTCTCTCCGGTGTTGTTGCGGAAGCCAGCCTTGCCGGTGCCAGCCGCGGTGTAGACTTTTCCCTTGTCCATGTTAAGGTAGCGGAGCACATGGTTTCCCGTGTCGGACACCAGGAAACCGTCACTGTAGGGCACGATGGCCCAGGGCTCTGAGAAGGCGGCCTGGTCAAAGGTTCCGTCGTTGTATCCCTCCACCGGCTGGCCGGAGAGGTCGGTGACCTCTGTACGCCCTGCCAGGAGAGAAACCTCCCCATCCTCCACTGTCCAGATGGCCCGGTGGTAGGTGTCTGCCACGTACAGGGTATCCCTTACCATGGTCATGCCTGATGGGGCAATGGCGGTGTCCACCGTCTCCGAGGCCCAGGCTGGCAGGGTTAGGGCTGCCGCCAGGGCAGAGGCGGTCAGGATGGAAAGCAGTCGTTTCATATTCATCACGCTCCCAACAATTTCAGATGTCAAAATGCTGCCCAGTAAAAGAAGTTCTCATTTCTGGATTATTTGCCGTACATGAGGAAGGCCCGGTCAGCGGCGGCGCACAGCAGGGAGACCAGGACTTGCTTCGATGCCTCTTGTCTCATAGGGGCTCCTTTATGGCAGCTGACTTATTTCGCCATCACCGATATTGGCGATCTGGCCGTATGTGGTATCCAACTGGCCGCTGCTCTGGGAGATTAGTAAGGAACCAGAGTTGGTAATGATGCCGTTATTGGTAGTGATGCCGTAAATATAAATACTTTTATCTTTGTTATTAGTAATAGTACCATTGTTGATAAGGGTAACGGAGGAATCAGAAATGGATTTGCCGTTGTAGAACGCGCCGTCGTTGGTAATTTGACCTCCGGCCTCATTGGTGAGGGAGCCAACAGCACTGGCAGCGCTGTCAATGCTGTTTGTATAGGTCCCGCTATTTGTAAAGTTGCCGCTGTTCGTAAAACTTCCATAATTGTCCATAGTACCGGTGACCGACATGGTGCCCTGGTTAACAATGGCGCCGCTGGTATTGTTTAACATACCGTTAACCGTCAGAGATGCGCCGCTGGAGATCGTTAGAGTCTGACCGGAGAGGAGAGTTACCTCCCCATCACTGGCATCGATTGTGACGGAGGCGCTGCTGTCCACCACAATGCCAAGGTTGGACTGGGCAGCATTTTTCTCTAATACATCTTTTAGAACTGCCCCGCTTATCTCAGTAGTAATGTGACACATTCCATCCGCGCCGGTCTCCATGCCGTCAGGCAGGATCAGGACACCGGAAGACGTACCGCCATTGTTGTTAACAGGCGACTTGCCGATATAGGTTTTGTTATTCGTGAGGGTACCGCTGTTGCTGAGGATGCCGTTGTTGCTGAGGGTGCCGTTGTTGCTGAGTACCCCCTCATTGGTCAGCGTACCGCTGTTGGTAATCGAGCCGCCGTCAGTTACCGTCAGGGTTTTGTCAGCCGGTACGGTCACAGCCTCATTTGCCGCAATATTGGCCGAGCCGCCGCTGGCGATGGTGACCGTTTGGTAGATATTTAGAAGAGATTGTAACTCTATGCCAGAAATGGGGGTTGAGACTGTATAGTCTACAACAGGCGGCTCCGGCGTGGGGTCAGGGTCTGGCCTCCAGTCTGGCTTAGGCCGCGGCGCGGCAAACTCAGGGGCCTGGATGACCCGGTTGGGAAGGTCATTCGCCTCCTCGGCAATCCGGTCCAGTTCCTCCTGAGTCTCATCCTCGTCTTGCTTCAGCTGATCCTGAGCTCCAGCTGCGATCACATCCACCGGAAGGCCTGTGGCTTCGGCTACCCGCTGCTGAAGGCCCCGGTCCCCGGCCAGTTCCACCGCCACAAAGCCGGGAACGTCCTCCGCCGTCAGTTCCTCTATGGACACCCGCCAACTTTCCCTTCCCGCGGGGAGAGACATGCCGGTCTGACCCGCTGCTACCATGGTGGTCTGAAAGCCGCCCTCTGCGGCAGCGCAGACGGTAGTGACTTCCGCCTGTCCGTCATAGATGCTAACGGCAGCGGTCTCCCCATTCCGCACTTCCACCAGTCCGGAGGCTTCCCGGATGCCGATGACCGTGGTGGAGGTACGGATACGCAGGCTTTCGCCGGAGGAGATAGGAGCGTTTACATGAAAAAAGAGTTTGCCGGCGGACACCAGCAGTTCCAACTGGCTGCCGCTTTTGCGGACCTCCACTTTTGTGCCGACGTCCAGTTTTGCCACATTGGTGCTGCCCAAAGACACATAGGCGTAACTCTTGGCGGAGGTGGACAGAACATAGCCGCTGTAGAGTTTCATATTGTCACGGGCCGACAGGGCCTGACCGCTGCTGTTTTTCAGTGCCACGGTGCCCTCTGTGGCGGTAAGGCGCAGGTCTGCACCGGAGGCAATGTCCGCCGCCATAGTGACGGTCCCTAAGGACAGGATCAGCACCATGGTTAGGCACAGAGCTGACAGCCGCCGCAGCCAGATGGATGGAACAGATTTTTTCATAACAATGCCTCCTCTCCCACCCGTCCGATACGGACGTTGGGGTACTGCTCCCGGATTGCTGCTTTCGGTGCTCGCATCCGGCAGTTGATCCGTTTTGGGTTATAGTGAATCAGCAGGGTCTGCTTGGCGCCGCCCATGTGCTTGACCTGATGAAGCAGTCCAGTATGGGTTCCCCATACCGGACAGGGGCTTATGCCCCTTTTTAATTATTTTATCACGATCTGCGGCGGTGCGCTATGGCCCGTTTTGGATAGGAAAATGGGCCATGCCTCCGGGAAGTCCCGGAGGCATGGAGTCATCGGAACATGGTCCAGGCGGCGGATAATGCCCAAATGCTTCATGGCGTTGGAGAGGTGGTGCATAACGGTATTGGGAGAGATATTTATATGCTTGCCGATCTCTTCCTTGATCCAGCCTCGGGTCGCCAGCATACAGATGGAAAACTCCGTGGTGGTAAGATTATCGGCCGCATCATGGATGGTGACTGGGTTTTGTACTTTGCGTTATCCCGCAGAGAAACGGTAAGTGATATTGATGATGCGTCGGAAATCCTCGGGGGTCAGTCGGGCTTGATGATGGATTCCAACATCACGCCCAAGGGGCTATTGGTATTCACCGAAGCCCCCGATGCGATTGTCCAGCCGGGCCGGGGCTATTACGCCCCCGGTACTTTCTTCTGCTTTCCTTTCGCCTCCGGCTCTGCGCTCTCCTCCAGCTCCAGGGGCCGTCCAAACCTCCCTCGAAAGCTTTTTACTGGTGTACCCCACTTAGCCATTAACGCGGCTACACAACGGGCCACAGAGGGCGCCCAACGGAAAACTATGAATACCTTATTTTTCTTTGTACGGCGCGTTAGTGTAGATAAATTTGGAATAGTTACGAATGACCATGCAAGCCACCTGAACAAAATCTGAGGCATACCGAGGGAGTGGGTAATCCTTTCGATAGACAAGACTGAAAACACTCTTTTGCACGTGGTCGCGGAGAGGGAAAATAAAAAATTCACCACCAAGGCGTTTTAACTCATCCCGAAACTGGTAAAACGTGACTGGGGACAGCAGGCCGCAGAAGGCTCCATTTTTGGAAAACTGATAGATCAAATCCTGCTGTTCTGACTCAAAAATTATCCTGGGTTTCCGGCTGCGGGTCAGGCAGAACTCCAGCTCGTCCCGCAGCTTGTTCCCCTGGCGAACGGTGCCGAAGGGCAGGGCTGCGATCTGGTCAAATGCGGCTCCGTGTGTTTGAAACTCCGCCAAAAGGTTCTGCCAGGTATCAGGATAGTACTGCATGAGCAGGCTCTTGGAAAAACAGCATTGCATTGCTTCCTGTGCCAGCTGGATCCGATGTTGGTTTGGGGCAGTTGGAACATTGATTCCCAGATACAGATCCAGCTTTCCGGCCTGGAGAAGCTCATCCAGGCGGGTACTGTTGCCGTTGATGAGTTCCATGGAGATATTTTCGTGAGAGGGGTGGTAGTACTTCCATATATCCGGGAAAAACACCTTGCTGCGCAGCCTGGAGATCCCTACTTTCAAGGTGCCGCGGCAGTTAATGGAGATATCGGAAAACGCAGCCAGCATCTTTTTGTCAGACTCTAAGATCTGTTTTCCGTAAAAGACCATTTGCTCCCCTTCCAGCGTAAGGTGGATGGACGGCTTTCTGGCAAACAACTGGACGTGGTATTCCTCTTCCAGGCGCTTGATGTGGCTGCTCAGGGCCTGCTGGCTGATGTAGAGTCGCTCCGCCGCCCGGGTAAAATTCATCTCCTCCGCAGTAATCAGGAAATACTCAATGCTTTTGATGTTCATGGTCCACCTCTGCCGCACTTATTTGCTGTATTTTACCATAACAAAATAGCTGCCACAAGATTTATGTTGTTAAAAATAGAAAAATATGCTGTTGGACTTTGTGATAGGGCAATGCTATGATGCCATTAAAAAGACCGGAGAAAGACAAAGGGGTGGGAAAATATGAGCGTTATGTTAATGGATTGTACCCTGCGTGACGGTGCAAACGTGGTGGGCAAGGGCTTTTCTGCCGAGATTACCAACATGGTGCTGGACGGGCTGACCGCCTGCCATGTACCCATCATCGAGTTCGGCAATGCCGGTGGCATCGGCGCCTATGAGGTGGCTGGCTTCACCAACGCCGAGACCGACCAGACCTATCTGGATATCGCAAAAAAATATATGGACCGAGGTTCCCAGCTGGGCATGTTCCTTAACGCCAAACGCTACCGGGAGAAGAACGTGGCCATGGCCAAGGAGAGCGGCCTAACCTTCCTGCGGGTGGGGGCCGACGCCGGCGACGGGGATATTGCCATCCGGGCCATTCAGGATATCAAGAAGGCGGGGCTGAAGGCCTTCTACTCCGCCATGAAGGCATATCTGCTCACTCCCGAGCAGCTGGTGGAAGAGGTCAAAAAGCTGGAACAGGCCGGTTTGGACGAAATCACCATTATGGATTCCGCCGGTACCATGCTGCCAGACCAGGTAGCGGAGTACACAAAGAAGCTCAGCCAGGCCGTGTCCATTCCCGTGGCCTTCCACTGTCACAACAACCTGGGCCTGTCCGCGGCCAACGCGGTGGCCGCCTATGAAAACGGGGCCGCCATCCTGGACTGTGGCCTGATGGGCATGGCCCGCAGCGCGGGCAACCTGGCCACCGAGATGTGCGTGGCAATCATGCACCGCTACGGACAGATGCAGGACATTGACCTGTACGGGATGCTGGACTTTATTGACCGGCGGCTCCAGCCAGCTATGGATGCCCACAATTATCACAACCCTGTCACTCCGCTGGATCTGGTGCTTGGACTGTCCGGCTGCCACTCCAGCTTCCTGAAGAAATTCCGAGACGCTGCGGAGAAGTATCAGGTGAACCTGTACCGCCTGATCGCGGAGGTATCCGCTGTGGATCAGAAGAGCCCCTCCGACGAGCTCATCGCCAAGACTGCTGCCGCTCTGAAGTAAGGGAGAAAGTAAATGGAAAAGGTTGTTTTGGCGGGCCAGTACCCCGCCGGTACTTATGAGAAGCTGCGGGCTATGCTGCCTCAGGAGCAGTTTGAGATTGAAACCGTGGAAAATCAGCAGGACTATGAGGCGCTTACTGACGTGGAGTATATCATCGTCCGGATTTTAAAGACACCGGAGGCCGTGCTGGCCAATAAGCCCCATCTGAAGGCGGTTATTCGCTGGGGCGCAGGCTTTGACTCAGTGGATATTGAGGAAGCGGGTCGCCGAGGGATCCAAGTATTGAACACGCCCGGTGTGAACGCCTACGCGGTGGCGGAGCTGGCCCTGGGCATGATGATCACGCTGAACCGCAAAGTGCTGCGCTACTGGAACGGCGTACAGCAGGGAAACTGGGACCGGGGGTCCTTTATCTCCCTTTCCTTAAACCGTAAGACCGTAGGAATTCTGGGCGGTGGAAATATTGGCCGCCGGGTGGCCATGCTGGTCCAGGCTCTGGGCGCCCGAGTCCTGTATTATGATTCCTTCCGTATGCCTCAGCAGCGGGAGAAGGAGCTGGGGATGACTTACGCACCTCTGGAGGAGCTGCTGGCTCAGGCTGATCTGGTGTCGCTCCACATTCCTCTGCTGGACAGCACCCATCACATCATCGGCCGGGAGCAGCTGGCTCGCATGAAGCCTACGGCTTGCCTGATCAACACTGCCCGGGGTGGTCTGGTGGATGACAGCGCACTGCTGGAGGCCCTTCAGAAGGGGCAGCTGGCCGGAGCTGGACTGGACTGTGTGGAGCAGGAGGATTCCTCCGTTACCAAGAGCCTGCTCATGGAGCCCAATGTGCTGATTACCCCCCACATCGGCGGCTCCAACGCTGACCTGGCTGATGCCATGGTGGAAGAGATTACAAAAGAGATCCGGGATCTGAGTGCAGGAAAGGAGGGCAGTCACGTCGTTAACCGGCAATTTCTGGATTCAACGCATAGCGCATAACTCGGTAAAACAATAGAAAAAGAGATAGGGAGGAATATGTATGGATCCTATGGTACTGGCGCTGGTCATTATGGCCATCACAATTTTATGTTTTATCTTTGAGCCTCTGCCGCTAGTAGTTGTCAGTATCGCGGCATCCCTGATTTATGCCTTCACAGGGCTCATTGATATAGGCGATGTGTTCGCTAGCTACGGTACAACCACCAATATTCTGATGGTGGCCATGATGGTGATCGGTTCTTCGCTGTTTCATTCGGGGATCAGCGAACTCATCGGTGTCAAAATGGCGAGCGTTACCGGAAAAAGTGAAAGAAAAGCCATTCTGGTCACGATGATCGCCTCCTGTGCCCTCAGCTCCGTTTGTACCAACATTGGCGTGATGACGGCGCTGGCTCCTCTGGTCACAGCCATGTGTCTGGCCGCCGGGATTGCACCCAGCAAAGTGCTTCTTTCCCTGCTGTTCGGCGCTCAGCTGGGCGGATTCAATACGCTGGTGGGTGTGCCTTCCAACGTGTTGTCCAGCGGCCTGCTGGAGAGTGCGGGATATGACGGCTTCGGCCTGTTTGATATCACGCCCTTCGGGCTGTGCCTGTGCGTGGTGGGCATGATCTATTTCGCCCTGGTGGGCTCCAAGTTGCTGCGTGACACCGGTTACATCCCTGAGTTTGCCCAGACTGAGCGCAAGCCACTGAATAAGAGAAAAGCTATTATCTCCTGCGTGACCCTGTTTTGTGTGCTGGTGCTGTGTGCCCTGGACTTGGACGTGCTGCCTATGCACATCGCGGCGGTTATCGGCGCCCTAATTATTGTGGGTACCAAGTGCATGACTGTACAGGAAGCCTTCCGTGCGATCGACTGGAACTGCTTGTTCCTGATGGGTTCCCTGTCCGCCGTGTCTGCCGGCCTTCAGAACAGCGGCGTAGGCAATGTGGTCGCTGACTTTGCCCTGAAGATCCTGGGTGACAACCCCAGTACCTTGCTGATTACCACAGTTTTGTTTGTGTCGATTGCTGTACTTACCCAGCTTATTTCCAATACAGCTACTATTCTGCTGTTCATGCCCATTGCCATCTCCGTTGCCGAGGCCATTGGCGTGAGTCCCGCCTCTGTTGCTATGGTGGTCTGCCTGGCAGGCGCCGCCTCCTACGCGACTCCCTTTGCCGCGCCCCAGAATATGCTGGCTGCCGGCTGGACCAATTACAAGTTTATGGATTATGTAAAAATTGGTACGCCGATGGTGGTACTCACCTACATTGTGGTTGCCATCCTGCTTCCTGTTTTCATGCCGTATTAAGATGTATCCATACAAACAAGCGGGTATTTGCGGAAAGGATTATAATTTATGGATCATATTTTGCAAGGAGCATATGATCTGCACGTGCACGTGGCCCCCGACGTTATTCAAAGAAAGTGCAGCGACATAGCGTTGGCGCAGCGGGTGCAGGCTGTTGGAATGAAGGGATGCGTAATCAAGTGCCACTATTTTGAGACGGCGGCCAGAGCAGCTTTGCTCCGCAGCCAGTTTCCTGAACTGGAGATCGTGGGCGGTCTGGCTCTGAATCTCTCAATGGGGGGGATCAACCCCCGCGCGGTGGAGCGGTTTGGGCAGATGGGAGGCGGGATCCTGTGGTTCCCCACCATGGATGCCCGCGCTTTCCAGGCCTATAAGCACAAGGACCAGCCTGACTTTGACGCTTCCGTGTACTTGGTGGCCACCGACGGGCAGGGCGCGCCGCTGCCGGAGACCGTGGAAGTACTGAAGCTGGCGGCCAAATACGGCTTGGTGGTGGCTACCGGCCATCTCAGCCCCGAAGAAGGACTATGCGTCCTGCGGGAGGCCAAGCGGCAGGGTGTGGAGCGCATGATCGTGACCCATGTGGAGCACCCGGCCATGCAGTACACGGACGAACAGCAGCTGGAGGCGGTGCGCCTGGGCGCAGTAATTGAGCATAGTTATAACAACGCCTGGTTTGGCCGCTGTTCCCTGCCGGAGATCGTCCGTCAGATCCGGGTAGTGGGGTGTGAACACGTCATCCTGACCACTGATTTTGGGCAGTTGGAAGCACCCTTCAGTGTGGATGGTCTGCAAGAGTTTGCAGAAAAGTTGGAAGCGTTTGGGTTTTCTGCTGACGAGTTGAAAACCATGCTGTGTCGGAATCCCGGTGCAGTGCTTTCGAAAGCTGTAAAATAAAAAGTTAAGTAACCGTTGGTTTGCCTGACCCATACGGGAATCGGACTGGTCAGAACCAATGGAGCAAACAGGGCCAAACAATACATTTATTCCCAACAGAAAGGTCGCAAAAGCTCTCAACAGAGTAGGAACAACAACCAGACCGCAGCTCATAACCGGTCGGTGGGTGGTTCAAGTCCGCCCCCCGCAACCATAAAACGCCTTGAAATCAAAGGATTTCAAGGCGTTTTCCTTTTCTCAAACCGGAAGGGTTCGGATCGGACTGCAGAAAGCCTTTATACTAAATTTGGCCGTTTTGGAGGCCCAAATTTAGTACAAAACAGGTGAGGTATGTGCCGCTCCTCTCCCCTCCCCTGCCCAAGTGCTGATTTGAAAACGTCTGCCGCATTCTGTGCAGGAAACAGAGTGCGGTAGGCGCTTCTCATTTTTTTAGAAAAGTTTTGGTGAGTGTGCTATTTCTATGGAAACTCTGTCGGCGAACCCGGAGATTGCCCCGTTCCAAATCAATGTCCTCCCATTGGAGGCTGAGGAGTTCTCCCCTTCTCAGCCCAGCGGCCAGCTCCAGGTAGTGGACCTCAAATACCCCACTCTCCCTGCCTTCCCACAGGAAGGATGTCAGTTGTGCTACCAGCAAGGTTTTCATTTCCCTGTGTTCATCTTTAGAGGGCGTAGCCCTCGCCGGATTGGTGAGGATGATCTGCTGCTTCTGGGCCAGCTTTAAGGCAGAAGACAGAATTTGGTGGATGTTCCGCGCCATTTTAGCGCTGAGGCCCCTGGGTTGTCCTTTGGCTTCCAGCCGGTCTACCCGGCCTTTGGTCAGCAGCTTCTTGTAGAACTTCTGCAAGTCCAGAGAAGTGAGTTTTTCCAGCGGGATATCCCCGATGTTGGGATTGATGTGGTTGTCGATGTAGCCACGGTAGGTCTGGTGGGAAGAGGGGCGAACTTTGACTTTGGCATAGTCCTCAAACCACACCTCCATCCACTCCCCTAAAACTAGTTTGTGTTCTGACAAATTACACCACGCGGCTGATTTGTACCTGCTCCAACTGAGCGGCAGTCTGAAAGAGCAGATCCATAAAGTATTTGGAGAAGTGGGTAAGATAGCGCTGCTTGTGCCGCAGAAGGCTCAGGCGCTGCACCATAGGTTCCCCCTGATCTAGAAGAGGGAAAATGTTGATTTGATCACCTAATTGGCTGTCAAACTCCATTAAGCTCAGGTGAGAGCAGCAGCAGGCCACAACCCCCTTGGCGCACAGAGGCAGGATTTGACTGGTGGAGGGGCCGGTAAAGGGAGTGGTAAGCGTCACCTGTTCCCGAAGGAAACATTCCTTGATCCGGGTTCCAAGGCGGTTGGTCATCATAGCAAAGGGCAGGCGGGCAAAATCTCGGATATTTGCACCCTTAGCGGCAGTTTCCTTTAACTTCTGAGCCTGTTGAGGCGAATAAAATTGCTGCAGCAGGTTTTCCGGGATACATAGGTAGATGGGGTCGCGGCACAGTTCGTGTTCCACCAGGTCTGGGCGGTACTCGTCAGAGAGAACGACTGCCAAATCCAGCTCTCCGTTGGAGAGCATTCCCTCCAGCTTCTGAGACAGTCCATCTACAAACCGCAGCTCCACCTGAGGATAGCGGCAATAGAAATCAGGCAAAATGCGGGGCAGAAACTGAGTGCCCCGGGCCATGCTGGCCCCCACCCGCAAGCTGCCGCGTTCCTGGTGTTCAATGTCCGACAGAATGTCCCGCA
>OKRX01001820.1_pt1 | contig 14955 bp, 11 predicted proteins | sample 1601241 | NCBI WGS metagenome assembly OKRX01 (sample SAMEA3541500, study PRJEB24748) | human gut metagenome | biome: human gut; feature: human-associated habitat; material: faeces | place: China | collected 2012
TATTCATGATTTGAAAATATTTCTGATGATCGCACAGGAAGGCAGTGTTTCCAAACTATGCAGCCTTCACATTCCCATTTGTTATCAGTGCGATCGCAAGTAAACAAACTATGGTATGTGCAGCAAATATGGGACATCCGATGCCATTCCTCAAATATATTGTTTTGATTGAGACAATCATTGCAGTGGTACTGGTGGTATATACTTATATCCGCTTTATGGGGGCTATTTTCGGAGGAAAGAAATAAAAGATTTGACCGGACAGATAAAAAAGGGTAAACTTAAATTTATCAAGAATATGTCGGATGAGGGACGTCCTAGACACCGCAAGGGGCCGAAGAAGCAAAGCGTAGGGTAACATCTTCCTTTCGTGGAAACCGACAGGCAAAAAGGAAGGCGACCTGACGAATCTTTGGAGAGTGTGCAAAGAAAGCACCACCTACGAGGCTAGAACCAACTGGTAAAAGGACAGAGAAAACAGATGAACGATTTTTTTCGTGTATCTGTTTTTTTCTGCCCTTTTTATATGGGCACTAATATGAGATGAGACTGTTAGCAGGCAGTACGTGGTGGCATACAAAAGTATTATCCGAGGAAGAAGGGAAAGGGCATTTTTTGAATAAAATTTGACAGAAAAAAAAGAAAAGCAGGAGGAAAAAAAGATGAGAATGATGCTTGTAGGAGCCGGTGCTGTCGGTGAAAGTATTTTAAAAGTAATGCAGTGGAGAGACCCAAAGGGAGAATGGCTGAAATATGTGCTGGTCTGTGACTATGATTTGAAAAGAGCAGAGGAAGTTGTCGGTATGCTGAAGGGGGATTCCCGTTTTGAAGCCTCTAAGATCGACGCGACAAATACAGAGGAAATGGCAGAAATGATCCGGGAGCACAAAATTGATTTTGTGATGGATGCAGCACCACCTTTTGCAAGTAATATGATTTTTGACGCTGCATTTAAAACGGGTGCAGATTACGGAAGCATGGGAACCTGGTCGGTTCCGATGGAAGATCCGGCTTACGGACTTGGTATTGAGAACAGCTATACTGAACCGATGACAAAATACAATTTTGACCGTCATGAAGCCTGGAAGAAGCAGGGGAATATGGCTGTGATCTGTATGGGAATCGATCCGGGTGTTGTAAATGTATTTGCAAAATACGCGGCGACAGAGCTTTTGGATGAAATAACAGAAGTTCATGTAAAAGACGGCGGAAATCTGTCTGTTCCGGGTGCAGATCCGGATGACATTATGTTTGGATTCAACGTGTGGACCGTGTTGGATGAGGTAATGAACCCGAATGTTGAGTATGATAAGGAGAAGGGCGGATTTATCGTAGAAAAAGCATTTGCAGGGCAGGAAGTCTATGAGATGCCGGAAGGAGTAGGAAAAAATACCCTGGTAAAGGTAGAGCATGAGGAAGTTGTGACGATGGCACGCTACTTAAGCCAGTATGGATTGAAAAAGGCAACCTTCAAGATCAGTCTTGATGAGAATCTGATCACGGCACTTAAGGTGCTGGATAAGCTGGGACTTCGCAGTATCAAGCCAGTGCAGGTAGGGGATGTGAAAGTAGTTCCACGAGATGTGGTTGCAGCGTGTGCACCACAGCCAAAAGATATCGGAGATGAGATGACCGGAAAAATGCTGGTCGGAGTACAGTGTATCGGAAAGAAAGACGGAAAGGAAAAAGAATACTTCCTGTATCAGCCATTTGATAATCAGGAGTCTATCGAAAGATGGGGAACCCAGGCTGTTACCGCCCAGACAGGATTTGGAGCAGCACTTGCACTGGAGTTGATCGGAAGAGGAATCTGGAAAGAAGCTGGAGTCTATGCACCGGAATATTTTGATCCGAAACCATACCTTGAATTAATGAAAGAAGGTGGTTATAAATACGGAATTATAGAGAAATAATCTGGATGCGCTCAGAGATGGTCTGAGATAATAAACAAAATAAAGTTACGCGCAAAACGGTACAAAGTCATAGAAGAACTTTGTACCGTTTTGTGTGTGACAGGAAATCAGATCAACTTACATTCTTTGGCCCATTTGGTGACAAAGGTAAGAAACTTATCAAGTGCAGGAGAGAGTTCAGGTGTATCCAGATAGGCTACGGACAGATTCCTGCGGAAGTGTTCGGTAAAGGAACGGACACAGACGTTGAATGGAATATTATGAAGCAGAAGTTTGGGAAGTACAGTGATGCCAAAGCCCTGTTCCACCATTTTAATCGCGGTATAGTCTTCATTGATCCGAAATCTTACATTAGGCGTGATATGGTTTAATCGGAATAATTTTCCGGTTTCATAATCAAAATCATCGGCGGAGAGAACAAAATCCTGTCCGTCAATATCGGCAAAAGATACCGTCAGCTGATCGGCAAGAGGATGGTCCAGGGAAGTAACCAGAACCAGTTCGTCGGTGCCGACAGGAAGATTTGGGAAATCCTTTGCGACATATTGCGAAACAAAAATACAGTCCAGTTCTTTTTTGCGAAGCTTTTCCGTCAGGTTCTGAAATCCGTCAACATAGAGCCGAAAGGTGATATTCGGGTATTCGGCAGAAAAATTTTTCAGTACTCCGGGGAGCCAGTTATAGGCAATGCTCTGCACCGTTCCGATGCGGATAAAGCCACTGTCCAGATTATTGATATTTGATACAATCTGATTGATCCGTGTATTGGCGGAGCGGATATGCATAAGCTCCTCAAAGATGGGTTCTGTTCCGGGAAGCGCTTCCATTCCGTTTTTTGAACGCTTGAACAGCTTAAGACCAATCTCTTTTTCATAATTGCGAATGGTCTGGCTGACAGCTGATTGTGTGTAGTTGTGTTTTTGAGCAGCTTTTGAGATGCTCTGATTCTCATAGACATCAAGAATCACATCGTATTTAGACATGATGAAACCTCCCGTGGTGTTGATAAACAATGCTCTTTTACTATCTTACTTAATATAAGGAAGATAATCAATATCCGTGGGATTTTATTATAAATTTGTAACTGTTCAGAGCCAAGCAAAATTTCATAAAACAGGTGTAAAATGCTTGCATTTTTAAGACTGTTTTTGAAATTTTATTTGGCGGATACGCCACACCGACGAAATGTGTAGCATTTTGGAGGTTGGCTCTGAAAAGTTACATAAATTTTTTTAAAATCAAACATAAGAAAAAGTGAAAATATAAGCGCAAATCAAAGAGTTAACAATGTATTAAGAAAAAGTGAAGTCTGATATCAGTTTTACAGACTTTTCAATGACCGGAAACTGGAATAGCATAGAAGCAGGGGAATGAAATTCAAAGGAGTTTAAGTGTATTATGAATTAAAGGAGAAGAATAATGGGATACAATTACTGGAACGGAACAGAAGCGGCACACCGCCGTGTTATGATGAAGGCGGCAGGATATTCGGATGAAGATATCCGTCAGAAACCGCATATCGGAATACCGAATTCTTACATGGCAGGTTCTCCCGGAACTGCGCATCTTCGCCAGGTGACAGAAGCTGTAAAAGAGGGAATCTGGGCAGCAGGAGGAATCCCGGTAGAATTCGGAATCCCGGCTACTTGCGGAAATGTGGCAAATGGTGCGGATGAGATGAAGTATGAGCAGGTAGGAAGAGATATCGTGGCAATGTCCATCGAATTTGTATCCAGAATACATAATTTCGATGCGATTTGCTGTGTGGCATCCTGTGATTTGATCATTGCCGGATGTTATCTGGCAGCGTGCAGACTGGATATTCCGGCTCTGGTAGTGACCGGGGGATCAATGCAGGCCGGAAATTATTGTGGTAAGACAGTTGTAGAGGCAGATCTGGATGCGGCAAGATTCTCAGGTGCTTCCGAAGCTGAGTTATTTGAAATGGAAGAAAGCGTCTGCCCGTCTTTTGGTGCATGCCCTTCTATGGGAACAGCGAACACGATGCAGATGTTAGGTGAGGTATTGAACCTTGTTATGCCGGGAACATCTACGATTCCTGCATCAGATAATGCAAGACTTCGTGCTGCAAGAACAGCAGGAAAATACATGGTACAGCTTGCCAGGTCCGGAAAGACACCAAAAGATCTGATCACCAAAGATGTTCTGGAAAATGCGATCATGTTTGATATGGCAGTTGCAGGATCAACCAATGCGGTACTGCATATCCTGGCATACGCATATGAACTTGGTATCAAGCTTACACTGGCAGATTTTGAAAAGTATGCGAAGGAAATTTACTGCATCAATGCAGTGATTCCAAGCGGACCGTATACAGTTGTAGATTTTCATTATGCCGGCGGTGTAAAGCAGGTCATGAAGCAGCTTGCCGGTAAAATCCATACCGATGCGCCGACGATTTACGGGGATACAACTTGGGGTGAACTCCTCGATTCTGTGAAAAGCGCGCCAAACAAAGTCATTCATTCGCTGGAAGATCCTGTAGCAAAAGAACCGGGACTTAAAATCATGCGAGGAAATATTTCTCCGGCAGGAGCGATTGTACGTCCGACAGCAGTATATGAAGAAGTAAAATACATCAAAGGTGCGGCAAAAGTGTATGAATGCGATCAGGATGCATATAGAGCCATTATGGCAGGCGAGATTGTTGCGGGGGACATTCTTGTTATCCGCTATGAAGGCTGTAAAGGAGCACCGGGTATGAAAGAGCTGATGCTTAGTATCGATGCGCTGATCGGACTTGGACTTGATAAAAAGGTTGGGCTTATCACAGACGCGCGTTTCTCCGGATTCAACTACGGAGCAATCGTCGGACATGTTTCTCCGGAAGCTTATGACGGCGGTGTGATCGCTTTGATCGAAAATGGTGATGAAATTGAGATGGACATTGCAGGGGGAACCGTCAATCTTCTCGTATCCGATGAGATTTTAGCAGAAAGAAGAAAATCCTGGGTACGTCCGCCGCTTAAGCAGCAGAAGGGTGTTTTAAATATTTACGCACAGAACTGCAGACCGGCAGAAGAAGGCGGTGCAATGCAGCCATGGGCACTGGATGCAGACTACGGATATCATCACGAATAAAAGTATTGGTATGGATAAGGAGAGAACAGGTATGTTATTGCTTTCAAAAGAGGATATTAAATGTGTAATTACAATGAAAGATATGATCGAAGCGGATAAGCAGGCATTTAAGATGGTTGTCGATGGCACGGTAGATACACCGCTTCGTACAGTCATCAATGGAAAATATGACGGCGCATTTCTGTTTATGCCGGCCTATGCTCCGGAATTAGATGCAGCAGCCATGAAGGTGATCAACATTTTTCCACACAATATCGATAACAATCTGATGACATCACCGGCGCAGACCATGCTGATCGACGGAAAGACAGGATATGTGATCGCGATGCTGGATGGAACTTATGTGACACAGCTTCGTACGGGGGCTTCTTCCGGTGCAGCATTTGATCTGCTTGGAAAAAAGGAATGTAAAAAAGGTGCAATGATCGGTACAGGGGGACAGGCAGCAGCTCAGCTTGAGGCAATGCTCGCAGCAAGAAAGCTGGAAGAAGTAAAGATCTTTGACCTGAATGAAGAAAGATGCAAAGCATTTGCCGAAGAAATGCAGAAGGAACAGGCTAAATACGGTGCAACAATCATACCGGCCAAGGATTCGGATGACTGTATCGAAGATGCAGATCTGATCGTTACAGTGACGCCTTCGGCAAAACCGGTATTTGACGGGACAAAGGTAAAAGCCGGTGCAACCATCAGCTGCGTAGGTACCTATGAACCGCACAAGCATGAGCTGGATCCGGCTGTTCTGCCGAGAGCATCTAAGATCATTTGTGATTCAAAAGAGGCGGCACTTTCAGAAACGGGGGATCTTCTGATTCCGATCGCAGACGGAATCATTACAGAAGAGGATGTGCTTGGAAGTCTTGGAGATGTGATCAATGGAAAGATCAAAGGACGTGAAAATGACGAAGAAATTATCGTATATGAAACTGTAGGAGTTGCTGCGCAGGATCTGGTAGCAGCAAAAGTGATTTATGATAAGGCAGTAGAAGCCGGAAAAGGACTTCGCTGGGGAGAATAATCTAAAAAGAGGATGTAAATACAAAAAACACGGAATATTTCCGTGTTTTTTGTATTTTAAAGAATAGCTTTGTGATAAGATAAACGAGAACAATAATTTAAAGAAAAGGAAACAAGAGAAATGATAACTACATGGATTCAGGCAGTATACCAATTTTTATGGGGAGATCTTTTAAGGATACCACTTCCGGGAGGCTCCTCTTTTGGTGTGTCACTGCTTATTATTTTACTGATTCCCACAGGAATCTATTTTACGATCAGAACAAGATTTTTGCCGGTTCGTCTTTTTGGAGATATGGTTCGCGCGCTTACCGGGAAAAAGAAGGAAGATGGCAGTCTGTCGACTTTTCAGACACTGATCGTCTCAACTGCAACAAGAGTCGGAATGGGAAATCTGGTAGGAGTAGTCGCTGCCGTTTCCGCAGGCGGTGCCGGTGCGGTATTCTGGATGTGGATCACAGCAGTCATCGGTTCTTCAACTGCATTTATCGAGGCAACGCTTGCACAGCTTTATAAAGAGAAAGATCCGCTTTACGGAGGTTACCGCGGAGGTCCGGCATATTATATGCATCATTATGTAGAGAGACGGACAGGAAAGACAAAGAAACATGTCTGTATTGCGGTGCTCTTTGCAATCTCAGGGCTTATCTGCTGGGCCGGGATCAGTCAGGTGATCAGTAATTCGGTTGCATCTTCTTTTGAAAATGCATTTGGGATTCCGCCAATTTTAACGACGGTGATTCTGGTAGCCGTTGCTGCAGTGATCGTATTGCGAAAAAATGCCACAGTAAAGGTGTTGGATATTCTGGTTCCAATCATGGCAGTCTGCTATTTTGTGATTACGATAGTCATTATCTTGTTGAATATCCGAAGCCTTCCGGGTGTATTTGAGCGGATTATCCAGGAAGCGTTTGGAATCCGTCAGGCAGCAGCCGGAGGGTTCGGAGCAGTTCTTATGAATGGTGTAAAAAGAGGGTTATTTTCCAACGAAGCGGGTTCGGGATCAGCACCATGCGCAGCTGCGGCTGCAGAATGTGATACGCCTGTAAAAGCAGGATTTATACAGGCATTGGGTGTATTTATAGATACAATTGTGATCTGCAGCTGTACAGCGATGATCATGCTTCTTGTGCCGGAAAAGATGATAGCAGGACTGGAAGGAATGGAGCTTTTGCAGACAGCAATGAATTATCATCTTGGTAAATTTGGCGTGATCTTTATTGCGGTTACGTTGTTCCTTTTCAGCTTTTCAACATTTCTTGGAATCCTGTTTTATGCAAGAGGAAATGTGGCATATCTTTTAGGGGATAAGTGGTGCTGGCAGACAGCATATAAAATCCTCGCACTTGTGATGCTTTTTATCGGAGGAATTGCGGCTTACCATATTGTATGGGATCTTGGCGATGTGGGAATCGGACTTATGACGATTTTTAATATTGTGACTTTGTATCCTATGGGTGGAGAGGCACTGGAAGAATTGAGAAAGTACGAAAAAAATAAACAGCAGGAGGAACTGGAGGATGTCAAAAGATGAATATTTAATTACAGATGCGCCTCTTAAAGCGTTGACTGTTTTTGCAATGCCTATGATTTTAGGCAGCTTTTTTCAACAAGTATATAATATGGCTGATTCTATTATCGTTGGTCAGTTTGTTGGCTCATCTGCACTTGCGGCAGTCGGTGCCTGTGCTGCACTTACGAATGTCTTCATTTGTATAGCATTGGGTGCCGGTGTAGGTGCAGGAGTGCTCGTGAGCCGTTATTTTGGAGCCAGAGATTATAGTAAAATGAAAACAATCGTGTCAACATCATTGATCAGCTTCCTGATTCTAAGCGTACTTCTGGGTATATTTGGCTTTTGTTTTTCCCATTCGATGATGAGTTTATTACAGACACCTGCTGATATACTGGATGAAGCAGTACTGTACCTTCGTGTTTATTTTGTGGGATTTCCGTTTCTGTTTATGTATAACATCCTTTCAACGATGTTTACCTCGATCGGTGAATCAAAGATTCCATTGGGACTGTTGATATTTTCTTCTATTTTGAATATTTTTATGGATCTCTGGATGGTGGCCGGACTTGGTTTGGGGGTATTTGGTGTAGCTCTTGCAACCCTCATTGCGCAGGGGATTTCGGCAGTGTTTTCACTTTTGATTTTCTTTAGCCGGATGCGTCGATATAAAAGTCATTTTGACTGGTTTGACGGGAAGGAATTGCATTCCATGCTTCGGATCGCTGTGCCATCTGTTCTTCAGCAGTCTACAGTGTCAATTGGCATGATGATCGTACAGGCAGTTGTAAATCCATTCGGTACACAGGCACTTGCCGGTTATTCGGCAACGATGCGGGTAGAGAACGTTTTTTCACTGATCTTTGTATCCATTGGAAATGCAGTTTCACCGTATGTTTCCCAGAATTTTGGCGCAAAGAAAATGGAACGTATCAAAAAAGGATATCATGCGGCACTGGTGTTGGATTTATGTTTTGCAGTTCTTGCTTTTATAGTCATTGAAACGCTGCATACCCAGATTTCCTCATTATTCCTGGGGAAAGACGGAACCGCCCTGGCATATCAGGTGTCCGGGGATTATATGAGATGGCTTGGTTACTTTTTCATTTTTATGGGTATCAAGATGGCAACAGATGGAGTCCTCCGTGGACTTGGTGTCATGCGCCCGTTTCTCGTTGCCAATATGGTAAACCTTGCAATCCGCCTTGCAGTTGCTTTGATTTTTGCACCTCGTTTTGGTATCGAATTTGTCTGGCTTGCTGTACCGGCTGGCTGGTTTGCTAATTTTGTGATTTCCTATGTGGCACTTAGAAAATCGTGGCCAACTGATAAAGCAGCTTCAATTTGCTAACTGTCTGTTTATTCTGGAAATAGAATTACCCGCACCAACGGTGCGGGTAATAGCATAAGTCAGCAAGAATATAAAATCAGAAATATAATGCCGAAAATCCTTATGGAAGCGGATGACCTGCAGCCAGGTACAGCTCATACCATTCTTCGCGAGTCAGTGATATCTCGCATGCTGCGATAATTTCTTTCAGGCGGCTTTCGCTTGCAGTTCCGGTAATGATTTGCATATTTGCCGGGTGGCGTAAAATCCACGCAGCCGCAATGGTAGTGTCGCTGACATTATATTTTTCAGCCAGTACATGAAGCTTTTGATTCAGCTCCGGGTATTCGTCACTTCCGAGAAAGCATCCTTTCCATGCCGGCATCTGAAATGGTGACCAGGCCTGGAGGGTGATATCGTGGAGGCGGCAGTAGTCGAGCAGACTTCCGTCGTGGTCAATTGAACCGGGGGTTTCCATATTGACTTCCATGCCATTTGCAACAAGATTGGAAACCGGAATGCTGAATTGAACCTGGTTGACAACGAGCGGTTGGCAGACATACTTCTGTAGCAGTGCAATCTGCATCGGTTTGTGGTTTGAAACACCAAAATGGCGGACTTTTCCGCTCTCAAACAGAACATCAAATGCGGCAGCAACCTCTTCCGGTTCTACGAGTGCATCCGGACGGTGAAGCAGCAGAAGATCGAGATAATCTGTCTGAAGCCGTTTTAAAATACCATCGACGGATTTCAAAATGTGCTCTTTTGAGAGATCATAACAACCTTGCCGGATGCCGCATTTTGACTGCAGGTAAATATCTTCCCGTTTCAGGGATGGATCGCCGGCAAAGGCTTCGCCGAACACAGTCTCGCTCATACCGCCGCCATAGATATCCGCATGATCGAAGAAATATGCGCCCTGTTCCAATGCAGAGTGAATGAAATGGTTCATTTCCTCCTTCGATTTTTCAGAAAGTCGCATGCATCCGACTGCAATGGAAGGAATTTTTTGCAGATGATTGCCCAAAATAGTTTCTCTCATGATAAAAATCTCCTTTGTAATGATTTGATATTCGCGGAATTTTTCCGTAAAGCAAGTATGGAAGAAGTCCGGAAGTAAAGAAATAATAATTGTTATACTTTTGACCATGGTATCATCATATCATAGAAGCGCACTCGAGGGTCAATGAAAATTTCTTGAGATAGCTATTAAATTTGAGTAAGAGATAGAAGAGCAGATATTATATCTTGAAAAAAGTACGTTCCATTGGTTCCGTTGAAGTCAATAGATTCCTCTTTACTTTCCCGACACAACTGCTATAATATATCAGACAGCAAGTAAAGGCAAAACAGAGAGGAATTCTATAATGGACATTATACAAAAATTTGGTAACGCAGTGAGCAGTATGTCTCTGGAGGATCCCGGGAAGGCGCGCAGGCTTCTTCTTACAGGATATCGACTTCAGGAGAAACGACTGCTCTTTTTTTCAGATAAAAAGCTGCCCAAGTCGGGACAGTATGTAGCAAGAATTGTTATGAAAAATATCATCCAGGCACTTTCAAAGCCTGAAAATTCAGCGATGGTCAGCATCTTTGTTCCGGGAGAGCTTTTGACGGCGGCAGGGCTGACTCCGTATTCGGTAGAAGCAATGTCCTGCTTTATCGCAGGAACAAGATGTGAGCAGACATTTTTGAGAAAAACAGAAGAAGAGGGATTTCCGGAAACGATGTGCTCTTATCACAGAGTTTTCCTTGGAGCGGCACTATCCGGACTTGTGCCAAAGCCAAAATGTATGATCTACACAAATCTGGCATGTGACAGCAATATGATGACCTTCCCGTATCTGAAGCAGAAAAATATGCTTCCGGGATTTTTTATAGATGTACCATATGACAAGAACGAAGATTCTGTAAAATATGTGGCAGATCAGCTCCGGGAGTTGAAAGCATTTTTAGAAGGTGTTACTGGAAAGAAGATTTCCGAAGAGGCAGTACGGCAGGCGGTCAATAACAGTAACCAGGCAGCCGCATATTATCATGAACAGCTGGCACTGCGCAAAGAACATGATCCGGTCACGAGCCTGACCAATGAGCTGTACGCGATTTTCATGTGCCACCTCATGGCGGGTTCGCAGGAGGCAGTCAAGTACACGAAATTGCTTCTGGAAGATGTGAAAAAGGCACCGAAGAGCGAAGGTCTGCATATTCTTTGGATGCATATGATGCCATTTTTGCAGGAACCGGTAAAGGATATTTTCAATTACAGTGACCAGATTCATATCAGTGCCTGTGACTTTGTGGCAGACGGATTTCAGAAGACACATTATGAAGATCCGTATGAGTCCATGGCAGAAAAGATGGTGAACTGCATTTACAATGGAAGCGTCAAGCAGAGAATCCAGAAGGCAAAAGAGCTTGCGGCGCAGACAAATGTGGATGGAGGAATCCTTTTTACCCATTGGGGATGCAAAGGTACGATCGGAGCTTCCAGTCTGATCAAAGGATCGCTTGAGGAAGCAGGGATTCCAACCATGATCCTTGATGGAGATGGATGTAATCCGGCAAACAGCAGTGATGGACAGATTTCTACAAGACTTCAGGCTTATATGGAGATGCTGAAGGTAAATAAAGCAGAAAAATATGCCGCAAATCACGGAAAGGGGGCTGGGTCAGATGATACATTATGTCTGTAAATATACGCCGGTAGAGTTATTGAATGCATTTGGAGAAGAGTGTGCCGTACTGGAGGAAATGCCGGAGAACTTTGAAATGTCGGATCAGATCGCACACGCAAATCTGTGCGGTTTTGGGAAATCTGTGATTCAGGCAGTTCTGGAAGGAAAGGTTAAGCAGCTTGTACTTGTGAACTGCTGTGATTCTGCCCGGAGAGTTTATGATATTGTAGAGAGTACCGGAAAATGCAATTTTTTATATATGCTGGATCTTCCGCATGAGGATAATGAATGTGAGAAGGTAAAGTATGCACAGGCAATCATGCGCCTGAAAAAAGCATACGAAAAATTTTCCGGAAAAACATTTGATAAGGAAGCATTTTTAAATTCATTTACAGAAAATGAGACAGAAATGAAGCCATACATTGGTCTGATGGGTGTGCGTGTAACGGGTATTCTTGAAAAAATGATCCGGGATAATATTCAGATGGACGTGGACAATCTTACCTGCACCGGTGGAAGACAGCTTGCAGTTGTTCCGGAGCAGATGAGACAGATGGATGAAGAAAAAATGTTTCTGGCTTATGCGGATGCCCTGCTTTGCCAGATCCCATGTTTCCGAATGAATAACAACACTCGGAGAAATCAGCTGTATCTGGATCCAAACTTGAAGGGAATTATTTATCATACGATCAAATTCTGTGATTATTATGGATTTGAATATGCGAGCATTAAAAAGAATATCAAAGTACCGCTTCTGAAAATCGAGACGGATTTTACAAGTCAGAGCGCTGGACAGTTACTGACGAGAATCCAGGCATTTGCAGAAACGATTGAAGGATCGGAAGACATGGATCCGGGAAAAGGAATCAGTGAGGAGGCAAGAAAAAAGATGGAGTCAGGAATATATTATGTAGCAGGGATCGACAGTGGCTCTACAAGTACAGACGTTGTGATTCTGGATCAGGACGGAAAAATTAAATCTACGATGATCATTCCGACAGGCGGCGGAGCGATGATGAGTGCGGAGAAAAGCCTGGATCTTGCCGTAGAGAAGGCAGGAATTAAGAAAGAAGAAATTGTCAGAATTGTCACGACGGGATATGGACGTGCTTATATTGAAAGCGGGGATGACAGTATTACAGAGATCACCTGTCATGCCAAAGGTGCGCATTACCTGAACCCGAATGTGCGGACGGTGATCGATATCGGCGGACAGGATATCAAGGCGATCAGCATCGATGAAAATGGCGCAGTAAAGAATTTCCTGATGAATGACAAATGTGCGGCAGGAACCGGAAGGTTTCTGGAAATGATGGCACGGACTTTGGGACTTTCTCTTGAAGAGATGAGTACAAAAGGATTGGAATGGAAGGAAAATATTGTGATTTCCAGTATGTGTACGGTGTTCGCTGAGTCAGAGGTGGTATCACTTGTGGCTCAGAATAAAGAAGTGGCAGATATCATCCATGGTCTGAATGTGTCGGTTGCTTCGAAAGTAGGAGCACTGGCGGCACGTCTTGGGAAAAAGAATCCGGGAGAATATATGATGACAGGCGGAGTGGCAAAGAATCCTGGAATCATCAAAGCACTGGAAGAAAAGCTGGATGCAAAATTGTATATTTGCGACGAGGCACAGCTTTGTGGTGCGCTTGGAGCTGCATTGTTTGCATATGAGAAGTGCAGTGTGTAGAGGCTGTGTTTGTAATCACCGGACATTATTTTATATTGCATAAAAAAGAGAAACCTTACCAATTTAGTGCGACAGCCCCTTATTTTACCAGAACAATTTGGCGTTCGCGTTTGTGACGGTTTTTTCTATATTCTGTAGGAGAAATTCCGTGGTATTCTTTAAATATTTTTGAAAAATAAGAAGGCGAACTGAATCCACAGATCTGACTGATATAGTCCACGGACCAGTCAGAAGTAAAAAGAAATTCTTCACTCTGGGTGATGCGAAAATCCAGTATATATTTTTTCAATGGAACACCCATCTGCTTTGAAAAGATTTCTGAGAGATAGGATCGATTCAGATTCAGTTTGTCTGCAATATACTGAACTGTCAGGTCTCGTCCGTAGAAATCTTCTACAATAGAAATTGCTCGCTGTACATGACTTTCTGAATTCTGACGACTTTTTCTTTCGGGAAGCTCTTTGGAGTTCTCGATAAAAGTACCAACTTTTGAAAGAAGAAGGAGAAGAATGCCATTGGTATACAGATCATTTTTTGTACTATCATTTTTATGGAAATCAGAATCTCAAGGAGATCCTTGATTTCCTCAAAGACTTCTGTAGAAAGTCCTTTTGTGAGGGACGGATAACCGAATCCAAGACGATGCATGAAGTATGGAGCGAGTTTGCCATTGAAGCCAACCCACGAATAAGTCCATGGATTCTCCTTATCGGCCTGATAGAAGACCATCTGATCCGGTTCAATCAAAAAAATCTGTTTTTCTTCAATAAGATATTCTGTTTTATTAACAACAAGACGTCCCTTCCCGGAAAGAACAAAATGCATGAGATAATAGGGTCTTGTTCCAGGTCCGTAGTAATGAAGCGGCAGACATTCTGAATGACCGCAGAAACGAAGTTTTATATCATTCCAGCTGGTGTCTCTGTACAGATTTAATTTTTCTAATTCCATAGGATCTCCTTTCGGTAATTTGTATATTTATATTCGATAGATACAAAATTTTTGCTTTTATTAAACTACAATTTCCGACAAAATTTATAAGTTATCCAACAAAAGTGACTAACATGGTAATAAGATTATAGTATATGATATCAATATAGACAAGAGAAAGAAAAGAAAAAAATAATCTAAAAATTCAGACAGGAAACGAATCGATTCAAATTCACAGAAAAGTAAAAAGCTATAGTTATTAGAAGAAAGAAGTCAGTTTGTAAAAGGTGACCTGTATTTTGTGCACCCTAAAATAAAATGGAAAGGTAAGGAAAGAGATATGTTAGAATTTGCAAAAACACCACCAAAAGGATGGAACAGCTGGGATGTATATGGAGCGTCTGTTACAGAAGAAGAAGTAAAAAGAAATGCAGATATTATGGCTGAAAAGCTTAAGAAATATGGATGGAACTATGTGGTTGTAGATATTCAGTGGTACGAGCCAGGAGCTGAGTCAGCAGCATATCGCAAGTTTGCGGATTTGAAGATAGATGAATATAGTCGTGTGCTTCCGGCTGAAAATCGTTTTCCAAGTTCAGCAGATGGAGTTGGGTTTGCACCACTTGCTGAATATGTACACCAATTAGGGTTGAAATTCGGTATTCACATTTTAAGGGGAATACCAAGACAGGCTGTTCATGGAAGAATGCATATCAAAGGAACGGATAAGACAGCAGATCAGATTGCTGTTAACAGCATTTGTCCATGGAATTCAGATATGTATG
>OKRX01001824.1_pt1 | contig 14937 bp, 8 predicted proteins | sample 1601241 | NCBI WGS metagenome assembly OKRX01 (sample SAMEA3541500, study PRJEB24748) | human gut metagenome | biome: human gut; feature: human-associated habitat; material: faeces | place: China | collected 2012
GGGTGTTGAACCTCTTTTGCAACTCACTAAGGTGGCACTCTCTACGGGAGAAAGCTCGGCGACGCTACCATTGCCCGAAGGAGCTAGAGTCCAGCCAGTCCTCTTCAATAGCTGTGGAAGTCTCTATCTATTCGGTGGGTTCCGTCCAGCCAATGGGGAGGAGCCTCCTTATATGCAGGCGAAGGGGTATAGTCTCTCTCTTGAGGCGCAATTGCCTGAGTGGAAAGTGGTGGCAAATGAGCCTACGATTACACTCAGTAGCGGGTCACGAAAGTTGCTTTTCGTGGGTAGTGCAGTCTCTTGTGATCCGAGTAATGGTACGGTCTATCTAGCTGGTGGGGTGGATTGGGATATCTTCCAGAGTGCCCTGGATAGAGAGTATCGTGAAGGGCAGGCACGTAGAGCTACAGAGCCCGATGAGCAGCTCTTGGCACAGTTTGACGAAGCTCGCAAAGTTTATCTCTCGCAGAGCCCTGAGGCATACCGCTTTATGCCAGCTTTGCTGAAGTTTAATCCCCAGTCGGACGAGTGGGAGGTGGTGGCAGAAGAGCCGGCCTTTGCCACTGCTGGGGCGGTGCTTTCGGTAAAAGGAGGTATGGCCTATCTGGTCGGCGGAGAGCTAAAGCCTCGATTGAGGACGCCCAATATCTGGTATTTGAAGATTAAGTAACTAAGGATAATTTTATCAAAACATATATTATATGAAGCAATTTAAGAAGATCAAAGGGCTGATCACTGCCCCCTTTACTCCCTTTACAGCCGATGGCTCGGAGGTTAATTATGAAATTATTCCACAGTATGCCAAGTTGCTACACGATAATGGCCTTGTTGGCGTCTTTATCAACGGCTCTTCGGGCGAAGGGTATATGCTTACTGATGAGGAGCGTATGAAACTAGCCGAGGCGTGGATCGAGTCGACTAAAGGCTGGGATAACTTTGGTGTGATTGTACATGTAGGCGCTACCTGCGTGAGGAGTAGCCAGAAGCTTGCTAAGCACGCTCAGGAGATTGGAGCAATGGGTATCGGAGCGATGGCTTCGCCTTTCCCCAAGGTGGCACGTGTGGAGGAGTTGGTTGCCTACTGCAAGCAAATTGCTGAGGGAGCGCCAGAGCTACCTTTCTACTATTATCATATCCCCGTATTCAATGGGGCTTACCTCTCTATGATGGACTTTTTGAAGCTGGCGGAGAAGGAGATACCTACTCTGGCTGGTATCAAGTACACCTATGAGAGCCTTTACGAGTACAATCAATGTATGCTCTATAAGGATGGTAAATTTGATATGCTCCATGGACAGGACGAGACGATCCTTTCGGCGCTCGTGATGGGTGGTGCACAAGGTGGTATCAGCGGTACGGGGAACTATATCGGTAATGTACTTGTGGGTATTATCGATGCGTGGAATGCTGGAGATGTAAAGAAGGCAGTGGAGTGCCAAAATTACGCTCAGGCAGTGATCAATGTGATCGCTCAGTTCCGTGGTAATATCGTGGCTGGCAAACGGATTATGAAGTTCTTAGGGCTTGACCTTGGTCCTAATCGTATACCATTCCGCAACCTAGAGCCAGCTGAGGAGGCCGAAGTGAAGCGTCAGCTGGAGGAGATTGACTTCTTCAATAAATGCAATAAGCACTAAGCGGATATGCAGCTAAAGGATTACAGACAATTATATACTCGGGAGTTGACCGAGAATATCCTCCCTTTTTGGTTGGAGCATGGTCTCGATAGGGAGCATGGGGGAATCTACACCTGTGTGGATCGTGATGGTACGCTGATGGATAGCACCAAATCGGTCTGGTTTCAAGGGCGTAGCCTCTTCTCTTTTGCTTACGCCTATAATGAGATTGAGCAGCGACCTGAGTGGCTGGAGGCGTGCGAGGTGATTCTTCCTTTCCTTGAGAAGTGTTTTGATCCCTCTGATGGGCGAATGTATTTCGAGGTGAAGGCCGATGGGACGCCACTTCGTAAGCGTCGCTATGTCTTCTCTGAGAGCTTTGCTATTATTGGCTGGGTTGAGTATGCCAAGGCGACGGGTAAGATGAATTATGCTGAGCGGGCATTGAAGCTATTTAAGGAGGTACAGCATTGGCTCGCCACTCCAGGAATACTAGAGCCTAAGTACCTCCCTACTCAGCAGGCAATCGGTCACAGCATCTCTATGATTATGATGAATGTGGCGGTGGTACTTCGTTCGGTGAGCGATGACCCGTGTCTTCATGAGCAGGCGAGGAGCTCTTTTAGGCTGATCAAGGATAAACTTTATCAGCCCAATTACCACGCCCTTCTGGAAATGGTGACGCCCGAAGGGGAGCTGATTGATACGCTCAATGGGCGGGTGATTAATCCTGGGCACTGTATCGAGACTGCTTGGTTCCTGATGGAGGCAAGTAAGGTATTCAAGGAGAGTGACTGGGCCGATGAAGCTAGGGACTTCGCCATTAAGGTACTAGAGGATGCCTGGCAGTGGGGTTGGGATAAGGAGTATGGCGGGATCATCAACTTCCGTGATTGCAAAGGCTTCCCAGCTCAAGACTACTCACAGGATATGAAGTTCTGGTGGCCACAGACGGAGGCGGTGATTGCTTCGCTATATGCCTACCTGATTACGCACAATGAGAAGTATTTGGAGTGGCACCAAATGGCACACAACTGGATGTGGCAACACCTCCGAGATGAGGAGAAAGGAGAGTGGTATGGCTATCTACATAGAGATGGTACGGTGGCTCAGCCAGCCAAGGGAAACCTATTTAAGGGACCTTTCCATATCCCTCGTATGCTGGTGAAGTCGGCATTGCTCTGCGATGAGATCTCTCACATGTAAGCTATTGAATTGTATTAGTATCAAACCTATTTTATAAACTGTATGGAACAACTATCTAAAACCAAAACATGGGGTGTGGCAAGGCTGATGTCGCTATTGCTCGCTCTTGTGATGCTTCCTGCTGCCCAGCTACTTGCTCAGAGCGTAACGCTCAAGGGTACGGTGGTGGACGACCTAGGTGACCCCGTTATCGGTGCCTCGGTGGCAGTGGCGGAGGATACCTCTAAGGGAGCTCTCACCAATCTGGATGGCGAATTTACCATCCCCAACGCTCCCGCTAAGGGAACGCTTCGTATCTCTTACGTCGGTATGAAGACCATCGAGATACCTATCAATGGACAAACCAACTTCTCTATCACCCTACACCCCGACAACGAGCTCCTCGATGAAGTCGTAGTCGTAGGATATACCACACAAAAGAGGTCGGAGATGACTACCTCTGTAGCAAAACTAGATAATAAGGTACTTGAGAGTGCTCCACGCTCAAATGCAGCAACTGCTCTCCAAGGTACGATCCCGGGACTTCGTGTCTCTGCTACAACGGGTCAGCCAGGTAGTACACCAAGTATGGTGCTCCGTGGTGGTACAGATTGGAATGGTGGTGGCTCTCCTCTAGTATTGATCGATGGCGTTCCAGGCTCTTTCTATGCACTGAACGCTGATGATATTGCTTCTATTGAAGTGATGAAGGATGCCGCCTCAACTGCAGTATATGGTGCTCGTGCAGCTAATGGTGTGATTATCGTCACTACCAAGAAAGGCAAGACTGGTACCTCAAGCATTCAAGTGCGTGCCAAATTATCGACCAATACTCGCCCTCAAGATCCAATGCAATATCTATCTGCCCCCGACTATGTTCGTATGAATAGATTGGCAATAAAGAGATATCAAGCGAATATTGATCCTAATGGCTTCGAAGCATATCTTTCTGGTAATAATGGTGCTGCTACAGGTAATGATATTTTAAATGGATACTATACTATTGGAGAACTAACTAAGGCTAATGAGTATCTATTGAAGTTCCCAGAGTGGCACTCAATGGATGACCCTATCAATCCAGGAAAGAAGCTAATTTTCCAGGATAATCATTTCTTTGACTCCTTTTTCCAGCCTTCTTTCTCTCAAGATTACTCTATTAATGCTTCTGGAGGTAATGATAAGGGGACTTACTATTTAGGCCTTGGATACTTAAGCGATAAAGGATTGGTTCTTGGATCTTCATTTACTCGATTCTCAGGAACATTCAATGGTAGCTACAATATCACGGATAAGCTCCGTATTTCATCGGGGGTTATATATAGCCTATCCAATCAGAACGTTCCATTTGATAATATATACAATATATTCCAACGCTCTGCAGGACTGGCTCCTACCACGCGTAAGTTCTATGCCAATCCTGATGGGTCCAATTCAGATCGTCCACATCCTGGCTATGAGTTCGGATTTGGAAATCCACTTTACTACCACGATAAGTTTGAGCAGTACAACCTAGAACAACGCTTCACTGGTAATGTCTCAATTGATTACAAGATTATTGATCAGCTGACATTGACCCTTCGTGGTAGCCACTTTATGATCAATAACAATAATGAGAGTTTTAATCACGCATTCGTTTCTAAAGGTTCGCTTAATACTACCCGTAAAGCTGGTGTAGGATATGATCGTACCATCAGAAATCAATTCACAGGTACGCTCAATTATCGGGACACATTTAGAGAGAAGCACAATCTAGCCGTTTTGCTCGGTACTGAATACTTTATTAATAAGTACTTTGAATCTTCAGCTTCAACAAAAGGTTCACCCACAGATATTGTTCATACACTAAATGCGGGTGCAGAGACAGATGGAAAACCAACTTCTAGCCACTCTGCCTATGCCATTGCTTCACTATTCGGTCAGATCAATTATGATTACGACTATAGGTACCTATTGGGGCTAACATTCCGATATGATGGCACTTCAAGATTGGCACAGCAGAAGTATGGTTTCTTCCCTGGCATATCACTTGGTTGGAATGCACACAATGAAACTTTCTATAAGGAGAGTGCCCTTAAAAATTACATCAATACCCTAAAGCCACGTATCTCCTATGGTGTCAATGGTAATGTGGATGTGCTAGGAGACTATACAGTATATGGTCTATATGCAGGTAATGGTACTTACGACTCTCAATCAGGATACGTAAATACAGTTCTTCCTAACTTTCCGCTTCGTTGGGAGCGTTCTACTACACTCAACTTCGGTCTTGACCTTGGTTTATTGAACAATCGAATCACCGTCACTACTGAGTACTTTATCCGTGATGTGATGGATAAGTTGGCTGATAAGGACTTAGCTTACTGGTCTGGATTTTCTACAGTTAAGACCAATAACGGTATTCTTCAGAATAGAGGTATAGAACTGGCAATCAATGCAGATATCATAAAGACCAAGGATTTCTATTGGTCTATGGGAGCCAACTTTACTTCTATCAAGAGCTATGCAAAGAAACTGCCAAATAATGGATTGGAGAAAAACCGACAGGGTGGTACTGAGATCGTAGATCCTAATGACCCTAAGAAGACTATCTGGGTAGGTGGCCAGCAGGAGGGTGAGCGACTAGGATATGACTTGGTAACAGCTTATATCTTTGACGGCGTCTATAAGACTCAAGCAGAACTTGATAAGGATAAGGATAGAATTGTTCAATTTGCAAAGCATAAGGATAAGCGCTTCCTAGGTGATGCTCGTTGGAAAGACCTTAATGGAGATGGTGTTATTGATGGAAAAGACCGTAAGGTGATGGGTCGTACCACTCCTTGGCTCATCGGTGGCCTCAATACCAATATTGGGTACAAGGGATTTGATCTCTATATTAAGACAGACTTTGCCATTGGGCACTTAATGTGGAATGGTCGTTATATCAAGGGTATTGCTCAGACTCAAGGTAATCAAAATGGACCTGTACAGATCCTAGATACTTGGAGTGAGACTAATAAAGATTCCAATATCCCAAGCTATACCTTCGTAGATCCTCAAAAGAATCACCAAGCAGGTGGTGGAGACCAAGGAAGTATAGATTCTGGAAGTAGTGCTAACCTACAGAAGGGGGATTACCTAGCCATCCGTGAGGTGACGCTAAGCTACACTTACGATAAGCCACTACTAGGGGATATGATCAAGAATGTAAGGCTATATCTTACTGGCTCCAATCTCCATTACTTCACAGCCTATAATGGTAGCTCCCCTGAGTATGGAGCTTCTATGATGGGTGCCTACCCTCTTCCTAAGACCTTTACCTTTGGTCTAAATGTTACATTTTAATCATATCCTTAGATTATGAAGACAAATAGATATATTACAAAAATAGTAGCAGTAGCTTTGGTGCTTCTATCCCTTACCGGTTGCAAAGGGCTTCTTGATTTGAAGCCAGATAGTTCATTAACATATCACGCCTTTTGGGATACTGAAGACCGAGCAAGAGCTGCATTTATAGGCAACTACACTAGGTTCAGAAGCTATGCAGAGACTTTTTGGACACTAGGAGAGGTGCGTAGTGACCTATGGGGCGGAAAGGCAATGGAGGATGCGTGGAATAAAGACCTCATTCAAAATGACTTCAATGCACTAAAGGCCCCATATGGAAGTAACTTTGCTGACTTCTATGGTTTTATACACAATCTGAATGACTTTATTGCTAATGCGCCAAAATCGCCATTAGCATCAAATACTAAGGATTTTAATAACATGATGGCACAAATGCATGGCATTAGAGCCTTAGTATATTATACGTTGCTTAAGACCTGGGGCGACGCGGTCATTAGTACCGACCCCGCTGATGGCGACTTTATTGCCAATGAAAGCGTTCAGAAGCGGAAGCGTGCTCCTAAGGCTGAGGTGATGAAGCAAGTTCTTGATGACATTGCTAAGTCGTTGGAGTACTACGAAAAGTCGGGAACCGATAATTGGCGCAACTCTGCAGCGTATTGGTCTAAGAATGCTACTTTAACACTAAAAGGTGATGTTCTCTTATGGAAAGGACAGGTACTTAATGGTGGTCAAGCTGACTTCCAAGCTGCTAAGGAAGCTCTTGAATTAGTCAAGGGAAACTTAGTCGCTTATGATAAGCTTTGGGGCATTGATAACGAACGTAACAAAGAGTTTATTTTTGCTTTTGACTATAAGGAAAATCAAAGTTCTCACTGGTATGGTAGCTTGACTGCCAAAGCAGGTGATGTGGTTTCTGTGGTAGACCAAAAAGGAAATATGGTAGGTGACTATTATGGCTTCCAAGGTGGCAATAGATACGGAGTATCTCAGTTTGCCATCAATAAACTCTATGAGTTTGATGGCGATAAGCGTCAGAATACGTTTATCTTATTCTATGAGCCTGGTAAGCCAGTTGATGTTCACAACCTTGCTAGTAAGTATTACAAAGGTGCTGCTCTCTCTAAGTTTATGGGGTATACTGATGAATCTGGAGAGCGTAGGTATTGGGAGAATATCCCTCTTTACCGCTATGCTGATGTGCTTCTGCTTCTTGCTGAGGCTAAAAACCAGTTGGGTGAGGACCCTTCTGCCGAGATTAATAAAATACGTGAGCGTGCTGGTGTTGCCGTGAAGTATATCTCTAAGAGCAAGCTTGATAATAAGCGTGCCATCCTTGATGAGCGTCTGAGAGAGTTTGCAGGTGAAGGCAAGAGATGGTGGGATTTGGTAAGGGCTGGCGACGATCTAGTCTTTGACTACGTCACAAATCTGAAGAAGGAGAATAGACACATGATCTATCTACCTCTATCCAATTCGCTTATCTCTAAGGATCCTGAGTATATTACTCAAACTGAGGGCTACTAATAACATTGTACGATGAGCATAGTGAGGTGCTGGAGCGTATGCACTGGCACCTCACTTTTATTTTAATAGATATTGATATGAGTAGATTAGAAGAGATAAAGGGAAGTAGCTGGTACAAGTGGGTGGTGGTAGCACTGCTTAGCTTTGTGGCTCTGCTCAACTACCTAGACCGTCAGGTGCTTTCTACAATGAAGGAAGCGATGTCGCTCGATATCACGGAGCTTCAAGACCCTCGCTACTTTGGATGGCTCATGGCGATATTCCTCTGGATATATGGCCTTGTGAGTCCGTTTGCCGGGGCTATTGCCGACCGTATTAGCCGCAAGTGGCTGATTGTGGGTAGCCTAGGGGTGTGGAGTGCCGTGACACTGGCGATGGGTTTTGTGGAGGACTTCCATGTGATGCTTGGTCTGCGTGCCTTTATGGGCGTGAGCGAAGCACTCTATATCCCTGCCGGTTTGGCACTGATTACTGAGTACCATCAGGGGAAAACACGTTCGCTCGCCGTAGGGCTTCACATGACCGGTCTTTACCTGGGGCAGGCACTGGGTGGCTATGGGGCTAAGATTGCCGGCACTACTAGTTGGCATAATCTTTTTATCGTTCTCGGTGGTATTGGAGTGACCTATGCGGTGGTACTTGCCTTTTTGCTGATGGATAAGCGTGCCATTCCAGCTAGGTCTAACACCAAGACGAGTGTACCTGTGGTTAAGAGCCTTGGCTACCTCTTCCGCACACCTGCTTTTTGGGTGTTGCTGTTTGTCTTTGCCGTGCCTAGCCTACCAGGTTGGGCTACCAAAAACTGGTTACCTACGCTCTTTAGCGAGAACCTAGGTATGTCGATGAAAGAGGCTGGTCCGCTAGCAACTATCTCCATTGCTGCCAGTAGCTTCGTGGGGGTACTGTGTGGTGGAATCCTTTCCGACCGCTGGTCAAGCAAAAACCTACGTGGTAGGGTCTATACCAGTGCCATTGGTTTGGCATTGACCATCCCTTCACTGGTGCTCATTGGGCTAGGACATACGGTGGTGGCACTCTTCGGTGCAGCCTTTATGTTTGGTGTTGGTTTTGGTCTTTTTGATGCCAATAATATGCCGATCCTTTGCCAGTTTGTCCCAGATAACCTCCGCTCCACGGCGTACGGTTTTATGAATATGATGGGCGTCTTCTCGGGTGCTATCATCACCTCCGTATTGGGTAATTTCACGGCAGGTGGCAACCTTGGTATGGCCTTCAGTGCGTTAGGAGGTATTGTGCTGGTAGCCCTCTTACTGCAGCTTCTCTTCTTGAGGCCGAAGCATATCGACATGAAGGCTGAGGAGTTCTTTAAGTAAACTAAATCAATTGTATTTAGCAAATGTGCGAGAATGACCCTTCAGGTAGCATTCTCTCTATTCTATTGATTCTTTCTTAATTTCTAATACTCTATAAATTTCTTTTAGATGTGGAGCCAGACAGCTCGGTAACAGAGAGTGCTTGGCTCTTTGTCTGGGTTTTGCAACTGTAGATCTAGTACCATGAGCATACTTGGGAACGGTAGGTTCCCGAGTCGGATATTTTGTAGAGTATTTTGTACCTCTTCCCCCTGAGCTTTCATAAGCAAATCACCATTGATAGAATATATAGTTAATGTAGCTAGTGGTGCGAATGCTTTGAGAAGTGGTTCCAGCTGTTCGTAACTCAGTTCATGGTTATCAGGCCATTCCCCGCCAATATAATTATTCCCATTCGGAGGTAGCATTCCTTTGGCGTTATTGGGTCGTCCTGGTGTACCACCTGTATTTTTCTTTATTCCATTCTCTTGAGCTCGTTGCCAACTTTCCTTCTTCGTACCGTCGGCATTAGGAGATAGACGTTCAAGAGAATAACCCGTTCGGTCGGTGCTCGTATCTCCCAGCCACTGCCGTCGATATATCACTTTATCAATCACTTCCCTATTTGAGTGCGCTTGTAGCGTTATTTCAGAGTAGGTTGTAGAGATGCTAGGAAAGTCAATACGTTCCACAAACGTATTGCTATCTTGCTCAGGATATAGTCTACTAAGGGCATCCGGATAGGGCGTTAGCACAACAAAGTTATTAGGTTGTAATATATAGTTATTCGGCACCAGTAGCCAAGATGTCGCAGAGACACTTTCCTCCTTATTTCGGTAAGTGAGATATAGGTCGGCAAGATTGACGGGCTTTGTAGAAGCATTGTATAATTCGATGTACTTCTCCCCTGTAGTTGGTGGAGATAGGAGCAATTCATTAATCACAACGCTTTTAGAAGCTACATTCTGATATGGTTGTAGAGTAGTGGGCATCCCCGGGGTACCGCCATTTGGGTGCATACTTCTTCGCCAAAGATCGGGCTTGTAGCTCACTCGTTCTATCGATGCCTTCCCCTTAGGTGCTCCCTCACCATAGATTTGGGAATTAAATGTGAGCGTATCATATATCTTTTTATCGCTCCCTAGTATTTGTATTTTGAAACTTCCACTTAAGTTTGGAAATTCCTTCATTGGTACAAGTGTAGCCACCCTTGTAGGGTATGGGTCACTTTCCTGAAATAGTATAGCAAACGCATCTTGAGCCACCACAATACTTGGAAGCCCATACCTTTTGTGCCCATATTTGAGAATAACGTTGGCAAGGTTTAGTGCATTGCCAGTATTATTGTAGAGTTCAATGTACTTAGTACCCTGAAGCGGTCCATCATCAGGAGGTGATACCATCACTTCAGTAAAGAAAAGACCTTCAGGCATTGTCGTTGTTCCTGGCTGAATTGCTTCAATATCTATTCGGAATTGGAGATCATGATATTTTCCATTTTTATCTATCAACCTCTTGACCTCAAATTGATAGCTATTCCCATGTTGAAAGGCAGCTCCTAGATTGATCACCACCTCTTCTGGTTTTTCTCCCGGATAGATAGTAGGTCGAAATCCATCACAAGAGACAGTTGCCTCACGTAAGTCAACAGGGGCTGAGAGCTTAAGATGTACAATGCTAGGTTGCTCCGCCCATTGCTCTGCTATATGGATCTCTTCCTCTACAGCCCCATCATTCTTAGGGATAATCGTAGGGAGAAGATATGTGTAATGTAGCTTTTTCTGTGAGGTAAATTTAGTGCTTAGGCTCATTCGCCAGCGAGGTGTTCCTCTCTCCACTTCTATCCAATCACTTTGCCGGAAGCCAGAAACTGGGCTAAATGATTGAAACCGTAGCCCCTTAGTAGCTTGGTAGTCCACCTCAACTTGTAAGTTGTCCCATAATAATAAGCTCCCTGTATTTCTCCAAGAAATGAGGTAGGTACTTGAAAGCCTACGGCTATTGTTTTGATTAATCACCTGATAGGTCTCTTTTATCAACCCTATGCTAGTATTATCTCTTGTTGGAACGACTTTATAGTAATATCTAAAGTCTCCATCCGAAAGGGAAAAAAGAGTTACCTCAAAGCAGTTACTATCAGTAGGTTTGTCTATAAATTCAAAGCCGAGACGCCAAGTAAAGTTTCCCGAAACTTCAGCCATAAAGTCCTTGTAGATGGTTGCTTTTCCCGACTTGCCATTATTTTGATGCGAGATAATACCTTCCTCAATGATATATTCATCCAGATCTCCCATCCAACCCACTTGAGCTTGACCAAGCCGTGACGTTAATAACAGTAGTAGGAAGGATAGTATAAAGTATCGCTTCATCAATTATCTCCTAAGCAGATCCTTGAGGTCAATACGCTCTTTGGCCACTTCAAACTGTTGGTCTGCCCTATAAGAAGAGCGTACAAGTGGCCCGCTCTCTACATGCGAGAGTCCCATTGCTTCTCCCTCCTTCTTGTATGCTCTAAATTGCTCAGGGTGGACATACTCCTCCACAGGTATATTCTGGTGGCTAGGCCGTAGGTATTGCCCGATGGTAAGTGTTGAGACCCCCGCCTCAATACAATCGGCAAATAGCTCCTTCACCTCCTCCGGCGTTTCTCCCAGCCCTACCATTATACCGCTTTTAGCAACGAAGCCACGCTCCGCAATGTGCCTTAATACCGAGATGCTAGTCTCATAGGTAGCACGGTGGCGAACCGTTGGCGTCAGCCGTCGTACCGTCTCAAGGTTGTGAGCCACCACATCAGGTCGGCTCTCCAATACCAAGTCCAGAGAAGCTATTCGCCCCCCAAAGTCAGGGATCAATACCTCAATCGTAGCGTGTGGATTCAGTCTACGCACCTCCTCTATCGTCTGTCGCCAATGATCGGCCCCGCCATCAGGCAAGTCATCCCTATCCACCGAAGTGATCACCACATACTTTAGCCCCATCCTCCGGACACTCTCCGCCACACGCCTTGGTTCATCAGGATTTAGTGGCGCCGGCCTCTTATTTGAGGGAGTACCACAAAAGCGGCAAGCTCGGGTGCACTCATTACCTCCTATCATAAAGGTGGCGGTACCTCGGCTCCAGCATTCAGCTTGATTAGGACATCTGCCACTACTGCAGATCGTATGCAAAGCTGCTTGCTTGATAGTCTCCGAAGTGCCAGAGTAGCTATCTGTACTAGAGATACTTATTTTGAGCCAATCAGGTTTGCGAAGAGGCCTCCCTTTTTTGCTCTCTATCATCTCATCAAGCTATTTTTGAAGTGATTGGTGATCTGTCGGAATAGATGATTTCGAGTGTTTCCTCCGTAGATACTATGATTTTTGTCGGTATAAACTAGCATCCTATAATCCTTATCCGCCTCCACTAGAGCAGGGACCAGGTGCATCACATTTTGCATATGCACATTATCATCGGCCGTACCCTGGATAATGAGTAGATCCCCCTTCAGACCACTGACATAGGGCATTACTGAAGTCGCTTGATAACCCTTGGCATTTTCTTGAGGCGTACGCATATATCGCTCCGTATAGATAGAGTCATATAGGCCCCAGTCGGTAGGTGGTGCCACAGCTACACCAGCAGCAAAAGTCCCTTGCCCACGGGTCATAGTCATCAACGTCATATACCCCCCAAAGCTCCAACCATAGATACCTATACGTTTGGCATCAATGTAAGGGAGCTCTCCAAGGGCTTGAGCCGCCTCTATCTGGTCTTGCGTCTCCAGAATACCCATTTGCAGATAGGTACACTTCTTAAATTCACTGCCACGGGCCCCCGTGCCACGGCCATCCACAGCCACTACCACAAAGCCCTCCTGTGCTAGATACTCCTCCCAACCGAAGCTAAAGCAATTCTTCACTGTCTGAGAGCCAGGTCCGCTATACTGTGTCATCACGAGTGGATACTTTTTACTGGGATCAAAGCCTTCAGGCTTCAGCATCCAGGCATTGAGCTGTTGTCCACTCTGTGTATTTACCTTAATAAACTCCCGGTGACTGTATTTGATCTGAGCCAACCTATTCCTTAAAGCTTCGTTATCCTCAAGTAGCGTAAGCGTCTTGGCATCTTTCGTCCGGCAAATCTCATATCTAGGCACTTCTGTTGCCGATGAATGATTGAGCAAGTAATAGCTCAGATCGCTACTGAAAGTAGCGTTGCTCCAGCCACTCTCAGGAGAGAGATAGCGTATCTTGCCCCTCCTATCTTGTGCCACTACCACCCGCTCCATTGGCGTAGGATAGGCGATAGAGTAAATCAATTCGCCCTGATTCGTCACCCCATAAAAGGTGTCGATATCATACTCCCCCTTGGTCACCTGCTCCTGCCTTGTCCCCGCCTTATCGTATCGGTAGAGCTGTGGGCGGCCAGAGGTTTCAGACACATAGTAAACTCCTTGAGGGGTAAAGGCCAATTGCAGTACCCAGCTATTGCTATCAATGTAGCGGTCATCCTTATCCTCAATCCAGAGGCGAGCCACCTGACTTTGAGGGTTCACTTGGTACGAACGAAGGTGATTTTGGTGCCTATTAAGAGTAAAGACATAGAGGTTGCCATTATGAAATTCGAGCCGAGGGATGTAGAATTCCTCCTTTATCCCAAGGTCTACCGTTGCAGTCTTTCGATTGTCCAGATGATAGAGATGGATAGAAATCTTGCTATTCTCCTCCCCCGCCTTTGGATACTTAAATTGATAGGTAAAGGGGTAAAGGGCATCGCCAAATATGGTCATATCAAATTGCTTCACCCTGCTTTCGTCGGAGCGTACAAAGGCCAGATACTGGCTATCGTCGCTCCAGCTCATTAGGCTGGTCACATAGAGCTCCTCCTCGTATACCCAGTCGGTCACACCATTGAGTATCTCATTCCATTGGCCATCAGTGGTCACCTGCACCTCGGTATCGAAGTCAAACTTTTTGATATAGATATTATTATCTACCACGAAGGCGCAGCTACGGCCATCTGGCGAAAGGAGTGGAATACGTACTCGGCGCCCCTTTGCCGTCAGAGGCTCCACCCTATTTCGTCGCACATCGTAGTGATAAGCATCATAGGTGGCACTCCGTCGGTAAATTGGTCGCCAATCTCTTAGGATAATGATATGATGACCACTATCGCTGATGAGATAGTCGCTAAAAGTCTTAAAGTCGCAGTCGCGAGCTTTGCGAGTATCAAAGAGCACCGCTACCTCCTTGCCCGTTTCATAGCTGTACTGTACCAGTTTCGTGCCATCGTCTGAGATCACCGTGTAGCTCTTACCGTCTACCATTGGGCGAAAGCCATAGCCAGCACTCTGCGGTATATATCTACCACCTGTGACTGCCTGTAGTGAGATCCCGTCTGCCCAGCTTTGGGTGCAGCTAAGGAGCAAGAGTGCTCCCAGTGTCATGAGTCTTTTAAGTATCATATTCATTATTAGTTCAATGCCTATAGGTTTTACACTTAGAGCAAATATAACTTTTTCTGCCGATTTCTTCCCACTTTGTCTCTAGAAAATGCTTTAGTTTCGCCATATTATTTCACAATTCCTGATTTCGAGGCACTATCTCATGTGTCGAAATCGAAGAAAGGGTGAGCTAGATAGCGTCGCAAAGGAGGTTATTGCCTATTTCCGGCTATAAATCTTTGGGTTATAAGGGCAAAGGTCGAGTTTGTAACTCGGGTATTGGGTAGTTTGTAACTCAGGTATTGGGTAGTTTGTAACTCAGGGGTTGGGTAGTTTGTAACTCAGTGATGGTGTAGTTTGTAACTCGGTATTTGCTTCGTTCGGCTCTCCAAGATTGCCGAGGTATGGGTTCCGTTAGGGCGCTGGTTATGGGGCTTTATTTCAGTGAGTTATGGACTCTTTTATGATGCTTTTGTAGAGTTTGCTAGATTTTTGGCTTAATTGGCCTTTTGAGGGGAGTTCAAGTGGATTAGGCAGAGGCGGG
>OKRX01001834.1_pt1 | contig 14834 bp, 14 predicted proteins | sample 1601241 | NCBI WGS metagenome assembly OKRX01 (sample SAMEA3541500, study PRJEB24748) | human gut metagenome | biome: human gut; feature: human-associated habitat; material: faeces | place: China | collected 2012
CCACAAGTACTACACCGACTCCCTCATACCAAATACCCTTGGTAAAGTGAGGCTTAAAGACAGTCAGTAAAATACCTGCTAGTACTCCTACCACACCGATCAGCAATACCACTAGTAGTACGGGTTGCTGTAGCAGGTTGTGGAGATACTTATACTTCTCCATTGATACCACTCCAGTCGCAGGATCTACGGCAAAGCCCTCTGCGGTTAGTAAGTACCCTAAAAATGCGAGGAAAAATACCAAGAAGATAATTGCATTTGGTAGAATACGCTTACGAGCAGCTTGGTTGAGCTCTTCGTCACGCACGTTATTCACAAAGTAGAGTAGTCCAGTAGTGCGGGCAAGGAATAGCACTGCAAGTCCCAGCACTAGGTTCCAAGGATTGAGTACCGCCTCAAGTCCGTGGAGCATCACCCCATTGTAATCCTGCCAAGTAGAGACAGAGAGGTTGCCACCTAGATTGGTAAGGTTGGTTCTCTCCACCACGAAGTTGGCACCCGTAAAGAAAGTTCCCACGGCAGCACCGATGAGCAGTGGCCCGAGGACACCATTAAGGAATAGTGCCCACTGATAGGTCTTCTTGCCAAATACATTGCCCTTCTTATTTTGATACTCATAAGAGACTGCTTGAATAACGAAGCAAAATAGAATCAGCATCCATACCCAGTAAGCTCCGTAGAAGCTAGTAGAGTAGAAGAGAGGGAAAGAGGCAAAGAAAGCACCTCCAAAGGTCACCAGCGTAGTAAAGGTAAACTCCCACTTACGACCAGTGGAATTGACTAGCATCCTCTGCTGTAATGCGTTTTTGTGAAGTGAAAAGACGAAAGTCTGACCACCCTGTACAAAAAGTAGAAATACGAGAAGACCGCCAAGTAGTGATATGATGAACCACCAGTAGTCTTGTAGAAAAATTAACTTATCCATACTCTATCCCGATTATTTAGTCTCGTTTTGAGCGTCGTTTGAAACATGATTTTTGGGTCCCTTCTTGATCGCATGTAGCATAATGCTAAGCTCAGCAATAAGCATCAGCGTAAAGAGAGCGAGGAAGAGGAAGAAGGTGGTCTTCACTGCACCAGCAGCGATGTTGGATACTGCAGCCTGTACAGGGAGGGCATCTTGGATAGTCCAAGGTTGGCGACCAACCTCCGCTACTACCCATCCTGCTTGTGATGCGATGTAGACTAGTGGGATGCTAATAATCATTACCCAGTGGTACCAACGCATATTGATAAACTTCTCCTTATTGCGCTTGATCATAATCAATGGCACAAGGCATACCAATATAAATAGTAATCCTAGACCTACCATCAAGCGGAAGCTGTAGTAAAGCATTGGGATATTAGGGATTAGATCCTCTACCTTATCAAAGTAACCATATCCGAAGTGCTCGTAATTGGCATCAAGGATCTCCTTTTGAGCTGCTGCTTCGGCCTCGTCGCCAGCCTCTTTAGCAGCACGATAATCGGCAAGTGCTTGGATCGCAACCTTACCTCTCTGGATACGCTCCTCAGCAGAAAGTGCTATGGTACCATCGGGCTTTGTATAGCCCCCCTCAAGGATATTTTTGATACCAGGCACATAGGCATTAGGATCATTGAAAGAGAGGATGGATAGTCCAGTAGGTAGCGAGATATTGAAGTCTCCTGCGTAGTCGCTCTTATCACTTGCCCAATCGGCTTTGTCCTTATCACCGTTCACGATACCAAAGATGCTGAGTGGAGCCTTTTCACCTCCCTCATACATATTCTCCATAGCGGCGAGTTTCATTGGTTGATAGGTAGCCACGTGGCCTGCCGACATATGGCCAGTCACCATAGTGAGCAGAGCCGATACCAATCCGAGCGTAGCAGCGAGCTTGATGCTCTCTAGTGCAAATCTCTCATTGCGCTTGCGGAGTAGGTAATAACCGCAGATACCCATTACCACGATAGATCCAAGCATCCAGCTAGAGATCACAGAGTGGAAGAACTTCGAAATAGCCACAGGAGATAGGGCTACATCGCTGAAGCTGATCATCTCGTGACGCACAGTGTCGGGATTAAGCGCCGCACCAGTAGGGTACTGCATCCACGCATTGGCCACAAGGATCCAAACTGCCGAAAGTGTTGCACCACCAATGGTGAGCCAAGTAGAGGCGAGGTGGAACTTCTTTGATACCTTGTCCCAACCAAAAAACATCACCGCAAAGAAAGTCGCCTCCATAAAGAAGGCAAACATTCCCTCAATCGCTAGTGGAGCTCCGAAGATATCACCAACGAAGTAGCTGTAGTTGGACCAGTTGGTACCAAACTGAAACTCTAGAATTAGACCAGTGGCAATACCAGCTGCGAAGTTGATTCCGAAGATCTTTTGCCAAAACTTGGCCGTCTCTTTCCAGAAGTCGTCCCCAGTACGGTAGTACTTAGTCTCGGCGAGTGCCATAATAAATCCCATTCCAAGTGTAAGCGGAACGAAGATCCAGTGGTACATCGCTGACATCGCAAATTGTATTCGCGACCAATCGATAAGTGCACTTAGTAACATAGTAGGTAAAAAATTAAGCTTATATATTGTATCTATATTATTAATGAGTGGGATAACTATTTTTCTTCCCCTTCAGATGGTATGGGGCTAGGTGTAGCTTCAGGCTCCATTGCCCGGTGTACTAGCTCATTACGGACATACTCCTGCTGGCCCTCCTTAGTATCGGCCTGCTTTTTGAGGAAGTTGGGGAAGAAAAAGAGTTTGAGTACCCCGAAGAGGATCAGAAGTTTGATGATATTGAGTATCCAGAGGGGTTTGCCCCACGTCATACTCCTTAGACCCTCTTTCCAAAGCTGTAGTAGCTTGGGGAAGAAGCCCTTCTTAAGCGGAACTAAGCTATCACCTCTATTAGTTAGCTCCTTATCATCCATTATCTCTTTCACGGCAGACTTGTTATATCTTCATCATCGTGGTTCTCAATTCGTGTGCTAAATTATAAAACTTTATGGATACCGCCAAATAATTACTGCCTTATTTGGTAACTTTTTCATATTAACTCCTATTTTGTTATACATTAAGGGGCTTTTCGTATGAAAAGCCCCTTGAGCTAACAATGATAGGTTAGCTTTTTCTTTTCTTTAGAATAGTACTCTCGCAGTTACAGAGAAGCCCTTTTCTTTCTTATTGAAAAAGTCGTTAAATGACTTTGACGCACTCTCAAGCTTGTAGCTGTCGCTCATCGCTGCATTGAATGTAGCTGAGATCTGTAGATACTTGAGCACTTCTACACCTAGACCTGCATTGAGCCCTATGCCCACTTTATTGGCCTTTATATCATTTATTTTGTCCGCATTAATCTTGTTTATATTGGTATTCAATACAAAGTTGAAGCTAGGACCAGCGAGGATGAAAAAGCGAGCTGCAGGGATGCTGAATACATAGCCCTTTACATTAACTGGAATCTCAATAAGATTACTCTTGAAGCTCAGAAAATCCTTTCCATCATCACCAAAGTTGGCACCCTTCTGTGAATAGAGTAGACCTGCCTCAAGTGCCAATGGGAAGATAGGTAGCTCGTATTCAACCATAGGTCCCACGTGAAAAGCGGTAAATAGATCGCTCTTTAATTCTTCCTTATTGGTACTGAACTTGCTGAAGTTGGCACCACCCATTATACCCCAACGCAGACCGCCTTGAGCTTGAGCAGTTAGTGAGCTAGCAAATCCCAAGATAATAACCGAAACAATGGTATAAATTCTCTTCATATTCTTTCTGTATTTATGATTAAAAAATTCATTTGCATTGACAAAGGTATTCAATTTTTCTCAAGGAATGAAAAAAAACCAATTGTTGCTGAGAAGAGGCATTAGGATACTGTTACTTTGAGCGACCCACAGATACAGCTAATGATCAATGGATTGAGGAAACGAAAGATAGGTCTGTAACTACGCAGTTGCCGAGTTACAAACTAAGCAATTGCTGAGTTACAAACTCCGTAATCGGCGAGTTACAAACTAAGCAATTGCTGAGTTACAAACTAAACTTAGGGTAGTGTCTCTTGTAGGCGGGGTGGCCAGATAGCCCCATACATCCTTAGTATCACTTACTCCGTTTTGGGTCGGCGAATATAGTGAGGCATCTCCTCGGGGATCACCATAGAGAGCTCTATAAATCCTGCGTAGGCTCCCTCTTGGTACCAAGGAATCTGGTAGATAAGCTTTTTGCGTGAGCCCTTTGTGATGGTATAGACATGCTTCTCCTCGTGCGTCATCATGTGCTCCAGTAGTGAGCGTGCTGGCTCTGGGTGACAGTCAAGTACATTCTTGCCTATAAGGTCTTGCCCAGGCTTTAGGTTGACCTCTCTAGACTGCCCGTTCATCTCAATGATCTTTCCCTCTTTGTCACAGATAGTGACTGCGATATCGGCCTCTTCGAAGTATGGTATCATAGTGGTATGATTTATGATGTTGGTATTTAATGGTGCTCCAAAGGTACATAAGATTAGGGAATAATTGATTATCTTTGTAGCAAGAATGGAGGTGTGGATGACTTTTGAAGCCCTCTATGATTGACCTATATAGAGACCGATGATCATGAATCAAGCAGATAAACTCTACAACAATCTATATTGTGTGATACTTGCCGGTGGTGTGGGGCGTAGGTTTTGGCCCTATAGTCGGAAGAGCTATCCCAAGCAGTTCTTGGACTTTTTCAATACTGGGGAAAGTCTGTTGCAGATGACCTATCGAAGGATGCAGCGATGCATCTCTCCAGATCGGATTTTAATTGCCACCAATTGGCAGTATGAGGATATTGTTAGGGAGCAGCTCCCTAGTCTGCCACTCGGGAATATCCTTTGTGAGTCTCAAAACCGTAATACGGCCTCCTCTATAGCCTACGCTACACGCCATATCTATGCGATCAATCCCGATGCTGTGGTGGTGATTACTCCTTCGGACCATTTGGTGACGGATGAATCGACTTTCCATACCCTTATCGGTGAAGCGGCTCAGTACGCTACCTATACCGATATGATTGTGACGCTAGGTATCAAGCCTACCTATCCTGAGGTGGGCTATGGCTATATCCAGGCTCTTGAGCCACCAGTGGAGGTGGGGGGTGAAACGCTGAGCCACTGCTATCCGGTGAAGACTTTCATTGAGAAGCCAAATAGTGAGATGGCTCGTATCTTGATGGAGAGTGGCGAATTTTACTGGAATGCGGGACTCTTTGTGGCAAAGACTAAGGTGTTGATTGACGAGATCAAGAAGTATGCCACGGAGATAGCTGAGCGTCTCTTCAGTAATGCCGATATCTGGGGTACTTCGGGTGAGGGGGAGTATGTCCGTGAAGTATTTCCTTATTGCCCCAATATCTCCTTTGACTATGCTGTGATGGAGAAATCTCAGAAGGTACTGATGCTTGTGGCGGATATGGGATGGACTGATGTGGGGACTTGGTCCTCTACTTACCAGCTGACGGAAAAGGATGCTAATGCCAATGCTACGATCGGTGCCCGGCAAACTATCTATAATGATAGCCGGAGCAACTTGGTGGTGATTAATGACCCTGAGAAGTTGGTAGTGCTACAGGGGATAGATAGTATGCTAGTAGTGGAGACGGATGATGTGCTACTCATTTGCCGTAGAGGAGATGAGGGGAAGCTCCGCCAGGTGGTGGCTGAGGCGAATAGCCTTAATGAAAAGTATACCAATTGAGAGCTATGCCAAAGCGTGACAGGCAGGATCGTACTGACTACTATCCCATGGACCATATTCGGATGACCGATATAGCAGAGTCCGAACGCCCGAGGGAGAAGCTTCTTACTCAGGGACCTAAGGCACTGAGTGATGCTGAGCTGATGGCGATACAATTGGGGACTGGGCTACAAGGAATTAATGCGCTACAGCTAGCCCACTTAATTCTGGACTCAGTGGACAAGAACCTATTTCGGCTCTATGAGGCACTGAGTACTGGGTGTGCTATCCCTATAAAAGGAGTAGGGATGGCGAAGAAAGCCAATATCCTTGCTTGTCTGGAGCTAGGAATGCGGACGGTTAGCCATAAGAAAAAGCTGGATGATGAGGGAAAGCAACTAACCAATAGCCAGATGATCTATGACTATATATATACCGACCTTTACAATCTATCGCATGAGGAGCTTTGGGTGGTACTCTTTAATCAGCGACTGATTGCACAACAGAAGATTAGGATTTCAAAAGGAGGATTGACCAATTCTACCGCAGATATCAGGGTGATATTGAGCACTGTTCTTAGGCTTGAGTTGCCGGCTTTGGCATTGGTGCATAATCATCCTGGAGGAAGTCTACAGCCTAGCAAAGACGACGATGATGTGACCATGCAGCTCTACAAGGCGTGTCGCCTGATAGGGATTAGTATGGTGGATCATGTGATTTTTACGGACAATGGCTACTATAGCTATTTGGATAATGGTCGGCTAGGGGTAGGAATGTAGCGTTTTTTATTCGTTTTAATAAGAGAGGAGATATACCAATGTCTACAGTGATTACTTGCCCTTATTGTGGGGCTTCGTTGGAAGTCACTTCTAATCATCACCATCAAGATAGTGCCGAGCGTGTGGTCTGCGAAAAGTGTAAGCAACCTTTTGCTCTTTATCGGACCGCTGCCGAAGCGTTGCAGCATAGAGATAGGAGAATTAAGGCAGTGAGTATCGAAGGCTCTTGCTTCTCGGAGGATGCCATTTATTTGGAGATTATAGAGACGGAGTTTACCAAGCCACAAACTATTCAGATTCCTGAGGGGAAGAGTCTCTTTGGCAGGTATAATCCTAGGTCTTCTGCTCAGTTGCAGGTCTTGACTGCCGACCCAAGTATCGATAGGCAGCACGCTTACTTTCAGCTAGATAAGAATGGCCATTTGGATGTGCTGGATAATGATAGTATGACTGGTACCTTCGTGAATGGCGCTGAGATAGCGCAAGGTGAGCATCGCCGACTCTCTAATGGTGATGTCCTTACCTTTGGAGCTACTACTGCTATCGTGCATCTTCCCCATGAGGAGGGGGATGAAGGGGATGAGTGGCTCGACTTTTGATGCTATTTTATAGTTGCATCATTTCCTTTTAGCATTCTTTATTACGTGATATTGAGAGAGGAGCCGATAATTCCTTATCTTTGCTTGCAATAGGTAGGGAGGGAATGGTGTGGGATATATTATAATGGGTCTCTTGGTGAAGAGCCTTATAAACAAGATAATCAATCAATATAGATGGAAGAAAATAGAGTAGACGTGAGAGCTCTCTCGGAGCTAATTGAGCGTGAGAGTCACTTCTTGGACCTCTTGGAGAGTGGTATGAGTCGTGTGATCGTAGGGCAGAAGCACCTACGCGAGAGCCTTCTCATTGGTTTGCTGGCCGATGGTCACATTTTGCTAGAGGGTGTCCCTGGACTTGCAAAGACTTTGGCGATTAAAACTCTGGCCGACCTGATGGATGCTAAGTTTAGCCGTATACAGTTTACCCCCGACTTGCTCCCTGCTGATGTGATCGGTACTCAGATTTACAGTCAGAAAAATGAGCGATTTAGTGTGAAGCATGGTCCTATCTTTGCTAATCTGGTATTGGCAGATGAGATCAACCGTGCCCCTGCTAAGGTGCAGAGCGCACTCTTGGAGGCGATGCAGGAGCGACAGGTGACGATTGCGGAGGAGACCTTTAAGCTTCCAGAGCCTTTCCTTGTGATGGCTACACAAAATCCTATTGACCAAGAGGGTACATATCAACTGCCAGAGGCGCAGAGCGACCGTTTTATGCTGAAGGTGGTAGTGGGCTATCCAACGAAGGAGGAGGAGCAGCAGATCGTGCAGTCGCAGATCCGTAGGGAGAAGCCTGAGGTAACCCCTGTGGTGACTACGGATCAAATCCTCAAGGCGAGGGATATTGTTCATCAAGTCTATATCGATGAGAAGATTCATCGCTATATCGTGGATATTGTCTTTGCTACACGATTCCCACAGGAGGCGGGCTTGTCGCATCTCGCTGGTATGATCAGCAATGGTGCTTCTCCACGTGCGTCTATCAACCTGGCGTTGGCTGCAAGGGCTTATGCCTTTATTAAGCATAGAGGTTTTGTAATTCCTGAGGATGTGCGGGCTGTGTGCCATGATGTGCTTCGCCATAGGATCGCTTTGAGCTATGAGGCGGAGGCCAATAATCTAGTGCCTGAGGAGATCATCAGCGAGATCCTAAATAAAGTACAGGTACCTTGATGCTTTTGCAATGGAGACACAGGATCTCTTAAGTAAAATACGTAGAATCGAGATAAAGTCTAAGCGACTTTCACAGAATATATTCTCTGGTGAGTATCGCTCGGCCTTCAAGGGACGTGGTATGTCTTTTAGTGAGGTGCGAGAGTATCAGTTGGGGGATGATGTGAGGGATATTGACTGGAATGTGACTGCTCGCTATGCCCGACCTTATATTAAGGTGTATGAGGAGGAGCGTGAGCTGACGATGATGCTTCTGGTGGATGTCTCTGAGAGTGGACTTTTTGGTACTGTGGAGCGGACTAAGCGTCAGTTGATTGCCGAGGTGGCTGGAACGCTGGCCTTTAGTACGATCACTAATAATGACAAGGTGGGAGTGATCTTCTTTTCCGATAGAGTGGAGAAGTATATTCCGCCTAGTAAGGGTCGAAAGCATGTGCTCCATATCCTTACTGAGATTTTGCGTTTGGAGCCTAAGGGTAAGGGAACTAACTTATCTCAAGCTCTGATTTTTGCCAATAATGTGCAGAAGAAGCAGTGCACGCTCTTTATTCTCTCCGACTTTATAGATGAGAGTGAATATGAGTCGACGCTTAATGTGGTGAGCCGTAAGCATCAGGTGCTGGCGATGCAGGTATTTGATCCAAAGGAGGCGGAGCTTCCAAATGTGGGATTGCTTCGGGTGCAGGATGCGGAGAGTGGTGAGATCGCGATGGTAGATAGCTCTTCGGAGCGTATCCGCCAGATGTATCGTAGCTATTGGGAGCGTATCACCGCTAGAATGCGGGAAGCACTCACGAAGTATGATATCACCTTTACGAGTATGCCGACTAATCAAGATTATGTGCCGGCACTGCAACGACTATTTAATAAGAGTAATCGGTGAAACATAGGATATATATAAGGTGTATAGGGTGGCTTGTGACACTACTCCTTGCCCCGATATCTCTCTTAGCTAAAGGAGATGGGGAAGGGGTACGGATCATTCCGACACTGGAGCGATCGGCCATCCTAATTGGGGAGCAGGTGAAGCTCAATGTGAAGGTGGTCTACCCTCGCACAGAGGTAATGCGATTGGTATTGCCTGAAGATACGTTGGTATCGGGGGTGGAGATTATTGAGAGTCAGTTGGTGGACTCTACTATGATCAATGATCGGCTGAAGGAGCTGGTCTATGATGTGGTGATTACCTCTTTTGACTCTGCAAATTACCAACTTAGAAATATCTCTGCTTTGGTGGGTGACTCATTATATACTGCCAATGATCAACTAAGTCTGGTGGTAAATACTGTACCAGTAGATCTAGACCACCCTGATCAATATAGTGATATTAAAGGGCAGTGGAAGCCCCCATTTGTATGGCAGGACTACCTTATTTATCTCTATATTCTCCTTGGTTTAATCGCATTAGGTGTGGGTATTTTCTTCCTAGTGAGGTACCTGAAGAATAGGAGAAAGGGTGACGAGAAGATGCATGAGGAGGTGCCATTGCTTGACCCATATCAAGAGGCAATACTAGGTGTTGAGGCTCTGAAGAGTGAGGAGCTTTGGCAGCAGAATAGGGTAAAGGAGTATTATACTAGGCTTACGGATATTTTGCGTCGGTATATTTTCCGTGTGTACGGCATTACGACGCTGGATATGACTAGCTCGGAGATATTGGAGGCCTTTAAGTCGCAAGTTGGTAGAGATAAAATGTATAGTGAGCTCGCTAGAATCTTGGAGACTGCCGATTTGGCAAAGTTTGCTAAGTTCCAACCTGTGGCGGATGAAAATATCAGTCTGCTCTCTGCTTCTGTGGCGTTTATTGAGGCCCAGAGACCTGCAGAGGAGCCTTCGGAAGATGTTAAAGCAGAAGAGGGAGGTGCTAAGCTATGACATTTGCTCATCCATATTATTTCTTATTGCTGCTATTGGTGCCGTTGGCAATATGGCTCTACCTTTGGCGTGAGAAGCGACCAGCTACTTTTACGCTTAGTACCATTGGAGCCTTTAGAGGGCGTAGAGTATCGTGGCGTACGCGTCTCTGTTGGTTGCCTTTTGCCTTGGCTTTATTGGGATTCGTATCGGGAGTAATTGCTCTGGCTCGCCCGCAGAGTAGCAATGCCTATTCTACGGAGAGTACGGAGGGAATCAATATCGTGCTGGCTCTTGATATTTCGGGTAGTATGTTGGCAAAAGACTTACAACCTAATCGTTTTGAGGCGGCGAAGAGTGTGGCAGGGGAGTTTGTCAGTTCTCGCCCTTATGATAATATCGGATTGGTTGTCTTCGCTGGTGAGAGCTATACGCAATGCCCACTTACGACTGACCATGCGGTGCTACTTAATATGATCAATAGCGTAGAGATGGGGCTCGTGAATGACGGTACCGCTATAGGTAGTGGACTGGCAACGGCTGTAAACCGTCTCAAGGAGATCAAGGAGGGAAGCAAGGTGGTGATACTCCTCACGGATGGTACTAATAACTCCGGTACTATCGCACCAGTGACCGCCGCTGAAATTGCTGCTAGCTTCGGGATACGTGTTTATACCATAGGGGTGGGGACTATGGGTGAAGCCCTCTTTCCTATCCAGACTTATCTAGGTATTGAGTATGTTAATATGCCAGTTGAGATAGATGAAGCTAGCTTGAAGCAGATAGCTTCTACCACTGGTGGACAGTATTTCCGAGCTACGGACAATAATAGCTTGTACAAGATTTACGAGGAGATAGATCAACTAGAAAAGGTGAAGATGAAGGTCGAGAGTTTTACTCAAAAGGAGGAGCTTTTCCCTCCTTATCTTTGGGTCGCTCTGATTTTGTTATTTACTGCACTGTTACTTCGTAGTACGCTATTTAGGAGGATGCCATAATGAGATTTTTACACCCATATATACTATTCCTTTTGCTCCCATTGTTACTGGTGGCTATCTTCTTGATATGGAGGATGAGTCGTCAGCGTCGAGAACTAAAGAAGTTTGGTGAGACTGAGTTGGTGCGTCTTTTGATGCCAGACCTCTCTTTGCGGAGAAAGCTGGCTAAAGACTTGGTGATATTACTCTGTTTGTCGATGCTGGTGGTAGCGCTTGCTAGGCCACAGCTAGGCTCTAAGAGTGAGACTGTAAAGCGTGAGGGTATCGAGTTGATGGTAGCAATGGATATCTCCAACTCAATGCTTTCGGACGATGTGAAGCCGAATCGTTTGGCTCGTGCTAAAGCGATTGTATCGAAGATTATAGACAAACTGGATAATAACAAGATTGGTCTTGTATTTTTCGCTGGTGACGCATATGTACAGCTCCCGATCACAGGAGATATGATTTCAGCCAAGATGTTTCTGGATAATGCCTCACCCGACTTGATACAGGTACAGGGGACGCAACTGGAGCAGGCTGTTAAGCTATGTATCCGTAGCTTCTCAAGTGATGAAAAGGTGAAGCGTGCTATTGTTCTGATTACCGATGCAGAAAACCACGAGGGAAATGTGCTATCGGCAGTTGAGGAGGCAAAGAAGCAGGGTATTTTAGTTAATGTACTAGGAGTTGGCTCTACTGATGGTGGTCCTATTCCTCTGCCGGAGGGCGGTTACCTCCAAGATGCTGAGGGTAAGATGGTGATTACTAAACTCAATGAGCAACTTGGTATGGAGATCGCTGCCGCTTCGGGCGGAATTTATGTCCGAGCAAGTGATGTGTCGCAGTCGGTTAGAGCACTGGAGGAGTCTCTTAAGAAACTGGAGCAAGCAGAGTTGGAGATGAAGGTTTATACTGCCTACAACGAGCTATATTATATACCACTGTTGCTTGCGTTGCTCCTGCTGTGGTTAGATTTCTTATTGCTCGATCGCAAGAATAGGTACTTTAGACGTGTCCAACTCTTTGAGCGTAGGTCAGATAAAAGTAAGGAATGATGAAACGGATATTATTGATATTAAGTTTACTCACCACCTTTTCTCTCACGGGCTTGGCTCAAAAAGAGGTGCGACACTTGGAGCGTAGTGGAAATAAACTTTATCAGAAGGAGAAATACGATAAGGCTGAACTGAAGTACCGCAAAGCACTTGAGATAAATCCGAGTGACAAAGTGGCTAATTTCAACCTCGCCAATACTCTTTTGCGTACGGAGCGAGGTGATGAGGCTGATAAGATTTTCCAAGAACTGCTTAAGGAGGTTAAGATTCTTCCAAAGGAACAGGCTGCCGATGTAGCGCATAATGCTGGAAACTTAGCAATGTCTAAGAAGGACTACGCCAAGGCGGTTGATATGTATAAAGAATCACTAAGACGTAGACCTACAGATGAGGAGACTCGTTACAACTTGGCACTTGCCCAGAAACTTCTACAGCAACAGCAACAGGAGAATAACGAGGATAATAAAGATGATCAGCAGAACCAGGATCAACAGCAGCAAGATAATCAGCAACAACAAAATCAGCAGGATCAGCAACAAAACCAGCAAAAAGATCAGCCTAATAAACAACAAGAGCAGCCTCAGAATGCTGAAACAATGAGCCAAGATAATGCAGAGAAGATTCTTCAAGCCTACATTCAAGATGAGAAGGATACTCAGCGCAAGGTGGAGCAGATGAAGCAACAACAGCAACGAGGCAAGAAGTCAAGACCTAAAAATTGGTGATGATGATACGATTCAATCGATATATATTATTATTGCTCCTTACCCTATTCACCACCCACTTGTGGGGGCAGGATAAGGTAGCTTTTGATGTAGAAGTACCGAGTCAGATTATTGCCGGCCGACCTTTTAGGGTAGTTTTTACGGTCAATGCCTCGGCTAAAGATATTAAGTTCTCTGCACCTTCAGGTTTGGAAGTCGTATATGGCCCAGCAAAGAGTAGCAGTTCGAGTATGAGCATCATCAATGGCAAGAGAAGCTCAAGCCGAACCACCAGCTTTACTTATACACTCATAGCAGATAAGGAGGGAAATTATGTCCTTCCTTCGGCAACGGTAGAGGTATCTGGAGCTAACTATCGCTCCTCTTCAAGGCGTATTACGGTATTTAGTGCCGATGCGGCCGAGCCGAGCAATGCGACAGGTAGCTCGTCTCAAGGAATTGCAGCAGAAGACCTATATATCGTGGCCATTCCTAGTAAGACCAAAGTGTATGAGCAGGAGGCAGTTCAGATCACTTATAAGCTCTATTCAAGGCTGGAGGATACTCAGTTTGCCAGTTCGTCCTTTCCTGATTACGAAGGCTTCGTACAGTATGTGGAGGATGATGGTTCTCAAGCCTATTATAAAGCTGAGAAAGTTAATGGTAAGCTCTACTATGCTGCCACGATCCAAAGGGTTGTGCTTTATCCACAGCGGGCAGGAAAATTAGTCATCAAACCAGCGGAGTTTGAGATGGTAGTGAGTATGCCAATCTCCAATCCTAAGCGAGATATCTTCGACGCTTTCTTCGACAACTTCCAGCAGATTCGGAAGAAAGTAAAGACCAAGCCTGTGACGATCGATGTGAAAGCCTTACCACAGCCTAAGCCCGAAAACTTCTCCGGCGCAGTAGGGCAGTATTCTCTCAATATGTCTGTACCCACCAAAGTACTCAAGACCAATGAGAGCTTCACTATGAAGTTGTCTTTGGAGGGCAAGGGAAATATCAAACTGGCTAAGATCCCTGAGCCAATCTTCCCTGAAGGCTTTGATACCTATGACCCTAAGGAGAGCGATGATACGGGCGTACGAGGTGGTGAGACGAGAGGTACTAGAGCGAAGGAGTACTTTGCTGTCCCTAAGCATGTTGGAGACTTCGTGATACCTGCTATCCCATTTTCATACTTCGATCCTGCGAAAGGTCAGTATGAAACCATTACACTTCCCGAAACGAAGGTGCATATTGATAAGGGAGAAGCCTCTGATGCTCCTGCAGTGTCGGGTCTCTCTAATAAGGAAGATGTAAAGTATCTAGGAAAGGACATACGCTACCTCAAGGGCGCTAAACGAGCAACGACACTCAACACAACAAATAATACCCTCTACTTCCTCACTTACCTTATTCTAGTGGCGCTATTGCTCATCGCGATCTTGATAGATCGTAAAAATGAGGCGGACAATGCCGATACAGCGTCTAATAGAAGCCGACGTGCTGGCAAGATGGCTCAGAAGTATCTAAAGATAGCCTATCAAATGCGTAATAAGGGTGAAGACTCAGCCTACTACGAGGCATTGCTGAAAGGATTAAGTGATTTCTTGAGTGCTAAGCTCCATATTCCACTCTCCGAACTTTCGAAAGAAAACATTGCTACAGAGATGAAGGAGCGAGGAGCTAGTGAGGAGCTAGTTGACGAGGCTATAAATACCCTTAGTACGCTGGAGGTAGCTCGTTACTCCCCAAGTGAGACTGAGGAGCGTGAGCACCTCTATGATCAGGCTGCCACAGTGATAGATGGAGTGCAGAAATTAAAAGGTAAATGATCCAATGAGACGTAAACTACTATATATAATATCGTTACTATCGCTCAGTCTACCACTCTTTGCTACTTTATTTGAGGAGGGAGTGGCAGCCTACAGTGATGCAGACTATCCGAAGGCTATTGAGTGCTTCAATAAAGCGCTTGAGGAGGGAGAGCCAACGGCCGAGATCTACTACAACCTAGCTTCGGCTTACTACAAAAATAATG
>OKRX01001836.1_pt1 | contig 14826 bp, 11 predicted proteins | sample 1601241 | NCBI WGS metagenome assembly OKRX01 (sample SAMEA3541500, study PRJEB24748) | human gut metagenome | biome: human gut; feature: human-associated habitat; material: faeces | place: China | collected 2012
GGTGCCCTTGCCCCCTTTTGCCCCCGCCGCCGGGCGGCGGTATGCCGCTTTACCCAAAGCAGAAACAGTCGTTTTTCATACAAAACAAATAGACTTTCTCCATCTTCTATGGTATACTATTCTTAAATAGTATAGTTAACAGCCTATGCTATCTCTCATTCATTATTGATAATTATTATCAAATAAAATTATTTATTTATTTTGACAAAAAACTATTGACATTTGTGTGGAACAGAGCTATACTATAGTTGTTCCAAGAGAGAAAGGAAGGAACAAGTTGAGAATCACTCACGAGGCAGATTACGCGATTCGCGTAACCTATTGTCTGGCACTTACCGGCGGCAAGCAGTGCGCCAAGGATATTTCCGAGCTGACAGGAGTTACCCTCCGTTTCGCGCTCAAGATCCTCCGCAAGCTCACGCAGTCCGGTATCACCAAGTCCTACAAGGGCGTCGCCGGAGGCTATGAACTCAACCGCTCCCCTTCCGAAATCAGTCTGGGTGAAATCATTGAATGCATCGACGGCCCGATCGCAATTAACCATTGCCTCGCCAACGAATTTCAGTGCACCCATGTGGGAAGTCAGAATGAATGCGACTTTCACCGCGTGTTCTCAGAGATCAACCGGTCTCTGCGCGGTCAGCTCTTTGCGATAACGATGGATCGCTTCCTTCCGGCTAAGCTTTTACAGAACAAATAAATTCCAACTACCTATTCAGGACAAGAAACAGGAGGAAATCATCATGAAAAAGTTTGTATGCACCGTTTGCGGTTATGTTTACGAAGGCGAAGCAGCTCCGGCAGAGTGCCCGATCTGCCACGCACCGGCAGAGAAGTTCAAGGAGCAGGCTGGCGAAAAGACCTGGGCAGCTGAGCACGTTGTAGGCGTTGCACAGGGCGCTCCGGAGGACATCATGGCTGATCTGCGCGCTAACTTCGAGGGCGAGTGCTCCGAGGTCGGTATGTATCTGGCAATGGCCCGCGTCGCTCATCGCGAAGGCTATCCGGAAATCGGTCTGTACTGGGAGAAGGCTGCTTACGAGGAGGCTGAGCACGCTGCAAAGTTTGCTGAGCTGCTCGGCGAGGTCGTAACCGACTCCACCGAGAAGAACCTCCAGATGCGTGTTGACGCTGAGAACGGCGCAACCGCCGGCAAGTTTGATCTGGCTAAGCGCGCCAAGGCTCTCAACCTCGACGCTATCCACGACACTGTTCATGAGATGGCTCGCGACGAGGCTCGCCACGGCAAGGCTTTCGAGGGCCTGCTGAAGCGCTACTTCAACAAATAAGAAAGTCTGTATATCCGCGCTGGAGCCAGTCTCGGTAATAGCGAAAAGCCAGTGATTCCAGCGGTTTTCAGCACAAAAGATACGCAGTAACAGAAATGCGGTTCACAGGTAAGTGTGAGCCGCATTTTTGCGTCTATATGCTGGCCCGGTGAAATCTATGGGCTGTTTTTTTGCCGTCATTCTTTTAGGCTGTTATACTCTGCTTAGAAAACAACACAAAGGAGAGAAAGATGTACTCTACCACCTGAACAACACCGGCGACTATGTGGAGAACAAGAAGATTTCCTTTCACACCGTATACGAGGAGTTCATCGAGCGTGAGGGTAAAGCCACCAGAGCCTATGCGACCTTGAAGCGATACGATTCTCTCTATCAGAACCATATCAAGGACGAGTTCGGGCCGCTGTATGTCTACCATATCTCGGACACCATGCTCATCGACTTCTTAAACAGGAAACGCCTCAAGTACAGCGAGAAATATGTGACAAGAACTGTCCATCTGTCCCACTGTTCGTCTGTATTTGATTCATGGTTATTTTCCTATGCCATTTACGGCGTTAGATTTGCAAAATCTGTTTGCGTTCGATCACAGGAGAATCACTTGACCGCTTATTTTGCGGGATCTACCGTGACATAGACAGTCAGCTTGTTTTGCCCCACATCAATCCAATCCATGGGCTGGGTACAATCATAATCGTAGTACATCTGATAGCCCTCCATGGCATCAAATTCCACCTCCGTGGACTTATCCACCTGGAAAGCCTGTTCCTCGGAATTCTCTTTTCCGGGATTGATGACCACGTTCAGATAGCAGGCGTCCTCCGGGAACCGGATATTCATAGCCGCCTGCTCCTCCATGAGCCGGGGTTCATCGTAGAGAATGTTGCTGCGGGTCACGGAGACTACACTGCCGTCCTCAGCGCTGTGCTCCGTCACCTCCATGCCGTTGATGAGGCCGGTCGCATCGTCGATAAAGTAAATGACCTCGCTGCTGATCCCTGTCAGGCGATTCTCTCTGGTGGCAGTCAGGGTGGAGGTTCCATACTCTGTGCTGTCGGTCTTGTCCGTCACGGTCTCATAGTCACCCGCCTGACGCGCCAGCCAGCGGTCAGACGCCATGGTTTCATACTCAGATGCCGGACACAGCGTCATCGTCTTTAGGCCATCTTTTTCGCAGGTATACAGGGCACCGGGAACGTCATCGTTGATGTATCCCGCCTCGCAGTATACGACCTGGTCCACGTCATCGTACTGTTCATAGTCATACCACAGACGGCCATCGGAACTGACGAATTGCCGGACAGTCTTATACTGCCAGGTATTCCTCCCATCCCAGGTCTCGGAGACGCAGGTTACCGCACTGTGTTCCTTCATAATCATGGAGATGCTGTTGCTGTTTCGAAGGTCTGTGATCTCCGGATCGTCCTGCCCGCTGATGGGCATAACGGAAGCGTTGGAGACGCCGGCTACTTTTCCATCCTTGCAGGTAACATTCAGCGCCCGGATTTCCTCCAGCGCATCATCCTTGGCATAGGAGAAAGACACAACTGTCTCGCCGTCTTCCAGCGCCCGGAAGCTGGCGACAAAGGTGCCGTCATTGTCCTACTGCGTGACCAGCTCCAACCGGGTGGTGTCATCGATGGTAAAGTTCCAAATGAATCCTTCCTTTTCGGCGGGAAGGCGGACGGTCAGAATGCCTGCTTCCTGATCAATTTCATACCAGGTGTCGGACGAAGGTTTTTCCCAGGAGCTTCCGTCAGCTTTTCCTTCACCGGCGTTCTGTCGACCGCACCCGGCCAACATCCCTATTACGCAAGCGAGAGACAGGATCAGGGCAAGTATCTTTTTTGCGTTGTGTTTTTCTTTCTGACTCATATCATGTCACCTCGATTCTATATGGCAATCCATCAGGGAATCCAATAACAGATGATCTGCACCACCTGCTCCTGCCGGACGGTGATGACCGTGTTATAGCAGTTGCAGGGAATTTTACTGTTCTGAATAGCCGACGGGACGTCCGCATACTCATAAACCAAGCCGTCAGGCTCCTGTTCCAGGTCGGCGTGGTCTTCAAAGGTGCAGTCAGTGGATACGGGCAGGGTGATCGTTCCCAGAGCATAGTAGATCGGCTGGTCATTCATTGCGTTAGTACGGTACAGGCCGTCATCGTCGATCAGCTCCACGCCGCCGTTTTCGATGCCGCCGTTGATGATGACGGTACCGTTATCCCGCTGGATGCGCTCAATGGTCACAGGCTTCCGACAGACTTGGATCTGGTCGCCTTCTTTCAAACTCTGAATGTCTTCCAGTTCATAGCGGTCATAGTCATAAATCTTTGCGGTCAGAGAATAACCGTCCCCGGTTTTGACAAGGTCCGCTGCTGTGAAGTTCACGGAGTAGCCGCCGTCGGCAAAAGCGTCCTCCGCACTGTCCATCGGATACAGCGGCATAACGTACCCCAGCTTTTCCACAATGGTCTGGGCGATATCCAGCAGCACCTGCGCATCGCTGCCGCCGGCAACACACCACTGTACCTCGGCCTCCGGAGCATACCAACCCACCCAGGCCGCATCCTCGGACTTACGCAGCTGCACGGAGACATCTTCGCCGCTCCAGTCCAGGCTCTCCGTCCAGTCAGCAAAAATGCCGGAGATGTCCTGAGGCTGCTCTGCCTTTAAGGCACGGCAGTAGTACGCCTGTCCTCCCTGCTCAAAATTAACTTCGGCCATTTGCTTGTCGCTTTCCCCTGTGTCGACCAGGTAGTAGGAGGTGTCAGAGGCGCTGTCCGGCAAGGGAATGGAGTACCCCAGCTGCTGAAACTCAGCTGCGCTGGATTCGTGCATGGGGTTTGCGATCATGGTGGTCTGGTCAGTGCCCCGGCGGGTCATGGTGACGGCAGTTACAGCCACGGCAAGACAGGCGGCAATCGCCCCGGCACTGTACAGCCAGGAACGCTTCTTTTTAATAGGCTGCTGCGTTTCCTCCAGCAGGTCATCGTCCGCGGCGTTCATCCATTTCTGAAAACGAGTTTGATTCATAGTGCGATCCTTTCCTGTTCCAGTTCCGCACGCAGCCGTTCCCGTGTGCGGAACTGGGATGTTTTAACCTTTCCTTCGCTGGCATGGCATTCTTCCGCGATATCCGTTTTCGTTTCAGAAGTCAAGCGGAATATTTTTGGGCTATTCTAAGTTTAATTGTTCTTGCTTTATCCGTTTCATTTAACGTTAAAGCAAAAGACCAGAGTTGTAAAGCCTTTTGGCTAAATAACTCTGGTCTTTTTGTTGGGGCTTGTGCAGCAGCCCCTTAAAAGCAGGAATAGATGATTGCTATGAATGGATTTTACTGATACTGTCTCCAGTCAGAGCCGTTGGTCAGTTTTGTCCACTTCTCGTTAACCTCGCCCTTACGGCCAAAATCGTGGCTGTTTGTTGCCTCCTGCACGGCAAGGTAATGCCAGTCGCTCGGTTTATTATCCGGCCAAACGGTCATGTCGTTCAGCAGGTCATCCTCACTCTGCGGCATACGGCAGAGCACGCGGTTTATCATCGTCATTGCCTCTGCGCGGGTGATGTAGTTGCCGGGGCGGAACGTTCCGTCAGAATAGCCTGCGATCCAGCCCAGTGTTGCGGCTCTCTCGATGTACTTTTCTGCCCAGTGACCGGAAATATCCGTGAAGTTACTGCCGGTGCTGATCTGAGTCTTATCGAAACGAGCGCAGATCGTTGCAAACTCGGCGCGGGTAATGGGAGCATCCGGGTCGAAAGCTTCAGCATTGCGTCCCTTAACGACACCCAGTTTCGCCATCGTGGAAATCGCCTTGTTGTGCCACTGTCCATCCGTTACATCAGCAAATGTGTTTTCAGCGGTCAAGTTGCCATCACGCACTTCCTCCTTGAGCAGGCGGAAGAAAATCGTTGCAACTTCTGCGCGGCTGATATTCGCGTTCGGACGGACAGTGCCATCGGAGTAACCGACTACATAGGCGTAGTGGTCATCGCCGTTCAGCATATCCGGCACATTGGTTGCTGTCCAACCGGCATAAACCGTCTTGTTGCCCGTCATTTTCACAGTGGTGATCTTGTCGGTCAGCGCTTTGTCGGCGTACCAGCCGGTGAAGGTGTAGCTCTCGCGGACAGGAGCCTTATCCAGCGTCACAGTCGTGCCGGAGGAATAGCGCTCATCCCGGTAAGAAGTTCCGCCATTGCTCTCATAGTGCAGCGTCAGTTTCGTCGACGTACTGCCGCCGCCGGAAGTATGACCGCCGCTGTGCGTCTGACCAAAGGTATAGGTATAGGTCACAGAATCCACAATACCGTTCGGTTCGATATTCGGCACAACGTCCCAACTGCCGGCTGCGTTTTCATAGCCTGCCGCCGGGATCATAATGGCGGGCACAGAGCTTGCGGGCAATGTGCCGATGACGGAGCCGTCTGCCTGGGGATACAGCACAACGGTAACATTTCTGTCCTCGGCTGTTTTGCCGGACCAATAGCCGTTTACAATTCTAAACGTGACTGTGGCATTTTTTGCCCAACGGGCATAAACGGTCCTTGTACCATCAAATGTCTCGGTGTTGAAATCAATGATTTTCTCTGCATCCTTATAACACCAGCCGAGGAAGGTATATCCCTCTTTCACAGGCGGACGCAGCGCATCGATATGGTTGTCTGCATTTGCCGGTACCCGAACATATCGGATCTTCGGCTGATCTTCGGAAAGCTTCCACTCTCCGCCGTTGGCGTCAAAGGTAACGATAGGCCACCATTGGGCAACAAATTCCCAGTCACGCTTCACCGTCATCGTCTGAATCGCTCTGCTGGTGTAGAAGGTATTAGAATTGGAATTTTCGTAGTCGTCCATCCACCCCTCGAAATAGTATCTGTCAGTGCGATAGGGAGCCGGCGCAGGAACTTCTTTTGCAAGTTTTGCAAGCGTAGAACCATAGGGAGCGGTATAGCTGACGTAGGGATTATCGTTGAAATATCCACGGGCCGGTAAGTAATAATAATCTGCATAAAAAGTTACAATGCAGGGATCATGGCTCCATTTGCCGTAGAGCGTCAGGTTTGTCTTATCCGTATCTTTAAACGAATATTTGGTGCCTGAAGGCAGCTTATCGCTTTCAGTGATTTCCGGTGTAGTGTACCAACCGTCAAAGTGCCATTTTTTGTCAGAAGATGTTACGGTCTGAATAGAAAATTCAGGCTTCCCTTCGCTGCCGTCTTCTTTTTTAGACTGCTGCACAGGCAAGCTTACGCCCTCCGGTACCTCTGTACCCGGCATCCACCGATAAGTGATGGTATACGTATCCGCTTCCGGGAAGGTGTAGGTGTAGTGATAGTCCCCGTTCTCCGTGATGGCATCCACATTGGTATCCGGCGCAGAATCTCCCCAAGTACCGGGTTTCTTATGTCCATCCAAAGGCTGCATATCATCGTTATCGACATAAGGAATCAAATCCCTGGTGAGGGTGCCTTTGCCGTTGCGCAGGGGAACCTGAACGGTAACGGAGTTTTCACCGTTGACGGCTGTTTTTTTGTACCAGGCGCTTTGTTCGTTCCAACTGCCGTTTTTAACGGTAAAAGTAACCACTTGTGTGCCGAGCTTTGTCCAACGCCCATAAAGGTCTGTGTTTGCGCTCAGCTTTTCGCCCTCGCTGTTATAGCGCTCGGTGCAGGCGGGGTCCTTATACCAGCCGTCAAATTCATAGCCATCCAAAGTGGGGGGTTCGGCCCGATAGGAACATCCGCCGGTGTCATCCAGGGGAAGGGAAACCGGGGACGGCTCGTCCAAGTCCTTCGGGATCACAGAGCCGATCCAATGGAAATTCACATCAATGTACGGCACCCAACGGCCGTAAAGCGTCAAATCGCTGCCGAATGCGTCGTATATGGTATTCTGATAGGGAACATATTTCTGGTCATTATAGTTCCAGATCTTCTTCCCGGCTCCCTCCTTATCCACGTCGTCGTTCCAGAGACGGTACCAACCGTCAAATTTCAGCTTTATATTCCCTGTGCTGACCTCCTGCTGTCTCGGGTTTGCAGGGCTGATGGTCGTATTGCGCGCCGCATGTTCGTGGCTGGGAGGATCAAATGACGGTGTCCAGTCGCCTACCCACTGATAATCCACACATACGGGGTCGGTAATGGTGATTACAGCCTTTTCTCCGTAAGCACTGTCCCCCTCCCCTGCGGGCGGGATGGGCACAAGGTTCAGGGTGGTTTGAATGCTGTCCCCGTTTCCGATCTGAGAAATGTTGAGATAGGTATGTCTTACAGGTGCCGTCATATCAAACTGGGGAGTTTTGTCCTTATCATACCCCTTAAACCGGTAGTAATCGACAGAGGCGATCTCGTTGATCGAGCTGCTGGAAAGAATGTGGTGCTCCGCTTTTATCTGCGCCCAGTCATGGAAGGTATGTTCACTGCCTGCTTCCTGAAAAGAGTTCACATTGATGGACAGTTTTTCCGCATTGGGATTCACGTTGGCATCAATCTGAATCAGCAGCTCGCTCAGCGCTTCATTAATGTCGTGCGCTTGGCTCAGCCCCTTGAAATAGGAAGCGCCATCGGTTGTATTGGCGCTGCCGCAGATAGAAGCCATCGTCTTATTGAAGTCGTTCCGCTGTGCTTCCTCTGTGGACCCATCGTTCAGGTTGAGTTTGTTGAAGTCGCCAAAGCCAAAAATCGTTGCGCCATAGTCTTTCTTCAATTCTTCTGCCGCTGCAATCGCCGCTTCGGGGCGGAGCGTCTGATATCCGCCGACCTCGTTCTGATAGGGCAAGGAACTGGCGGCGATGAAGATGATCAGATTCCGGTCCTTGTCGGACGCTTTATGAGCCTTTGCGATCTGTGCCAGACTTTCTGTCAGCTGCAACCCGGCGTCCATACGGGAGGCCTGTGCGTGCCAGGACACCATCTTATCTGCGTCGATGACCTTCTTGGCGTCGGAAATGCTCATAAACACATTTTCATAGGTCTCATTCGCAAGATAGCCATTCGGCATCTGAGACAGCGTTTTTTTGTCGTTTGCCACCTGGCTCCACTCGGTCCATCCATTTGCGGAGTGGAACACCGGGGCGTTATCTTTACAGGTATAATAGCCTGTATTCAAACTCTGGTTCTCGGAAGAATCCAGCTTTACCCCCGGATATTGATTTGCGACATAGGTATCCGAATTGCCGGGATTATTGATGCGTCCATAACCCGAAATCGCCACCCGGTGTTCGCCGCCTGTCGTGGGTGCCGGGATGGCATCCAGCATCTTCTCCATGGTGTCAAGAATATCCGCACGTTCCTGTCCATATAATGTGGTGTTGCTCTGGGTGTTCATAAAGGTGGACTGCTCGATCAAGAAGATGATGTCGCAGGGCTTGACCGTGCGGGTCTGGTTGGCGGAGTCGGTCAGATATGCTTCGATCTGGGCGGTGATCTGTCCGGTTTCCTTCCCATCGTCATCCACCTCATGCTTTATGGTTGAAAGGAGATGCGGCGCTGCCTGCGCCGTTCCGTTCTCTTCCGCAGCCGCAGATACAGGCATCAGCGTCAATATCATAGCGACCAATAAAACGATAGATAACGCACGCTTTCTGATACGATACATGTTTCATCACTCCGTTTCTGTGTGACAGTACTTGAAAGCTGAACACATTATAGCGCGCTTTATCACATTTATCAAGACGTAATTCAATGGTGCCGTTCCCGTTCATCTGAAAATGGCGCTGACCGCAAAAGGAAGGACAGAGTATGGCATCATCGGCATCAATAAGGTCGACAGTATGCTGCGTACCCCAAATTGCCGCTTGAGAGAAAAGCACTTATCTGCTACTATGCACTGGAAAATCTGACGTATGACGCACATGTCGACCTGCCCTCAACCAGTACGCTCGGCGCGTATGACGCGGCCTTCGCACAGGCGCTTGCGGATGCGGAGCGGAATAAGAAGTATCTGGCGGGCTGGTCGGCCTATCCCAACAGCAGCTTTGTGACCTATACGGACGAGCAGTCGTTTGAGCAGGGCCTGACCTCCACCGACGGTACGCCCATCAACCTCTACGCCGTCTTTTTGGATAAGAAGACCTACGCGGTCACCTACAATGAGAACACCACCGAACCGGTTTACGGTATGCCTGATGATCAAGTCAAGGCTGAGGGCGTAGAACTGAAGCTCAGCGAGACGATTCCCTCTCGGGCGGGCTACACCTTCCTTGGCTAGAGTACTGCCGCTAATGCTGCGCAGGCCGAGTATGCCCCCGGCACGACCTACACCGGCAATGCGTCGCTGATGCTGTACGCCGTATGGCAGGCGGTTGGTCACACCCTCTCCCACCTACGATAACAGCGTGAGCTCTATCACGGTCACGCGGGACGGTACGGAACTGAGCAGCGGCGCTCCCCTGACCTATAAGGCAATACCGCATAATTGGACAAGAGCGATTTGCGAGCAAATTTTGTACACTGATTTCTTTTTTCCTCTATTATATTTGGTATATTGAAATGAAATCAAAGAATAAATATCAGATTTACATCACAATCTTAATATTCTGCAAGTAAAAAAATCTGTATATCCGCGCTGGAGCCAGTCTCGGTAATGGCAAAAAGCCAGTGATTCCAGCGGTTTTCAGCACAAAAGATACGCAGTAACAGAAATGCGGTTCACAGGTAAGTGTGAGCCGCATTTTTCGTCTGTATCCATACCCGAAATATGCCGGGGCAGACAAACAGCACAGTCTTTCTCCGTCCGCGCGGTCTCGCATCCAGGCAGGAAGGCTGTACCTGTCTGCGCCCGTCAGTCCGCGAAAAGCTGCACCCAGTAAAGCGTGCCGTCGATATTGACGCTCGCAGAGCCGATGCGCGAGTAACTGCTGTTCAGAATGTTTGCGCGGTGGCCCGGCGAATTCATCCACGCATTCACGACCTCGGACGCGCTTTTCTGGCCGGAGGCGATGTTCTCCCCCGCCCGGAGATAGGTCACACCGCTCTCGCTGAGCGCCGAACTGAATGACGCACCCGACGGGCGTGTATGCGAAAAGCTGCGCGCGATCTCTCTCGCGCGCACCGCCGCCGCCTCGCTGAGCGCACCGTCCTCGACGAGCGCCGCATAGCCGTTCTGACCGCGTGCGCTGTTCGTCAGACGAACGACCTCGCTCACGGCACTGCTGCTCCGGATGCCTGCGCTCACACTGCTGCTCCCCTGTACCGGCCGGTCCAAATGAGCTGCGCCGGCGGCTCCTGTAAGCGCTGCGGCCGCCAGCGCGGCGAAAACAATTTTCTTTATCCTGTTCATGTGCTTTCCTCCTGTAAAACGGCGGCTCTGCGTCCGCTCTGCGGCAAGTATACCATGTTTTGCAACCGTTCTGCAATGGAAATACCGGCTATCCAAGCCAGTTTATGCCGTTTCCGGAAACATTTCATTCGTTTTACAGCATTCTAAAAAATATTTGCATTTGCCGGTTTGATGCGTCATAATGATAGTGGGAAAATTTTTGCACCGAAATGCACACACATACACCTCTTTTCGGTTTTAAGGAGATGAAACACCATGCTGATCCCCCCTTCCCGTCCCTGGCATCGTGCAGAGAACGCGGAGGAATTGCTTGCGCTCTCAAAGAAACTCGGACTCACCCCGAAGAAGGCTGTCGAACCCAAGCCGCTTGTTTACCGTGATCTGCTGAACGGCACGAGCGAGCCGTGCGCGCTCGTCGGCTGCGAGGGCGATCGCTACGCCATCATTGACATCGGCGGCGGTCTGCACATCATCCATATCGACTGTCTTGCCGATATGCAGTCCGGCTCGCGCACCAGACGTACCGAGGCCGAACCGGATTGCCCGGTCTATACGGTCATCGACATCGAAACGACCGGTCTCGACCGCCAGACCGCTGAGATCATTGAATTCGGCGCGCTGCGCATTGAGAACGGAACACCGGCAGCGCAGTTTTCCATGCTCGTGCAGGCTTCCACGCCCGTTCCTCCGGTCTGCGCCGAACTGACGGGCATCACGGATGATATGCTTGCCGGACAGCCTGAGATCCGCGAAGCGCTCGCGGCATTTGTCGCATTTATCGGAGATACGCCGCTCGTCGGTCAAAATCTGCTGGATTTTGATCTGCCGATCATAAACCGCATCTGCGAGGAGCAGGGCATTCCCCCGCTCCGGAACCGGTGCTGTGATACCCTGCTCACGGCACGGCGCTGCCTCACGCTATCGAGCTACAAGCTCGAAGCACTGGCGTCGGCGCTGGGCGCAGAGCAGAGCACGGCGCACCGTGCGCTCGGCGACTGTGAAACGACATACCGCGTGTTCGAAAGGCTCGCTGAGGATTATCCTGCGGCAGTTCAATGGACACGGCCGCCGCGCCCTCGCAAAACAGCTCCGTCTGCACCGCGTCCGCGCGTTACTGCGTCGCAGCTTGCGCATTTTCAGTCGCGCCCAAAGGCAAAGGACATCGTCCCGGCGACCGACCTGTTCGACCCGGCACATCCGCTGTTCGACAAGACCTGCGTGCTGACGGGCGAGCTGCTGAAGCTGAGCGACCGGGAAGCCATGCAGCGCATCGCCGACTGCGGCGGTAAAAACGCCGATAATGTGACAAAAAAGACCGATTTTCTCATTGTCGGCGGCGGTTCGCCCAGTGAGAAGAAGAGCGGCAAGGTCCGCAAGGCCGAGGAATATATTGAAAAGGGCATTCCGATCCGCATAATCAGCGAGGAAGAATTTCTTCAAATGTGAGGACCGGGTTTTCCCGGCGGAGATAAAAGGGGCAGGGACGCCAAGGCTTCCCTGCACAGGGGCATCAACCAAATACCGTTCATGAGCAGAGCATGAGGCCACCGGAAATCACCCGGTGGCCTCGCTTTGCATGATACAGGCTGACGCCCTTATTTGCCCTGATAGGCGCGATGTAAGCGATAAATAACTAAAATGCCGACAGCCACCAGAGAGTGGCTGTCGGCATTTTGTCAGGGTGCTTTCTTGCAGACATCGGGTAGGTTCTCAGACCAGGGCATCAGATTAAGGAAGGCTTTTCAGTCATTACACATCCAGATAATTTTCTTAGCGGCATAACATGACCAGGACAATCGTTTCCTTATATTTCGTTTTACTGCCGATAGCCAAGCAGCCGCGAGATGTTATGCGCCGTCTGCCGCGCCTCCCGGATCATGACCTCCTGATCCTCCCGCATTCGGTAATCTGGGCCGGAAATGCTCACAGCCGCCACCACCTTGCGGTTCATATCATAGACCGGCGCCGCCACGCAGATCAGCCCCGCTTCAATCTCACCCTCATCCATGGCATATCCGTTGAGCCGGGCCTGGACCAGCTGGGAACGCAGCTGGTCGGAATCGGTGATGGTGTTGCTGGTCAGCGGATAAGCCTTGCGGTTCATCCACTGGCAGTAATCGTCGATGTATGCCTCGTTCTGGCAGGAAAGCATCGCCTTGCCGCTGCTGGTGGCATAGGCCGGCGCCCGGCCGCCAATCTGTGTGTTGCAGACAATGGAGCGGTGGGTCTCCACTTTATCCAGATAAAAAATATCGTGCTCCAGCAACACGCTGAGATTAATGGTCTCATGCACAGTGTCGCTCAGGTGCTCCAGCTCCGGCCTGGCCACCCGCCGAAGGTCCGATTGACCCAGAATCGCACTGGCCAACAGCATCAGCCGCGGTCCCACCCGATAGCTCTTGCGGACAGGGTCCTGCACCAAATACTGCCGCTCCGCCAGCGTGGACACCTGACGAAACACCGTGGTAGAGGGCATATCCAGATGGTCCACCAGCGCCTTCAGCGTCCATTCGGTCTCTCTGTCCATGAAACACTCCAGGATCTGTAAGGCGCGGAGGATACTGGACACTTGCTCTTTCGCCATATATTTCTCTTCCTTTCGCGCAAAACGCTCATTTTTTTAAGATGCTTGGCAAATAAACGGAAAAATCCTATGATATTAGTATACCATAAGAGAGGCTGCTTGTGAATCTTTTTCGTCTTAAATTCCGGAATTAAAGTCCGTACTATGGAACTTTTTGAGTTTCTCCCTTCTCTCTTGCCTATACAGCCCAGACAGCGGCTGAAAATAAGGGCTCAGAAAGGAAATGAAACATGAGCAAAAAAGCGTTGTCATGGACGGCGATACCGCAGCAGCCTATATCTCTTACGCCTTCTTCCACCATGCGGAAAAGGCCATTGCCACCTGCAAATCACCGCCGGCGATCTGGCGGCGGAAACAGGGGGCACCATCGCCATGCGCTGAGGGCCTCTTTCTCTCCCGGATTCCCTGGGCTTTCCATATTCAAAAAGCGGCCCGCTGTCTGAATACAGCGGGTCGCTTTTTTGCTTTTTGCAGGGGAAATTTACTCAACACCCTCCCGGCGCAGCAGCTCCAGGATCTTGGCGTCATCTTCCACTGTCGCGTTGGGCATGGGGAAAGTGCCGGTGCTGCTGGCGACCACGCCGCGCAGCTTGCAGGCTTCTTTAATGACCGGCAGGAAGGGGCTGCGGACCGCATAGAGATCCATCAGGCGGTCAATGGTCTGCTGTCCCCTGGCGATCCCGTCCAGATCATTTTCCCGGAACGCCCGCACCCAGGCGGAGCAGACCTCAGGCACCACGTTGCTCAAAGCGCCGATGCAACCGTTGCCTCCAGCCAGCACGTTGTGGGCAAAGTTGTCATCAAAGCCGGAATAAATCTCAAAGGAGGGGATCTGTGACTTGACGACCTTGATCAGCTCCCGGGTGTGATCCATACCGGAAATAGTATCCTTCATGCCCACGATATTGGGATGGATCTTGGCCAGCGCCAGCACCGTTTGAGGCGAGATGGTATAGCCGGTGTTGTCGGGGAAATTATAAATGTAGATATTGCCATGAATTTGAGCTGCCAGGCGGTCGTAGTATTGCAGCAGCGCCCGCTGCAGCGCCTTGCCCTCGGGGGTCTTTTCCACGAACACCGGCTTCAGGGTGTAGGGGTCAAGGCCGGTGTAGAACATGCAGGTGGACACCGTGCCCGGCGTGGGATAAAAATCCTGCACCTGCTCCGGCCTGATGTTGTTTTTATACAGATATTCAGCCAGCGTCACCGCGTCCCGCAGTGTACTTCCCGGATGGCTGCTCATCAGGTAGGGCACCAGATATTGTTTCTTTCCCGCCTGCTTCGTCAGCTCATAGAACCGTTTGGAAAATTTGTTGTACACCTCGATGGGCGGCTTTCCCATATAACGCAGCGTATCCGGCGCGCAGTGCTCGGGCGCCACCTTCAGCTGCCCGCTCACATGATGCTCCACCAGCTCTTTGAAAAAGCTCTCGTCTTTATCGCGAATGAGGTAATCGTAGCGGATGCCGCTGCGGATGAACACCTTTTTCACACCCGGCAGTGCGCGCAGCCTGCGCAGGATGCCCAGATATTCCCTGTGGTCCACGATGATCTTGCCGCAGGGCTGCGGCGCCAGGCAGTGCTTGCCGCCCGCGCACATCCCGTTTTTCATCTGCTCTTTGCAGCTGGGCAGGCGGAAGTTTGCAGTGGGGCCGCCCCCGTCAT
>OKRX01001853.1_pt1 | contig 14726 bp, 14 predicted proteins | sample 1601241 | NCBI WGS metagenome assembly OKRX01 (sample SAMEA3541500, study PRJEB24748) | human gut metagenome | biome: human gut; feature: human-associated habitat; material: faeces | place: China | collected 2012
CCTTCGACGTATTCTGCGGCATAGCCCCAGTCTCGCTTGGCATCAAGATTGCCGAACCGTACAGTAGGCGTTTGCCAATTCCAAGAGGTTGACGTCGCTCGAACCAAGAGCCAGAGAAGGCTCATCGTTGAGCGGACTCTGAATACCCATCTTCTGTGCTGTCTCTATGATGCGCTTGATGCCCATCTCCTGACCCAAGCGCACTGCTACAGAGTTGATACTCTTGGCAAATGCACTCTTCAGTGGGATGGAGTCGCCCGAGAAAGAACCATTGGCATTGGATGGGGTCCATTTCACCATCTCATGTTTCTTCTTGTCGTAGACATCCATCGAGATATATTCATCGCGACGCTTGTCACAAGGCGTAAGACCCTGGTTCATGGCCTCGGTGTAGACGAAGAGCTTAAAGGTAGAACCTGGCTGGCGTTCGGCTGTCACCTTGTCGTATTTCCAGTGGTCGAAGTCGATGTCGCCCACCCATGCCTTGACGGCACCCGTTTGTGGTTCCATGGCCACAAAGGCACAATGCATGAAGGTGGTCATGTACTTGATGGAGTCTTCGGATGTCATCATCTTGGTGATGGTGCCCTTGTCGTAATCGAATACCTTGACTGGGTGAACCCACTCCTTATAATAATAGTTCACAGAGTCGGGATTGTTGGGGAAGCGGGCAATCAAAGCTTTATAGAAGGGCTGGCGCTCGGCAATGCCCTGAATGAAGTTGGGGATGACCTGATGCTTCTCGTCCTGCCAGGGTTCCTGACGAAGCCAGTTGGTATCCTGTTTGCGGTAGATGTCCCAGTGGTTGTTGAAGTTCTGCTGTACCTGTCGCATCTGTTTGCGTGCGGCATCTTCAGCATACTTCTGCATGCGGGTATCTATCGTGGTGTATATCTTCAGTCCGCTGGTATACAGGTCGTAACCCTCGTCCTTGCACCAGTCTGCCAGATAGTCAGCCACAGCCTCGCGGAAGTATTTGGCTTGTCCGTCGTAGTTTTCCTCCACCTTGAAGTCGAGCTTGATAGGCTCTTGACTGAGGGTGTTGTATTCCTCGCGGCTCAGGTCACCATGGCGTACCATATTGTTGAGCACCACGTTGCGTCGTTCCAGACTGTGTTCGGGGTTGGTGCGTGGATTATAATAGGTGGTAGCCTTAAGCATACCTACGAGTACGGCAGCCTGATCGGTAGTCAGTTCCTTAGGACTTACGTTGAAGTAGGTCTTTGCCGCTGTCTTGATGCCATACGAGTTGGAACCGAAATCTACAGTGTTGGCATACATCGTGATGATTTCCTTCTTGGTGTAGACAGCCTCCAACTTGGCTGCTATAATCCATTCCTTGCTCTTGATGATGAGAATGCGCAGACCGGGCACCTTGCCCAGCAAACCTGTAGAGTACTGGGAGCGGACGCGGAACATATTCTTTGCCAACTGTTGGGTGATGGTAGAAGCTCCTCGTGCATCGTGATGCAGCAAGGCATCCTTCATGGCACCAAAGAGTCCGATGGGGTCAATACCCAAATGCTTGTAGAAGCGCTCGTCCTCGGTGTCGACCAAAGCCTTGAAGAAGGCTGGGTTTACCTCTTCGAATTTTACGGGAGTACGGTTTTCGTTGAAATACTTACCTATCAGCTTGCCGTCGGCGCTGTAAATCTCAGAAGCCTCGCTGGTCTGAGGATTCGTAATGCCAGAGAAGAAACCTGGCGATTTACCAAACAGCCAGAGGAAGTTAATATCCACTGCACCTAAATACAGTATGAAAGCCACGATGCAGCTTGCTATGCCAATGAGAGTCTTGGTATACCATGCCTTGCCTCGGTACAGATTCTTGTACCATGGCCAGAAAGCGCGGAACTTGCGCCACAGCCATGCTGCTAAGTTCTTGATTTTGTTCATTGTTGTTGTATATTGAATACTCTTTTAAACTTCTTTGCAAAAGTAGTAAAATTATTCCATCTTCAAGCAGCTATCTACATATTTTATGATTTCTTTAATATTATCGGGGTGAAACCATTGTATCGTCTCGTCACGTTTGGACCATGTAAGCTGCTTGCGCATGTATTCTCTGCTGTGCGACTGTATCTGGCGTACCGCTTCATGCAGGTCGATGGCGCCGTCGAAATAGGCAAACATCTCTTTGTAGCCCACAGTACGCAGGGCTGTCTGATCACGATAGGCATATACGCCTCTTGCCTCTGTCTCTAAACCTTCCTGCATCATGACGTGAACTCGTTGGTTGATACGGTCGTACAGTTCGGAACGGTCTCTGTTCAGTCCTATCTTGACAATGCGGAAAGGACGGCTCTTCTTCTTGTTGGTACGGAAGGATGTGTAGGTCTTTCCTGTCTGGTGACATATCTCAAGGGCATGAACTACGCGACGTGGATTCTTCTTGTCTACTATGGCCCAGTGTTCTGGGTCGAGGTTTTTCAGTTCCTCCACCAAAGTGTCGAGCCCCTCATTGGCAAGACGTGCTTTCATCCATTCTCTGATGTCATCACGTACGGTGGGGATGTCGTCGATGCCATTGCATACAGCATCAATGTACATCATGCTTCCTCCTGTGAGCAGGGCTACGTCGTGATTCTTGAAGATATCCTCTTTTAGGAGTTCATCACGTCAGCCTCGTATTGGGCAGCACTGTAATAGTCCTCGATGTGGTGGTTGCCTACGAAATAATGCTTCACGCGCTTCTGCTGTTCGGCAGTAGGGGCTGCAGTTCCTATAGGGAGCTCGGCGAATATCTGACGGGAGTCTGCATTGACAATAGGCGTGCCTAAATGCTCTGCCAGCGAAAGGCAAAGCTCTGTTTTGCCAACACCCGTAGGACCTAAGACCACAATCAATGTCTTCATATCATGCGAAAGTTGAATCATTCTTTATATTCAAGAAAAAAGCATCCTTGCTCGTTTCATAAACTTAAGCAAGAATGCTCTTTTTACCTTTTTACTTTTTTACCTTTTTACCCTTTTACTTTTATCGAATGATACCTCTCTTGGAGTTCTCAACGAAATCGATGATATACTGTATTTCAGGGGTAATCTGCAGGTTCTTCTTGATTTCCTCGATACCTTCTTTCAGCACGCCCTTAGAGTAGAGCAGGCGGTAAGCCTCATGAATCTGCTGAATGAGTTCGTTGCTGAAACCGCGGCGGCGAAGACCTACCAGGTTGAGTGCGCAGTATCTTGTTGGCTCCTTACCGGCAATGATATATGGAGGAATGTCCTGTGAGAATCGGCATCCACCCTGAATCATCACGTATCCTGCAATGTGGCAGAACTGGTGAACGAGAACATTGGCGCTGACGATAGCGTTGTCGTCTACTACCACCTCTCCGGCAAATTTTGTAGAGTTGCCTATGATCAAACCGCTGCCCAACTCACAGTCGTGAGCCACGTGCACACACTCCATGAGGAGGTTGTTGCTTCCGACAACAGTCTTGCCCTTTGAGGCAGTACCACGGGAAATGGTTACATTCTCACGAATACTGTTGTTGTCGCCAACCTCGCAGGTTGTCTGCTCACCGCGGAACTTCAGATCCTGTGGCTTGGTAGAGATGCTGGCACCTGGGAAGAACTCGTTGTTGTTGCCAATTCGTGCTCCCACATGGATGGTTACAGAATTCTGCATCACGTTGTTGTCACCCAGAACGGTGTCTTTGTCAATATAGCAGAAAGGACCGATGATGTTGTTATCTCCGAGTTTTGCCTCAGGATGAACAAATGCTAAAGGACTAATCTGATTCATATTTCTTGTTTACAATTTAATTAACTATTGTTGATTCAAGTCTCACATGCAGAGAGGCTTTTTATATATTTTTTTCTTGCCTGTGTTGCATGTCAAAGGATTGTTTTCTTACTTATTCTTAACAATCTGTGCAGTGAAGGTTGCCTCAGCCACTACTTGGTCGCCAACAAACATATAGCCCTTCATTGAGCTGATGCCATGGCGTACAGGAGCCAGCAGCTCTACACGGAACAGGAGAGTGTCGCCAGGTACTACCTTCTTGCGGAACTTCACGTCGTCTATCTTCATGAAGTAAGTGCTCCAGCGTTCAGGCTCTTCCAACTGGTTGAGCACCAACAAGCCTCCACACTGTGCCATGGCTTCTACCTGCAGCACACCAGGCATGACAGGCTCTTCAGGGAAGTGACCCTGGAAGAATGGCTCATTGCTTGTTACGCTCTTCACACCAACGATGCTGGTTGGACCCATGGCTATCACCTTGTCTACCAACTGCATTGGGTAACGGTGGGGTAGAAGCTGACGGATGCGTATGTTGTCCATAACCGGCTCCTCGTTAGGATTGTAGATAGGAGCCTGAATCTCGTGCTTGCGAATCTCCTTGCGCATCAGGCGGGCAAACTTATTGTTGATGGTATGACCAGGACGGGTAGCGATGATGCGACCCTTGATAGGCTTACCGATAAGAGCCATGTCGCCGATAATGTCGAGAAGCTTATGACGTGTGCATTCGTTCTCCCACTGCAGAGGTCGGTGCTGGATATAGCCCAACTTGTTGGCATCCATGCGAGGAACCTTAAGATGGTCGGCGAGTTGGTCAAGCTGAGCCTGCTCTACCTGGCGCTCATAGATCACAATGGCATTGTCGAGGTCGCCACCTTTGATCAGGTTGGCTTGCAACAATGGCATGATGTCACGTACGAAAACGAAGGTACGGGCAGAAGCAATCTCCTCTGCGTAGGTCTCCATCTTGTCGAGTGTAGCAAACTGACTGTTGATGAACTTGCTCTCGAACGAGCACATGGCTGTGATACTGAAGTCTTCGTCTGGCAGGATAGTGATGACCGAACCGCTTTCGTCTTTCACCTCTATCTTATGACGGATGATATAGTAGTCTTTCTCTGCATTCTGCTCCTGTATGCCCACGCTCTGAATCTTTTCTACGTACAAAGCTGCAGAACCATCGAGAATAGGGAATTCTGGACCATTTACCTGAATCAGACAGTTGTCGATGCCGAGCGCATAAAGAGCAGACATACCATGCTCTATGGTGCTTACTCGCACATCACCTTTGCCAAGCACTGTTCCACGTTGTGTTTCTACTACGTTCTCAGCTACTGCCTGGATGACTGGCTGGTCTTCGAGATCGATACGCTGTATTTTATAACCGGTATTCTCTGCTGCAGGATTGAAAGTTACAGTGAGGCTTAATCCTGTGTGCAAGCCTTTTCCACAAAGTGAGAAACTGCCTTTCAGAGTCTTTTGTTTTGACATAATTATATTATTTTTTAGGCACGGATTTCACGGATTTTTTCTTTTTTCGGATGCCTTAGTGGCGTTACACTCTGTGTGTCATCCGTATCATTCGTGCCTTGTTATTTCTATTACTTCTTTTTCAGTTCTTCCACCTGCTTCTTCAGGTCGTTGAGCTCCTTGTACATATCGGGCAGGCGACGGAAGATGGCCTGTGACTTGAAGTATGAACGCTGCTCCATAGGAGGTGTGCCGATGAGCTGCTGTCCGCTCTTCAGACTTCCAGGAACACCACTCTGTGCACCGAGGAACACCTTGTCGCCAATAGTGATGTGACCTGCAATACCTACCTGACCGCCAAACATACACCACTGGCCCACCTTGGTGCTTCCTGCGATACCTACCTGTGAAGACATCACGGTGTTCTCGCCAATATCAGTGTTGTGAGCTATCTGAACGAGGTTGTCGAGTTTCACACCCTTACGGATATAGGTACTTCCCATAGTAGAACGGTCAACACAAGTGTTGGCACCTATCTCTACATCGTCCTCAATGGTGACAATGCCTATCTGAGGAATCTTGTCGTAACCGTCAGGACCAGGTGCAAATCCGAATCCATCGGCACCTATTACGCAGCCTGCATGAAGAGTTACGTTGTCGCCCAACTTGCAGCCATGATAAACAGTCACGTTAGGATAGATGAGTGCGTTCTTTCCTACCTTGACACCTTCGCCAATGTAGGCATGAGGATAAATCTGGCTGCCTTCGCCCACCTCAGCTCCATCGCTGATATAAGCAAAAGCTCCTACGTAAACACCCTCGGCTACCTTAGCCTTAGGAGAAACGAAAGCCAATGGATCTATGCCAGTCTTCTTAGGCTTCATTGATTCATACATCTGCAGAAGTTTTGCCACGCATTCGTAGGCATTCTTTACGCGAATCAATGTTGTGGAAACGGGCTTTTCCAGTTCTACACTCTCGTCTATCAATACGACAGACGACTGAGTGTCGTATACATAATGCGTATATTTGGGATTTGAGAGGAAAGAAATAGCACCTTTCTTACCTTCTTCAATTTTTGCAAAGGTATTGACGATTGCATTCTCGTCACCTTCTACGTGCCCTTGTACAAACTGGGCTATTTGTTTTGCGGTAAACTCCATATTTGTTTGTTTTCAATGATTGTTATTAGCCAGTTAGCTCCTTATTGCTTGCAAATATAGCAAAAAAGATTTATAAACTTGTAATTAAATCGTAATATTTTGCTTTTTGGCTTGCAAACATACACTTTTTAGGCGCAAAGTGCCCAGAAAAGAGGTACTTTGCGCCATAAAAGGTAGTCGTTTTTTATGAAAGCTTGGCTAATTCTTCTGCCATCTGCTCTTGCAATTCCTTGGCCTTGATGCCTGCAGTCTCGGCAAAGTCCTCACCGTTGCTGGCATAGATAATGCCACGTGAAGAGTTGACCAGCAGACCGCAGTCCTTGATGATGCCATACTTGCACACTTCCTGCAGACTGCCTCCCTGTGCACCTACGCCAGGAACAAGGAGGAAGTGGTTAGGAGCGCATTTGCGGATATCGGTGAACATGCTGCCTTGTGTGGCTCCTACGACATACATCATGTTCTCGTCGTTTCCCCATTCCTGACTCTTTGTCAACACTTTCTCGAAAAGACGCTGACCGTCCTTGTCTTCTGTGAGCTGGAAGTCGTGGCTGCCCTTGTTGCTTGTCAACGCCAGCAGGATGACCCATTTTCCCTCATATTCCAAGAATGGTTTCACAGAGTCTTCGCCCATATAGGGAGCTACTGTGAGAGCGTCGAGCTTATACTCTTCGAAGAATGTGCGGGCGTACATCTTTGATGTGTTGCCGATGTCACCTCTTTTGGCGTCGGCGATGATAAAGTGATGAGGATAGTGTTCGTTCAGATAAGCGATGGTCTTATCGAAAGCTATCATGCCTGCCAGTCCCATGCTCTCATAGAAAGCCAGGTTGGGTTTGTAAGAAACACAGTAGGGAGCTGTGGCATCAATGATGGCCTTGTTGAAGGCGAAGATAACATCTTCAGTCTTTTCATACTGTTTGGTAAGGTGCTCAGGCACTTTCTTGATATCGGTGTCGAGACCTACGCACAAGAAACTTTTCTTGGCGAATATCTGTTCTACAAGTTCTTTTCTGTTCATAATTCTACAATTCTGTTTCTTTCAGTTTTTCTGCATTTTCGGCTACGGTCAGGGCATCTATCATGCCTTGTATGTCGCCTCCGAGGAATCCACTCAGGTCATGGGTGGTATAACCGATACGGTGGTCGGTGACACGTCCTTGAGGGAAGTTGTATGTACGAATCTTGGCGCTACGGTCTCCTGTCGACACCAGACTCTTGCGTCGGCTGGCAATATCGTCGATGTACTTCTGGTGTTCGCGGTCGTGAATGAAGGTGTACAGACGGCTCAAGGCACGTTCCTTGTTTTTAGGCTGGTCGCGAGTTTCGGTACACTCTATGAGGATTTCTTCCACCTCACCTGTGTTAGGGTTCTTCCAAGGGTAGCGAAGACGTACACCGGACTCCACCTTGTTGACATTCTGACCACCGGCACCACTCGAACGGAATGTATCCCACTTAATATCACCCTCGTTGATGTTTACCTCAAACTTGTCGGCTTCGGGCAGTACGGCTACTGTAGCAGCACTGGTATGCATACGGCCCTGTGTTTCTGTGGCAGGAACTCGCTGTACACGGGGTACGCCCGATTCATATTTCAGTGTGCCATAAACGTCAGCTCCGCTAACAGCAAAGTCGATTTCCTTGAATCCGCCAACAGCACCTTCTGATACAGAAGTCACGCTGACAGTCCATCCCTTTGACTCGCAGAATTTCTTGTACATATTGAAGAGGTCGCCAGCAAAGAGTGCGGCTTCGTCGCCACCAGCTCCGCCACGAATTTCCATTTGTACGTTCTTGGCATCTTCTGGGTCTTTTGGCACAAGGGCAATCTTTATCTCTTCCTCAATCTGGGGCTGTAGGGCCTCGTTCTCATTGAGCTCCTCGCGTGCCATCTCTTTCATGTCAGGGTCGCTCTCATTGGCGAGAATGTCCTTGGCTTCTTTGATGGCGTTGAGGCAGTCGATGTAGCGCTTGCGTGCCGCCATGATGTCGCCCAAGTCTTTGTATTCCTTGGTCAACTTCACGTATCGGCTCTGGTCTGCTATCACATCAGGGTCGGTAATGAGGGTGCTGACTTCCTCGTATCGGCTCTCCAAGCCTTCTAATTTCTGTAGTATATTGTTGTTGTCCATCGTTATTTAAACTCTTAGTATTCGAAAGTTCCGAACTCGCTCTTGATAGTCAGGCTGCGTTTGCCTTCCTCGATATGTCCCACTACATGAGCATCGATATTGAAGCTCTTGCTGATGGTGATAACCTTCTCTGCAACCTCAGGACGCACATAGATTTCCATACGATGACCCATGTTGAATACCTGATACATTTCCTTCCAGTCGGTACCAGAGCAGTCGTGGATGGCCTTGAAGAGAGGTGGAACAGGGAACATGTTGTCCTTCACAACCTTGCAGTTCTCGTTTACGAAATGTAGCACCTTGGTCTGTGCACCGCCTGTGCAGTGTACCATACCATGTATTTCGGGACGCAGTTCGTCCAACAGTTTCTTGATAACAGGAGCATAGGTGCGGGTAGGAGAGAGAACCAGTTCGCCTGCATTGACAGGAGCGCCTTCCACCTCGTCGGTCAGTTTGTATTTGCCACTGTATACCAGTTCCTCGGGTACTGCATGGTCGTAGCTCTCTGGGTAGTTCTCTGCCAGATACTTGGCGAAGACATCATGGCGGGCAGAGGTAAGTCCGTTGCTTCCCATTCCGCCATTGTATTTCTTTTCGTAGGTAGCCTGACCTGTAGAAGAAAGACCTACGATGACATCGCCTGGCTGTATGTTGGCATTGTTGATGACTTCACTTCTCTTCATGCGGCAGGTTACTGTTGAATCTACTATGATGGTGCGAACCAAGTCGCCTACGTCAGCAGTCTCTCCTCCTGTAGGATAGATGCCAATGCCCATGTTGCGCATTTCGCTCAGGAGTTCGTCAGTACCATTGATAATGGCAGAGATGACTTCTCCAGGTACGAGCATTTTGTTGCGTCCAATGGTAGAAGACACCAAGATGTTGTCTACGGCTCCCACGCAGAGGAGGTCGTCGGTATTCATTACCACAGCATCCTGTGCGATACCTTTCCATACAGAAAGGTCGCCAGTCTCCTTCCAATACATGTATGCCAAGCTCGATTTTGTGCCGGCGCCGTCGGCATGCATGATGTTGCAATACTCAGGGTCGCCTCCCAAAATGTCGGGAATAATTTTGCAGAAAGCCTGTGGGAAGATTCCCTTGTCAATATTCTTGATGGCATTATGCACATCTTCCTTGGCGGCACTCACACCGCGCATCATATATCTGTTGTTGCTCATAATCAATTGATATAAAAAGAAAATAATTTTGAATTATATATTGTCTGCAGAGAGTGGATGTTATTCCTGATGCCAGAAGTCCCACGATGCAAAGGCTTGCAGAAGCAACATTTCCAAACCGTTCTTCACGGTGGCTCCTTGCTCTTTGCCTTTCTTCATGCAGAGGGTCTCGTCAGGGTTGTAGATGAGATCGTAGAGCAGGGTGTGGCTGTCCATAGCCTCGTAGGGAAGTTCGGGACATTCGTCTGTATGTGGATACATTCCTACAGGGGTACAGTTTACGATAACGTTGTACTCCTTGATAATCTCTGGTGTTATTTTGTCATACTGTATGGTTCCAGGGCGCTCGAATCTGCTCACGTAGACGGTCTCGAGTCCAAGAGATTTCAGTCCATAGTTGATGGCTTTGGATGCGCCGCCAGTACCTAAGATAAGGGCTTTCTTATGGCAAGGCTCCAGGAATGGCTCAATGCTGCGGGTGAATCCAATGACATCGCTGTTGTAGCCTTTCAACTTGACGTCATTTCCTTTGTGTTCCACCTTGATGACATTGACAGCTCCGATGGCTGTAGCCTCGGGGCTGATGAAGTCGAGGTAGCTGATAACCTTTTCCTTGTAGGGGATCGTGACATTGAGTCCTTTCAACTCGGGTGTGGTGTCCAAGATTTCTGTCAGGTCTTCGATGTGTGGTATCTCGAAGTTGATGTACTTGGCATCAATTCCTTCGTTCTCAAATTTCTCGTTGAAGTAGTTTTTTGAGAAGGAATGTCCCAGCGGATAACCTATAAGTCCATATTTGTCCATAATATCCTTGTTTTGTATTGTTCTTTATCGTTGCACTCTGTTTATTTTGTTGCGAAATACATGGTGCAGATTCCGAAAGTCAGTCTTTTGAATTCTGTTTTGGCAAATCCTGCTTTCCTAAGCACTTCCATCATAGTCTCTCCCTGAGGGAAAGCCTCTATGGTAGCTGTAAGATAGCTGTAGGCGCTTTGGTCTTTGGAAATCAGCTTGCCATAAATGGGCAGTACGGTGTGTGAATAGATGCGGAAAAGCTGTTTCATAGGGAAGCGGACGGGTGACGTCAGTTCCACTATGCTCAGATGTCCGCCCTTCTTCAGTACGCGGTGCATCTCTCTGAGACCTTGGTCCAGACTCTGGAAATTGCGTATGCCGAAAGCAACTGTTACGGCATCGAAGGTGTTGTCGGGAAACGAGAGGTTCAGGCAGTCTTCTTTCTGGAAGGAGATGATGTGTTCCAACTTCTCTCTTGCCACCTTTTCCTTGCCTATCTTCATCATGCCCTCCGAGATGTCTGTGCCGATGAGTTGCAGTGGGTGCAGCATTTGTGCCGACAGGATAGCGAAGTCGCCTGTGCCTGTGGCTATGTCGAGCATTTTCTGAGGTCTGAAAGGTGCCAACTGCTTGATGGCCTTCTTCCTCCAGCCTTTGTCTATGTCCCACGAGAGTCTGTGGTTGAGGGTGTCGTAGGTGGGGGCGATGTTGTCGAACATTTCCTCTACCAGTTTCCCTTTATCGCCTTGTCCTTCGTAGGGCTTTATTTTCTCTTGCTTGTACATGCCTCGCGCGTACCTTATATTATATATAGAATATTACTGTATAGTATGAGTTACGGAATGTCGGTCGAAAGACTGCCGTTCCGTAACTCTTCTTGTTGTCTTCAGTTTACTTCTTGTGTGAAGCGAGCCACTCGCTGACGTTCTTCTCGATTCGTGCGGCAATGTCGCCTTCCTCGGTAGCTTTGTCGAACTTCTCGCCTGTGATGTGCTCGTACAATTCGATGTAGCGCTCGCTTACGCTCTCTGCATACTCATCGGTAATCTCAGGCATGGTCTGTCCTGGCTCGTTCATGAAATTGTGCTCGATGAGCCACTGGCGTACGAACTCCTTAGAGAGCTGGCGCTGAGGCTCGCCCTTCTCGAACTTCTCCTCGTAGCCGTCAGCATAGAAATAGCGGCTTGAGTCTGAATCTCGTCGATGAGATACACCTTGCCGTCGCGCTTGCCAAACTCGTATTTTGTATCTACGAGGATGAGGCCCTGCTTGGCAGCAATCTCCTGTCCGCGCTGGAAGATGCGGCGTGTGTAGTCTTCCATGACTGCATAGTCTTCTGCGCTAACGATACCCTGTGCGATAATCTCTTCCTTAGAGATGTTCATGTCGTGTCCCTCGTCAGCCTTGGTTGTAGGAGTGATGATAGGCTCTGGGAAACGCTGGTTCTCGCGCATACCCTCTGGCAGTTTCACGCCACAGATCTCGCGACAGCCCTTCTGGTATTCTCTCCATGCGCTACCTGTAAGGATCGAGCGGATGATCATCTCTACACGGAAACCCTCGCACTTCAGTCCTACGGTCACCATAGGGTCGGGCGTAGCCAGCTTCCAGTTAGGACAAATGTCTGTTGTTGTATCCAGGAACTTGGCTGCAATCTGGTTGAGCACCTGTCCCTTGAAAGGAATGCCTTTAGGCAACACAACGTCGAATGCCGAGATTCGGTCAGTGGCGACCATCACGAGGATATCGTCGTTAATGTCATACACATCACGTACTTTTCCGTGGTAAACACTCTTTTGTCCATCAAAATGGAAATCTGTCTTTGTTAAAGCTTTCATTTTACGTTGAAATTTGAACTTTGAAATTTAGACTCGATGATATGGTTTTCCATTTCATTTCGTCCATTCTTAAATTCTAATTATTTTGTATTCTCTTTTTCTGCTAATCTTGCTTCCCGTGCCTCAGCCCGTTCCTTGTCATACTTGTCGTAGGCGTTGACGATACGGGTAACCAGTTTGTGGCGCACGATGTCTTTCTGGCCTAAGTTCACAACTCCGATGCCTTCTACTCCTTCCAGAATCTTGAGCGCTTCTTTCAGTCCGCTTCTCTGGTCGCGCGGCAAGTCTATCTGTGTCATGTCGCCCGTGATGATCATCTTGGTGTTGGTGCCCATACGGGTGAGGAACATACGTATCTGCTGTGAGGTGGTGTTCTGCGCCTCGTCGAGGATGACTATAGCATCACTTAGGGTGCGTCCACGCATAAAAGCCAGGGGTGCTATTTGTATGATGTGCTTCTCCATCATGTCCTGCAGTTTCACGGCAGGTATCATGTCTTCGAGTGAATCATAGAGTGGTTGTAGGTATGGGTCTATCTTGTCCTTCATGTCGCCTGGCAGGAATCCCAATTTCTCGCCAGCTTCTACGGCAGGTCTTGAAAGGATGATCTTCTTGGCCACTTTGTCCTTCAGGGCCCTTACGGCAAGGGCGATGCTGAGGTAGGTTTTTCCTGTACCGGCAGGTCCTACGGCAAACACCATGTCGTTCTTCTCGTAGGCATCAATAAGTTTTTGCTGGTTCTCGCTTCGGCTCTTGATGGGCTTTCCGCTGATGCTATATACCAATACTCCCTTCACGGTGTCGGCTTTGGTCTGTTTTCCCTTCACGATGTCGAGGATATCTTCCTCTGTCAGGGTGTTGTACTTGAGCAGATGTATCCTCATACGTTCTATCTCTTCTTCGGCTTTTGCCATTTCCTCTTCGTCGCCGAGCACACGCAACACATTGTCACGTGCCACGATACGCAACTTAGGATACAGCGACTTGATCATCTGCAAGTGAGCGTTGTTCACTCCGTAGAACATCACTGGGTCTACATCTTCGAGTACTATATGCTTCTCTATCAAAACCTTTTTATATCAATTTTTTTGTTCAAAGATATGTAATATATAACACGGTGCAAAAGTAATCATTTTCCACGACATGAGCAAATTAATACTCCCAAAATCGAGCCTTAAATATCAAAAAACAGTAGGCTAAATGATAAATAATTAAAAAAATGTATTGTGAGTGTCTTTTTGCGGAATGTCGATGGCTCTAATTCATTCCTTTTTACTACCTTTGCATGAAAATAAAGAACGACACATAGAAAATGAAGCTATCCAAGAATAAGTTTTTGAAAGGTTTTGTGGCAGCAACTTTGTTGCTTGCCCTGGTACGCCTTTTCTTCCCGAGTGTGGCACAACCCTTGGCTCACAAGTCGGTGGCGCAGGCCGACACGGCAGTTGTCGACAGTATCGACACCACGGCGGTAGAGAGGATGAAGCCTTCTGTATTTTTCGATTCCGAGGGACAGGTGGTGAAACATCGTATTTTCTCGGTCCCTCATTTTGGCAATACCTTTCCCGATCAGAATGATGTGCAGCTTCTTGCTGCCAATAAGTATGGAGTAAGTCCGGTGCAAAACCGTGAAGAGGCTGAGCACAGCAAGGGCAAACTGGTGTATGTGGGCAGTAACCCTTATTTCTATGTTGATAAGTTGAACAACAGCATTCCTTATCTTGTGCCACGTGCCTCGGTGTTGCTTCAGGATATTGGCAAGGCTTATTTCGACTCGTTGCAGATCAAGGGCATTCCGCTCCATAAGATTATCGTCACCAGTATCCTGCGTACCAAGGACGATGTGGCGAAACTGCGTACACGCAACAGTAATGCCACCGAGAACTCGTGTCATCTTTATGGTACAACCTTTGATGTGTGTTACAACAGGTATAAGACCGTGCAGACGGCAAGCGAACCTCGGCGTGAGGTGCGCAACGACTCCTTGAAATGGGTGCTCAGCGAGGTGTTGCGTGACATGCGACAGGCCAACCGCTGCTTGGTGAAGTACGAGGTGAATCAGGGATGCTTCCATATTACGGTGAATTAATGAGGTGGAGTTGCTTGCTTCTTACCATGAAGTGGTGAGGGCGGGTCTTCATTATCTCCCTATAAATGATGATTTTCAGTATAGAATGTGAGTAGAGAAAGAAATATTTGCGGCTTTTCATTGTCATTTCAGAAAATATGCGTAACTTTGCAACCTCAATCAGGCAAGAGACCTTTTCCGGTCTTTTGCAGAGATAAAAAATAGTATTAATCACAATATAAAGGATAAGAAGAAAGAATGATAAAACAAAAGTTCAATAAGCGTATCGTTAGAGGCTTCATGCAAGGCGGCTTTGCGACTTGTTGGAT